>JGI20154J14316_10003511_pt1 | contig 12601 bp, 7 predicted proteins | sample COG_04_FD_14316 | JGI IMG/M metagenome (IMG submission 14316) | reverse complement strand
GCCGTTGTGCCTCGTCATACTTGGACAAACATTCAAGAAACAGGCTTTTTTACCATTAACCATATTCACCCAAGTTTTGTAGAAAAAGCCCACCAATGCTCGGCAAAATATAGCGAAGATGTTTCAGAGTTCGAAGCGGTAGATTTAACACCATTTTTCGAAGAAAATATCAAAGCTCCATTTGTTAATAAGTCTCATTTAAAAATAGGCTTAGCTTACAGAGATCATAAATTAATCGAATTAAACGATACCATTTTGGTTATTGGAGAAATAGTTCATGTATCGCTAAACCATGAGTTGATTAAAGAAGATGGTTTTGTAGATTTAAATTTAGCCGAAACTGTTACGGTTTCAGGCATGGATGCTTATTACACTACCCAAAAATTAGGCAGATTTAATTATGCCAAGCCTGATGAAAAATTCGATAAACTAGCTGAAAACTTATTTTAATGCAGGAAAAATTATCTATTTTTTGGTTTAGAAGAGATTTAAGGCTTCATGATAATGCTGGTTTGTATGATGCTTTAAAATCAGGCAATAAGGTACTTCCAATCTTCATTTTCGATAAAAATATACTTAGCGATTTAAAAGATAAAAAAGATCAACGCATTACATTTCTTCATCAACAAATTGAAAACTTACAAGCAGAACTAATAAAATTAAACAGCTCAATAAAAGTTTTCTTTAGCACCCCAACCGAAGTTTTTGAAGAATTAATAAAAAACCATAAGCTGGTTGAAGTTTATACCAACCACGATTATGAACCTTATGCCCTAAAAAGAGATTCTGAAATTCAATCTTTACTTTCAAAAAATAAAATTGAATTCAAAACTTATAAAGACCAGGTAATTTTCGAAAAAAACGAAGTTGTTAAAGATGATGGCTCATGGTATTCGGTTTTTTCGCCTTATGCCAGAAAATGGAAACAAAAGCTGAATTCATATTACCTAAAGCCCTACCCTACAGAAAAATATTTTGAAAATTTTGTAAAAACGGAACCTTTCTTATTGCCTTCATTAGCAGATTTAGGATTCGAAAAAAGCAACAAAGAAATTCCTCCAATTCAACTAGTTACCCAAATAGTAGACGATTACCACAACACAAGAGATATTCCATCAAAAAGAGGAACCACTCGAATAAGTGTTCACTTAAGGTTTGGAACAGTAAGCATTAGGCACTTAGCTTCAGAGGGTTTAAAGCGAAATGAAACTTGGTTAAATGAGCTTATTTGGCGAGATTTTTACATGATGATTCTTCATCATAATCAGCATGTGGTAAACGAGGCTTTTAAGCCAAAATACGATCAAATACCATGGCGAAGAGATAAAGCTCAATTTGAAATTTGGTGCCAAGGAAAAACTGGCTATCCAATTGTAGATGCGGGGATGCGAGAGCTAAATACAACTGGCTTTATGCATAATCGTGTTAGGATGATAGTAGCAAGTTTTTTAACCAAACATTTGCTAATTGATTGGCGTTGGGGCGAGGCATACTTTGCCGAGAAACTCATAGATTTTGAACTTTCGAGCAACAATGGAGGTTGGCAATGGGCGGCAAGTTCTGGTTGCGATGCAGCGCCCTATTTCAGGGTTTTTAATCCCGAATTACAAACCAAAAAATTCGACCCAGACTTAAAATACATCAAAAAATGGGTTCCCGAATTTCAAGAATTATCCTACCAACAAAAACAAGTTGTTGAACATAAATTTGCTCGCGAAAGAGTGCTAAAAACTTTTAAAGAGGCATTGGGCAACTAAATCATTGAACCAATTGTCTATTTTCTTGTTAAAGAGTTGCTTAACCACTAATGAGAAAATTTCTAACTACTTTTCTGTTTTTCCTTTTTGTCTCAACCTCTTTTGGCCAACAAAATTGGGAATGGGTAAAACTTATTACTTCCAATACTGGAGATATTAATTGTGAGGAGGTTACCATTGATGAAAACGGAAACCTATACGTGGTTGGAAATTTTAATGGTATAGCAAATTTCGACTCGCTTTCAATGGCCTCAGTCGGCTCCACAGATGGTTTTATAACCAAATTAGATAAAAACGGAAATTTTAAGTGGGTTAAGCCTTTAACCGGTCAAAGCGAAGATGGCTTTACATCCATAACTTATGATAACGGATATTTATATGTAGGCGGATATTTTACTCTATTTGGAAATTTCGACACGACCAATTTTACAGCTATCGGAGGAAGAGATATTGTTGTAATGAAGCTTGATACAAATGGAAATGCTCAATGGACAAGAAGTGGGGGAAGTTCAGCTATAAACCCATCATCTCCAGAAACAGTAAACCGAGTTGAAGTCAATAATCAAGGAGAATTAATTGTTTCGGGAAACTTTGGGCAAGGAAGTGTATTTCTAGATACTTTAGCCGCAACATATTCTCAATTTTCATTTTTTAAAAGTTTTTTTGCTAAGTTTACTACCTCAGGTAATATTATAAATTTATTCGTTCCCCAAATTTTTCCTTTAGAGTATGAAGTTGCTCCCGATAGTTTAGGATTTCTTTATTCCCCATTTTCAACTTTTTTAAATGGTAATACAAATAATCTTGTTGTAATTTCTAGGTTGGATTTAAATAACAATTTAAATAATACCTCAATTACTACTCCTAACTTTCCTTTTTACACTTTAGATGCCGATAAAAAAGGAAACAGCTACATTGGTTTAGGTTTAAATTCAATTGGGTTAACTTTTGGCCCCACACTATTTTCTTCAAGTGGTGGACGAGACTTCATCGTTTCAAGGTTCGACAAACAGCTAAATTTAAAATGGGCCAAGCAATTTGGAGGCAGCGGTAATGACGAAGTCCAAAAAATTATTGCCCAAAAGGATGGTTTCATCATGTCAGGCTTTTTCAATACTTCTGCAAGTTTCGACAATTTTGTAGTTTCCTCTCCCGGGCAGTCTGCATTTGTTGCCAAGGTAGATTCAAATGGAACTGTAGAATGGGTTAAAGGTAAAGCTGATGGGGTTGGTGTTTTCGGAAAAAGCTTTGCTGTTGATGCCTCAGAACAGGTGTTTTTGGTTGGCGATTTTTTAGGTCAAATTAATTTTGATGGCACTGTTTATTCGGGTCAAGCTTTTAGAGATGGCTTTATTGCCAAATTAGGTTGTAAGCCAAATCAACCAGATGCCATTTTTGGAGATACTTCAGTTTGTTTAGATACAGCAATTTATACAGTTTCTCCACAAAATGAGATTACACACATTTGGACATTAGGCTCTGGAGGTACAATTCTTAACAATACTGGTGATACTTGCACTGTAGTATGGAATACTTCAGGCAAACACAATTTAGAAGTAATCGCATCAAACTCTTGCGGTTTAAGCCCAACAAAAAGCATAGAAGTAAGGGTAAAAAGTTTTCCAACAGTTCCTGTAATTTCGGGCGATACAGCAGTTTGCTTAGGTAGCCATTTGTATGAAATTACAAACCAAGAAGGCGCTCTTTACCAATGGCAAAACTCAGGAAGCGCAATAAAAATAAGCTTGGGAAACAACAGACTCTTTACCTGGAATACCGCTCAGTTTGACACAATTACAGTTTCTGCAACAAACTCTTGTGGTACAACAAATTCAATAAAATATCCAATAAACGTAATAGGAAATCCAACCAACTCGCCAACCATAGCAGGAAATAACTCTATCTGTGCCGGCCAAAATATTTTTCGCATTCAAGGTGCTAACCCAAATAACCAATACAATTGGAGTGCCCCTGGTAGTCAAATTACCAACAACAGCGATTCGGCCATAATAAACTTTGCTTCGGCTGGAAATTATACTATAAGCGCTTTCGAAGTAAACCAATGTGGCAATGGGCCATCAACAAATTTTAATGTTTTAGTAAACGAAGCTCCAAACACTCCCACAAATTTTACTGGAGATTTAACTCCCTGTGTTGGTGTAGAAAATTATGGCATTATTCCTCAATCAGGCGCTACCTATAATTGGAGTTTAGATAGTGGAGGAGCAATTATCCCGCTTGGTAACTCAGCTTCTGTATTATGGAATACTAAGGGTAAATTTAACATTACTGTTCAAGGAAGTAATCAATGTGGAAATGGGCCTAGTTTGGTAAAAGCAATAAGTGTTGATGATATTCCAAACCCACCAACTGAAATTATTGGAGAAGACTCGGTTTGTTTAGGTTCTCAGCAGTATTTGGTTAACTTACCCAATAGCAATGCTATTTGGAATTTGTCTGGCGGTGGGGCGTTAAATACATCTAAAAATACTGCTAATATCAACTGGGTTTCATCAGGCAGCTATATTTTATCGGTTTCAGCTTCAAACTCATGCGGAACATCTAACAGCATCAACAAAATTATTTTTGTAGATACTTTATCAAGTTTAATCTCTACCATTTCGGGATCCAACCAAAGCTGTATAGATACTTCAAATTATGGTGTAAGTTTTCAAAGCGGAATCACATACAGTTGGAGTTTAGATTCTGGTGGTGTTTTAATTGATTCAGCCAATACGGCTTCTGTAATTTGGCAAGAACAAGGTATTTTTAACTTAAAATTACAAACCAACAATGGTTGTAAATCAAACAAATTAATTGAGGTAATTGGAAACCCAAACCCTCTAAATTCAATTGTTGGAGACTCTCTAGTTTGCTCAGGAAACAGTGCTTATAGCTTTACACCAAATACCGGAATTACCTACAATTGGCAAACTACATCAAATACCAATATTATTTCACTTGGAGGTAATGCCTTTGTTAATTGGACTTCGGCAGGCCTAGATACCATAATTATTACAGGCACAAACCAATGCGGCACAGATACAGTTTACACTCTTCCCATAAAAATTGAAGCAACCCCTATAATTTCCAATATTTTAGGAGATTCTTTGCTTTGTAAAGGAAACATCATCAATTACCAAACAAATTTCGATTCATCATACGCTTATACGTGGCAAACCTCAGGCGGAAGTATTGGCAGCTCAGGAAATTCAGCAACTGTAAATTGGCTCGATTCGGGAATATTTACAATTCAGGTTTCAGCCTCAAACCTTTGTGGCTCATCTAACAGTTTTCAAAAACAAATTGAAGTTTTAAGTAACCCAAAATCTCCAAGTATTTTAAACGGAAATTTAATTCCTTGTTTACAAACTGAGATTTACAACATTAACCCCGAACCCAACCAAACTTACCAATGGATATTAGGAAGTGGAGGAAATTTGTTATTTAACAACGACTCTGCTGTTGTAAATTGGACTCAAAGTGGAAATCAAAATTTGGTAGTAATTCCACAAAGCAATTGTGGCCAAGGAACCCCAAAAACATTTGTAATTAATGTAAATGATGTTCCTCAAACCCCAACACTTGTAAATGATTCGGTTTTGTGTAAAGGCCAAAATACATTTCAAGTAACTACCCAAAACACCGACTCAGTTTTTTGGAATTTTTCAGGCAAGTTGAATTTAGATACTGCATTATCTATTTTCAACATCAACTTACCAGATACTGGAAATTCTCAAGTTATTATTACACCCAAAAATGTTTGTGGGTTTGGCGATATTTTGAACTTTAACTTGCAGGTAATTGATGTAATTTCTCCTTCAGTTATACTTGGAGATACAACGAGCTGCATAAATCAAACATCTTTTGCTACGCCTTTAGATACCTCTTTGAATTATGTTTGGAATTTAACTGGAGGAGGCTTTTTAAGCACCCAAAACAACGCAGCAAGTGTGAATTGGTTGGCCCCAGGAAGCTTTGATTTAGAGCTGCAATTAGCAAATAAATGTGGCATTGGACCCAAGTTATCTAAAACTGTTTTGGTAAGCACTGTGCCTCCACAGCCTATTTTAACCCAAGGCGATGCTTCACCTTGTTTAGGAAATGAAATTTATGAAACCTTTCAAGTGCCAAATGGTAAATACAATTGGATAATTGATTCAAGCTTGTTTTTGTTTGATACAACAAGAACACTTAATTTAAATGTTGCCAACTTAAATCCTATTAATCTTCAAGTTTTTTCGCAAAATCAGTGCGGAAATAGCGATACTTTAAATCTAAATTTAACCCCTATTGATGTGCCCAGTTTTAAACCCACTATTTTGGGCGATTCTGTTTTTTGTGTTGGCAGTACGGCAAAGTTTAAAGCAAATAGTAATGGCACTAGCATCAACTGGAATAGCACTGGTGGCGGACTTCTAAATCCAAATAATGATAGTTGTTTCGTTACTGCCACGCAACAAGGTAATTTTATTTTGGTAGCAACTTCTTCCAACAAATGTGGGTTTGGTTTGGCAGATTCAATCAACTTCGAAATTCAAGATATTCCACAAATACCTAGCGTTATTCAAGGAAACCTAAAAACCTGTGTTGGCGCTGTTGATTCATTTTTTACAAATGCCCCAAATGCAGATTCTATTATTTGGAGCATTAATGGTGGAGGCCTAATTTCTGGAAACCAAAATTTTGTTGTTGCAAATTGGCAAAATGCAGGTACTTTTTTACTCGAGGCCAAGCCCGTAAACTTTTGTGGAACAGGCTCACCAAGAGTGGCAATTGTAGAAACATCAAAACTACCTGAAGCTCCTACTGTGGTTCAGGGAGATACGTTTGTTTGTAAAGGCTCAACTACTTACATTGTAGCAACCACAACACCTGCAAGCTACATTTGGAAAACAAACCATGTGTTTAATATCCTGCCAAAAGGCAATACAGCCAAAATAGATTTTGACACAACTGGAAACTTTAATTTGAAAATTATTTCGACCAATTATTGCGGTGTTGGAGACAGCACCCAACTTTCAATCAAAGTGTTAGGAGTTCCAAATAAACCAACTCAAATTTTTGGAGATGATTCTTTGTGTTTTGGTTCTGACTTACAATTTCTAACTAAGAAATTAGGTGAAACTTACCTGTGGAATTTAACAAGCGGTGGAGGGTTACTTGCCAAAAACGATTCGGTTAAATTAACTTGGACAACACCCGGTGACCACCAACTATCTGTACAAGCGCAAAACGTTTGCGGTACAAGTAGCACTTTACAAAAAACAATACACGTTGATGGTTTTCCTACACAACCTTCGTTTACAGTGCAAAACAAAAAATCTTGCGTTTTAGATACTTCTGTTTATTTTGCTAACCCTGGTTTTGGCCAAACTTTAAGTTGGTTTGTTGATGGTGGCAGTATTTTAGACCAAAAAGATGATTCTGTTAAAATTGTTTGGGAGCAAACCGGAGATAAAATATTAAGTGCTTTCTCTAAAAATTTATGTGGGTTAAGTGCTCCTTCATCTATTGTGATGGTAATAAACAAATTGCCTCAATTAAACAGTACCTTAATTGGAGAGCGCCAAGTTTGCATTAACACAACCCAAGAATACCAAATAGCCTCAACTGATTTAACTTCTTACAATTGGCAATTTAACAAAGCACAAAATAGCGCTGTAGATAACTTCGCTTTTGCCAAATGGACTGAAAGTGGGTTTGATACTATTTCGGTAACTGCAAGTAATTATTGCGGTTTGGCAGGGCCACTTTTGTATCCTATCGAAATTTTAGATCCTCCAACACAGCCCGAATTAGCATTTGAAAACGGATTTTTAAAATCTAATGTGAACCAAGAGTTTTCGATACAGTGGTATTTTGAAGGCAAAACAATATCTGGCGCCCAAGATTCTATTTACGAGCCCACAAGGCCTGGTTATTACCAAATTGGTATTTCTAATGTTTGCGATTCAGTAATACTTTCAAGAAAATACCTTATCGGGTTCGATACTGAAAATATTGGATTTGTTATTTATCCAAACCCTGCCAGAAATGAAGTAAATGTTGAAATTCCGCTAAATATAAATTGGGAGGCTGTTCAGGTTTTAAACAGTGTAGGCCAAGTAATGTATGAAGAAACCAACAAAGGCTTTTGGAAATTAAATTTCGATTTAGAGTTTTTACCACAAGGATTTTATTTGGTGAGGATAAAAAGCGAGTTTGGCTTGCATACCAAAAAGTTTACAAAATCTTAAAACTAAAACTTTCGATTAAGCTACTTTTGCCCGCCTAAAATAGAATTCCCTTTTACATGATAAATTACTTTGATGTTAACCTGCAGTTTAGCACAGATGATTTAAACCAGTTTGTTCCCATTATTGCTTCGTTGCTTTGCTTTGGTTCTTTTTGGTTTTTATCAAAATCTGAAATAATCAAAAAATCTTTTTTTAAGAATAAACCAAAAGATGAAGCTTCGGTAAATCACTTTTTGTTTAGCAAATTGGTTGGCTTTTTTACCATGGGAATTCTTTCGGTGGTTTTACTTTTTTCTCTTACTGATGTTAATTCACTTGGCTCTATTGGAATAACAATTCCAAAATCTACGTTTTTAGCAAGCTTGATGTGGGTATTGATACTTTCTGCCATTGCTATTCCTATTACTTTTTTTAGCGCTAGAAAACCTAAAAACTTGGTAAACTATCCACAAATTAGAAGTAAGGTTTGGACCCAAAAAACCTTAATAATAAATATAGTTGGATGGGTTTTATACTTGATAGGATATGAAATATTGTTTAGGGGAGTATTGCTGTTTCCATTAATTGAATACATGGGAGTTTGGCCCGCAATTGCAATTAATATTGCCATGTATTCAGCAACTCATATTCCTAAAGGATTAGATGAAACTATAGGTGCAATTCCACTTGGATTGGTATTATGCATTTTAACACTTTTAACAGGTTCGTTAGTCATTGCTATTTTAGTGCATATTGTTTTGGCTTTAACCAACAGTTTAACAGCCTTAAAACATCATCCTGAAATAAACTTGAAATGAGTTTTTCTAAAAAAATCGCCATTGTAACCGGTTCTAGCCAAGGCATAGGAAAAGCCATTGCAGTGCTACTTTCACAAAATGGAGCTACAGTTATTCTTAATGGAAGAAACCAAGAAAAGCTAAACACTGTTGAAGAAGAATTAAAGGCAAATAATTCTGATGTTTGCTCATTCTGTGGTGATGTTTCAGATGAAAAAGTAGCCGAAAACTTAATCTTATTCACCTTACAAAAATTTGGTAAAATTGATATTTTGGTAAATAATGTTGGGGTCTCTATGCGTGGCGATTTTGCGGACCTAGCACCAAATGTTTTTAAAAAGGTATTTACCACCAATGTAATGGGCAAGATTTTCCCAACGAAATTTGCCATTCCTTCATTAAGAAAAACCAAGGGCAGCATTATTTTTATTTCGAGCTTGGCTGGAATTAGAGGTTTGCCAACTTTATCGGCTTACAGCGCATCTAAAATGGCGCTTAAATCTTTTGCCGATTCAATAAGAACAGAAGAAGTAAGCCATAAATTACATGTGGGGTTAATTTATGTTGCCATAACAGAGATTGAAGAAAACAAAACTACAATCGGCGAAAACGGACAAGAAGTAATTTTGAATACTAGGGCAAACAAAAAGGTTCAAACCACAAAACAAGTTGCAGAAGCTGTGCTTCAAAACTTAAAAACTAGAAAAAACATTTCTATTCTTTCTGGTTTAGGAATTGTAAATTATTACATGCAAAAGTTCTTCCCTCGGTTAGTAGATAAAATAATATTGGCAAATCTTGCTAAATTCAAATCTGAAGGAAAATGATTATTGGGCAAGATTTTGAAAAAATGAGATTTTCTGCTTTTGGCCTCGATTTATTAGAGCCTAATGCCATTACTGGAGATCTTTTAATTTTTTTTCTTTCTTTATTTTTTGCATTTAAAGTTTATCCTTTAATAACCATAAAAAAATTTTACAAATACTGGTTTTACTTTTTCTTAGTATTTGGCTTTGGCTTTCTGTTTGGAGGTTTAGGCCATTTGTTTTTTAATTATTGGGGAATTCCGGGAAAATACGCAGGTTGGTATTTTAGTGTTTTTTCAGTATTTTTTGCAGAACAAGCTATGCTAGATGCCTGGCAAAACCAAAAGTTAAAAACCCTTTTTCAAAAAATTTCAGTAGTTAAGTTATTTATTGTACTTATTGCGATGTTTTTGTTTTACAACTTCATTAATTTCAATGCAGATGAACAAAGAGGTTTGCTAATTCCAGCCGTAAACTCTTTTGTTGGCCTATTTTCTACAGTTGGGATTTTAAGTTGGCAGTTTCAAACCAAGGTTCACGATAGTTTTAAGTTTTTTTGGATTGGGGTATTAATAACCATACCCTCTGGTATATTTCAGATGTTTAAAATAAATATTCACCCTTGGTTAGATAGAAACGATGTTGCTCACATTCTACTCATTATTTCTACTTTCTTTTACTTTAGGGCAATTAGGCAAATTAAATTTGTGCCAAAAAAGGTTTTATTTTAAGTAATTATTCTCCTTTAACCACAAGTAACATTCTTCTATTCCTTCTTCAATCGGAGATTGTGGCAATTTAAGTTCTCTTACAGCTTTTGCTGAAGAAAAATAGTGCTCATCGCAAGAAATTCTTGCCAAACCATAAGAAACTGTTGGTTTTTTTCCCGTTAGTTTTGACCACAAGGAATTGAGTTTTCCAAATGCCATTAAAAACCACTTTGGAAAAGTAATATTTGGGGGTGCAACTTTAACAGTTTTTCCAATTTTTTGAAAAGCCTCTTTATAGGATAAGTTTTCGTTACCAATAATGTAGCATTCTCCCAGTTTACCCATTGTTAAAGCATTGGCAATCCCCACAGCAGCATCTTTTACACATATATAGTTTTTACCACCAGGGGCATAACCTGGAACTTTCTTGTTGTAAATGGCTATAACCATTGCCCCAGAAGAGGGTCCTGAGTCATACTTACCAAGCATAAATGTTGGGTTTACCACAATTACTGGCAGCCCGTTTTTATGTGCTTCGAGAGCAAGTTTCTGAGCTTCATATTTGCTGTCCATGTAATTAAACCCGTAGGTAAAAGCCTTATAAGCGGTGTCTTCAACACCTGGGTTATCTTTAGGACCAAAAGAAAATGAATTAGCTGTGCCAACATAAATAAGCCGCTTTGCATCAATTTCTTTAGCAACTTGAATTACATTTTTAGTTCCGTCTATATTTACTTTATTGATTAACTCGTCTCTTTCGGGCCATAAAGCAGTACTTGCTGCCAAATGGAATATTGCATCTGCACCAGCAGAAGCCTCTCTTACCTCTTCAATTTTTAAAATATTTCCCTCTATTATTTTTAGAGGAAGATTATTGATGGTGGACAAATTGGAATTTTTCAATACAAAGGCAATAACTTCATGTCCGTTATCTAACAATTGCCTCACCAAGTTACTACCTAAAAGACCATTTGCACCTGTTACTAAAACTTTCAATTTTTACTATTTATTCGATTACTATGTGTTCTAAAAAAATCTCGCAATTTAATACTTTGAACCATGAACTAAAAACCTTGTTTTTTCTGTTGATGTTTTTTTTAGAGGTAGCGATCTACCAAATTGAATGGCAAAATATTTAACAATATTCCAGAAAAAATTAAGGCAAAAAAAAACTAATTTCAAAATTTGAATGAAATAAATATTACCTAGGCTAGAAGATTAAAATTTTTAAAAACTAATGAATATGGAACTGCAGCACCCTGATAATAATTAATAATTTTATGGCTTTCACAAAAAATTTAGTAAAATTCAATTATTATGAACAAGCAGAGGCAATTTGTTGAGCAATGTAAAGAGCGAAAAAAAACCAAAAATTTTGCCCAAGAGTTATCTCAATTACTAGGTGTAAATGTAGATGCTGCTTATCGTAGATCGAGGGGAGTAACGCAACTAACTTTTGATGAAATAAACAAAATGTGCAAGCATTATTCTGTTTCGTTTGACTCTATAATTAATTATGAAGGTAGAACTGTGCCGTTTCAATACAACCCCATGTTTAATGAAGATTTTAGCATGCGGCAGTACCTAACAGATATTAGAAATCAGATGGAACAACTTACAATTGCTAAAGACAGCAAAATTACCATTACGGCAACTGATATTCCTTACTTCAGGCTATTTGGTTTTCCATCTTTAAGAAGGTTTAAATTATTTTTTTGGCAACGGTCAGTTTTAAACTTAGAAGAATTTCAACCACAAAAATTTGATATAGAAAAAGAAGAGCCTGAAATTGATACTATTTCTGAAGATATTTTTAAGTTTTATCATGGTATTGAATCGACTGAAATTTGGGCTCCAGAAACATTAGACAGTACATTTAAGCAAATTGAATATTACATTGAATCTGGTTTGTTTAAGGATGCAAACACTGTTATTTCAATTTTAGATGATTTAGTTTTATTTTTAAATCAGTTAGAAGCTGAAGCTATGTTGGCTAAAAAAACTTATCATAGAAATGCAGAGCATTTTACAAGTAATTTTAGCATGTACCAAAGTGACATTTTTATGAGTAATAACTCAATATTAGCATCTGTTAGTGGCAGTGTATATTCTTATGTAAGCTTTAATTCGTTTAACTCATTGATGTCCTTTTCTCCAAGATTTTCTGAGGAGTGCCAAAGGTGGGTTGAGCAAATAAGAGTTAAATCAATTTTATTAAGTGATGTTTCTGAACGCTTGCGCTACCAGTTTTTTCAAGGTTTAAGAAATAAAATTAAAACCTTAAAGTCGGATTTTATTAAGTAATATCTTCCT
>JGI20154J14316_10003510_pt1 | contig 12603 bp, 13 predicted proteins | sample COG_04_FD_14316 | JGI IMG/M metagenome (IMG submission 14316) | reverse complement strand
GCAAAAAAGGCAGTTGCAAAAAAACCAGCAGCTAAAAAAGTAGTAGCTAAGAAGCCTGCAGCTAAAAAGGCCGCAGCTAAAAAAGCGCCAGCTAAGAAGCCTGCAGCTAAAAAAGTAGCAGCTAAAAAAGCAGTAGCTAAGAAAGCAGCGGCCAAAAAAGCAGTAGCCAAAAAATCTGCAGCTAAAAAGCCCGCGGTGAAAAAAGCAGTAGCTAAAAAAGCTCCAGCTAAAAAACCTGCAGCCAAAAAGGCTCCAGCCAAGAAATCCTGATAGTGTAATTGGCCCGAGACCTGTAAAATCCCTCACTCTGGTGGGGGATTTTTTTTGTCCGCCGATTATTGGATTTGCAATGACTTCATTTTTAACCATTGAGACCTCTACGCCAGCCTGCTCTGTTGCATTGCAGGTGGGTAGTGCTGTGACTTACAGATACTCTCAAGAGCCACGCTCCCATACCAAATTGGTTATGGGAATGGTCAGTGAACTTCTCAGTCAGGCGGGAATAACAGTCGCAGATCTGGATGCCATAGGAGTCACCGTTGGCCCAGGGTCATTTACTGGTTTACGCATAGGCTTTGCCACAGCTCAGGGCCTGGCCTTTGCCGCCGATCTGCCGGTGGTGGCGGTGTCAACACTGGAAACCATGGTGGCTACCTTTTTGCGCAGTCAGCCTAAGCAGAACAACTACAGAGATAAATCTATTGTTGCCATGCTGGACGCACGCATGGGTGAGTTTAATCTGGGTTGCTATAAACTCACAGCCGATGGTCAGCTCAGGGCGGAGGCCGAAGACCAGCTACTCAGTGGCGACCAGGCGCTAGTCTTTATAGAGCAGCACCAGCCAGAGGCTATAGTGGGCGAGGCAGGTCAGTTGCTGACTGCTGAATCCCGGTGGTATAACAAGCTGGCGGAGGTTTTTCCTGCCGCTGAGGATCTGCTAGCTGTGACCGCAGTTGAATATGCTGCCGGGCGAGCGCGACCAGCAGAATCCATTGAGCTGGTGTATCTGCGTGGCACCGAAGCTTGGCAAAAAAGAAAAAGGCTGAGGGAAGAATAGATTATGGATATGGTACAGGCTATTTGGCTGGCGGTAATTCAGGGACTATCTGAATTTTTACCTATTTCAAGTTCAGCCCATCTGATATTGCCCTCGCAGATTCTCGGTGGCCCGATCAGGGTCTGGCGTTCGATGTGGCAGTGCATGTAGGCTCATTTGTAGCAGTGGTGATTTACTTCCGTCGCGATATTCAACAGCTAATTATTGCCTGGTTTAGAAGCCTGGGTAGCCAGTCGCTGGCAACTCCGGAGAGCAAGCTGGCCTGGTGCATTATTCTGGCTACTATTCCCGCCGGTCTTGCAGGTCTGTTGCTGGGTGATTTTATCGAAGCTAATCTCAGATCTATGGCAGTGATTGCCTTAACTACCATAGGCTTTGGGCTTTTGTTGGGCTGGGCCGACCAGCGTCAGCGAGGGGCCAAAACCATTGATCAGATTACCTGGCGGTCTGCCCTCATTGTGGGTGCTGCCCAGGCTCTGGCGCTAATACCTGGAACCTCCAGATCAGGGGTGACCATGACCGCGGCCCTGGCGCTGGGTTTCGATCGCACCAGTGCAGCGCGGCTGTCTTTTTTACTGTCTATACCTATTATCGCCCTGAGCGGTGGATACAAAGGTCTAGAGCTACTGGGGCAGGCTGTGGTGCCCTGGCCAGAGATTTTGGTTGGCACTCTATTGTCTGCACTGACGGCCTATCTCTGCATCCATAGTTTTCTGCGTCTGGTCGAGCGAGTTGGCATGATGCCCTTTGTGATTTACCGCCTTGTCTTGGGGGCGTTCTTAATCTACCTGATAGGGAGCTGAGCTAATTATGGCCGCAGCTAGAATTGCATTTATTGGCCTGGGCGTTATGGGCTACCCCATGGCTGGCTGGCTCAGTAGCAAGGGTCACAGTATTACAGTTTATAATCGCACTGGAGAAGTGGCTGAGCGCTGGATTAGCCAACACAGCGGTGACCTGGCGCAGACCCCACAGCAGGCAGCTGCCGCCGCGGATATAATTTTCACCTGCGTGGGTAATGACAATGATCTCTCTGAGGTCCTGATGGGCGAGCAGGGGGTTATGGCGGGCATTAAGCAGGGCGCTCTATTGGTCGACCATACCACCACATCTGCAGAGCTGGCCAAGCAGATAGATGTGGCTTGTCGGGCCGCCAACTGCGGGTTTGTGGATGCTCCTGTATCTGGCGGGCAGCAGGGTGCGGAGAATGGGCAGCTTACAGTGATGTGCGGCGGCGACCCTGAGCACTTTGCTGAGGTGCAGCCCCTGCTGGCCTGTTATGCTAAGGAGGCTCAACTTATGGGCCCCAGCGGCAGTGGTCAGCTGTGTAAAATGGTCAATCAAATCTGTATTGCCGGGCTGGTGCAGGGGTTAGCTGAGGGCTTAAATTTTGCTCAGCGAGCCGGCCTAGATGCACATCAGGTAATTCAGGTGATCAGCAAAGGTGCCGCCCAGTCCTGGCAGATGGAAAATCGCCATAAAACCATGCTCGCAGGCGAATACGACCATGGTTTTGCAGTGGAGTGGATGCGCAAGGACCTAAGCTATGCGCTGGCTGAGGCCAAGACCAATGGTGCTGAGCTGCCGGTGACCGAACTGGTGGATCAATATTACGCCCAGGTTCAAGAGCTGGGCGGCAACCGCTGGGATACCTCTAGCCTGTTAGCCAGACTTGTGGCGCAGAATAACACGGGAACAGACAACAAAGGATGACCTATATGAGCAATCAGACTCAGCAGTACAATGTGGATTTAAGCGCATTTCTAGATGCCTCGCCAACACCTTTTCATGCAGTATCCAGCATGAGCAGGCTGCTTGAGGCGCTGGATTTACCCGGTTACATGAATCTGATGTCTGGGATCTCAAGGCTGGAGATCGGCATTTTGTCACCCGCAATGGCTCATCGATTATCGCCTTTGTGGTGGGTTCCGAATCTCTCGCCAACTCTGGCATGCGCATGGCCGGTGCTCATACCGATAGCCCCTGTCTGATGGTTAAGCCGCAGCCAGAAATAAACCAGTCGGGCTATTTTCAGCTGGGGGTGGAAGTCTATGGTGGTGCGCTGCTAAACCCCTGGTTTGATCGCGATCTCTCTATTGCCGGGCGCCTGGTGTATCGAGATGCCGATCAGCAGCTTAAACAGACAGCGGTTGACTTTAAGGAGCCGGTGGCCATGATTCCCAGTCTGGCAATTCACCTGGATCGAGAGGCCAATTCTGGGCGCACAGTCAATGCTCAAAAGCATATTCCACCAGTGTTGATGCTAGCTCCCCAGGCTGATGCCAAAACGGATTTCCGCGCACTGTTAGCCGAAAAATTTTTACCCGCCAAATCTGAGGTGCTGGACTTCGAATTGTGCTTTTACGACACCCAGCCAGCGGCGATGGTAGGTTTAAAGCAGGAGTTTTTAGCCTCTGCCCGGCTGGATAATCTGCTTAGCTGCTATGTGGCCACCCAGGCACTTTTGGCTGCAGATGGCACCAACACCAGCCTGATGGTATGCAATGATCATGAGGAGGTGGGCAGTGTCTCGGCCATAGGTGCTGACGGACCTTTTCTCGAGGCTGTGGTAGAGCGCATTGTGCAGGCTGAGGGTAGCAGTAGCCTCAACTCTGTTGCCGACAAATCTCTGATGATCTCCTGCGATAACGCCCATGCTGCCCACCCAAATTTTGCCGATATGCACGATGTGGCCCATATGCCTCTGTTGAATGGTGGCCCGGTGATTAAGGTCAATGTTAAACAACGCTATGCCACTACCAGCGTAACCTCGGCTCTGTTCAGAGAGCTCTGTGATCAGGTTGATGTGCCAGTGCAAACCTTTGTTTCGCGCAGTGATCTGGGCTGTGGCAGTACTATTGGCCCCATCACATCATCCAGACTGGGCATCCCCACCCTGGATGTGGGAGTACCTCAGTTGGCTATGCATTCCTGCCGCGAGTTAACTGGGTCTCTGGACCCGGAGCGATTAACTTCGGTACTGGAGGCATTTTTTAATCGGCCGGGAAATTTAGCCATAGAGGTTGAGTAAGCTATTGTCTAGAATAGCGACCCAGCACCAGCAGCCAATATTAAGTGACAGTCTATGAGCCCTAATTTATGAGCAAGAAGCGCGTTTTAACTGGTATTACCACCTCGGGAACCCCGCATTTGGGCAACTATGTGGGCGCTATTAGGCCTGCCATTGAAGCTAGCCAAAGCGGAGAGTTTGAGTCGTTTTTCTTTCTTGCCGATTACCATGCTCTGATCAAGGCTCAGGACCCAGATCTTGTTCATCGGTCTACGCTGGAGATTGCCGCCGCCTGGTTGGCACTGGGACTGGATACCGATAATGTGACTTTTTATCGGCAGTCAGATATTCCCGAGATACCAGAGCTGACCTGGCTGCTCACCTGTATGACTGCCAAAGGTATGATGAATCGAGCCCATGCCTACAAAGCGTCTGTACAGGCTAATATTGAAGCTGGTGAAGACGAAGATATGGCCATAACCATGGGCCTGTTTAGCTATCCTATACTGATGGCTGCGGATATTTTAATGTTCAATGCTCACCATATTCCTGTGGGTCGAGATCAGATTCAGCATGTGGAGATGGCTAGAGATATAGCCCAGAGGTTTAACCATCATTACGGCGAGCACTTTGTATTGCCCGCGGCTCAGGTAGACGATGATGTGGCCATTTTGCAGGGCCTAGATGGCCGCAAAATGAGCAAGAGCTATGGCAATACCATTCCTCTGTTTCTGGGCGAGAAGCAGTTAAAAAAGCACATCAACAAAATTAAAACTAATTTATTGGAACCAGGTGAGCCCAAGGACGCGGACAGCTCTGCGGTTTTTCAGATCTGGCAGGCCTTTGCCAGTCAGACTCAGATTGCCGAGATGCGCACAGAATTTGCCAATGGTATCGCCTGGGGCGAAGCCAAGCGCCAGTTATTTGAGTTGATTAATGACCAGTTGCAGGAGCCCAGAGCTGAATATCTGCGTCTGTTGGAAAACCCAGGAGAAGTGGAAGCCGTATTACAACAGGGCGCAGTAAAAGCGAGAGAGCATAGCTCGGAGCTTGTAGCCAGGGTGCGCAGCGCCGTTGGTATTCGCCCGCTGGGATAGTTTTGGTTGCCAGTGTCGCTTGCTGTATACTGCGCGCCGGTAAAGAGATTGGTTTATCGAGCACAGATATTTAGTAGACCTATGGATACTGCGCAGATAATTTTTATGGGAAAGATGAGTCTTATAGGATCAACAATGAGTCAACTACGAATTTTTGCATTAATCACCATTGCTTCTGTAGCCTTGCTAGGCTGCAGCGCTAAAGAAAACTCTGAGCTTACTGCGGCTCAGGAAGAAGCGGTTGCAGAGCGCATTGCACCTGTGGGTCATGTGGTTAAAGCGGGCCAGGTTGTGGCTGTGGTCTCTGCTGGCGGCGCCGGGCGCTCGGGCAGTGATATCTATGGCACCAATTGCATGGCTTGCCACACTTCTGGGATTGCCGGAGCCCCTATGCTGGGTGACGCTGGAGCCTGGACTGACCGCCTGACCAAAGGTATTGAGACGGTTTATACCAATGCGATCAATGGCATTAACGGTATGCCGGCGCGCGGTACCTGCATGGACTGCAGCGACGACGAAGTGATTGCCGCGATCGACTATATTCTGGATAACAGCAAGTAGTCCAGAGCCCCATTAAAAAACCCCGCTCTGTGAATAACAGAGCGGGGTTTTTTTTGTGCCAGGGAAACCACCTAGCCCTGTGGGCCTGCGTTGACAATATCTTGAGAGGGAGCAAAGCTAACAATATTCTCAGCAAACAGCTTGGCTAGTTTTGCCGCCTGCTCATCGTAGTCAGCAGGATTTTCCCAGTTGTTGCGCGGATTTAAGTAAGACTTATCTACGCCGGGAATCTCTAGGGGTATGTCCAGATTTAACAGATCCAGATGTTCAGTTTTAGCGGTTTCCAGAGAACCATTGGTAATGGCAGTGACCACCGCGCGGGTGACAGGAATAGGGAAGCGGTTGCCAGTACCTTTAGAGCCACCAGAGCCTCCAGTCCAGCCTGTATTAACCAGGTACACCTTGGAACCAAACTCCTCTATGCGCTTCATCAATAGCTCTGCGTAGACACTGGCGGGGCGTGGCATAAAGGGCGCACCGAAACAGGTGCTGAAGGTGGGGTGGATTCCCGCTTCGCCGCCCATCTCTGTGGAACCAACCCTAGCCGTGTAGCCACTCAGGAAATGATAGGCCGCCGCCTCCTTGGAAAGTAGAGATACAGGGGGCAACACACCGGTGACGTCACAGGTTAGAAAGATAATATTTTTTGGCTCGCCGGCCTGATTTTCTTCGCAGCGTTTCTCCACATGTTCAAGGGGGTAGCTGCAGCGGCCATTTTCAGAAATGCTGGTGTCAGAATAATCAGCGATACGGGTCTTCTCGTCCATCACCACATTCTCAACAATGGCGCCAAATCTGATGGCCTCCCAGATAACTGGCTCATTTTTTTGGCTGAGATCTATGGTCTTGGCATAGCAGCCACCTTCCAGATTAAATACTGTGCCACGGCCCCAGCCGTGCTCGTCATCACCGATCAGGAACCGATCTGGGTCAGCCGACAATGTGGTTTTGCCTGTTCCAGAGAGACCAAAAAACAGTGCCGTGTCGCCGTCGTCACCCACATTTGAGGCGCAATGCATAGGCATCACATCTTTCTCTGGCAGTAGGAAATTCTGCACAGAAAACATAGCTTTCTTCATTTCTCCGGCATATTTCATACCGGCGAGCAGTACTTTGCGTTTGGCAAAGTTAATTATTACCACGCCTTCGCTATTGGTGCCGTCACGCTCTGGGTCGCAGACAAAATTCGCTGCATGAAGAATTTTCCATTCCTCTTTGGCGGCAGGGTTATATTTCTCAGCGCGAATAAACATATTGCGCCCAAATAGACCGTGCCAGGCGGTCTCTGTGGTGACCTTGACCGGGATATAGTGGTTGGAGTCCTGACCCACATGGAGGTGGGACACAAAGCGCTCTTTGTCGGCCATATAGTCGGCAACGCGATTCCACAGGGCTTCAAAAACAGGGGCTGAAATAGGGCGGTTGACCGAGCCCCAGTCGATGGAGTCAGATGAGCTGGGCTCATCTACTATAAAGCGATCTGCCGGCGATCTGCCGCTGCGCTGACCTGTGGTGGTAACCAGTGAGCCAGTGCTGCCCAGCCTTCCTTCGCCCCGTTGAATTGCAATTTCTACAAGCTCGCTAGAGCCCAAATCTAAATGAATTGGTGCTTCGGCCATTCTCTTCCTCTCTTCCCAAAGTGAAAAAAATATCTGTGTGGATCCTCGGACCCGATGGCTTATTATGCCAGAAACTGTTTAGTCGAACGCTATTTTTGAGTGACTCCTCAAAATACTGGGCATCAGGCTAGATGATTGAAGCTCAGCCCCAGTGTTAGTGAAGGGTTGGCGGCTGAGGGCCAAACATTTCTTCCACGTCCTGGTCGCTAAATTGATACTGTTCGTCGCAGAATTCGCAGGTGATCAACACTGATCCCTGTTCTTCGACAATACTCTGAATCTCGGGGGCACCCAGTGAAATCAGGGCGCGCTCAGTTCGCTGTCTGGAGCAGCTGCAAAAGAAATGCAGGCTCTGGTGTTCGAACAGCCGCACTCCATCTTCATGGAACAATCTGAACAGCTGTTCGCTGTGGGGCAGACTGAGCTGTTCATCGGTTTTTAAACTGTTCATAAGCAGGCTGACATGTTGCCAGTCTGCAGCAATCTTTTCAGCCTGCTGGCTGCTTGGCATCTGTTGGATCAACATGCCTGAGGCGATCCGTTGATCGGCGCAGAGCTTGATTTGGGTGGGCAGCTGTTCAGACTGGTTGAAATAGTGCTCCAGGCATTGGCTGAGGTTGTCAGCATCCAGTGGCACTATACCCTGATAGCGCTCTCCACCCTCTGGCTCAATAGTGATGGCCAGTGTGGCACTGCCTAAAAAATCCTGCAGTTGCTTGGCACCAGCGGCGGCATCCAGATCTCCGCGCACAATGCCGCGCAGTTTATTGCCCTGGGTGCATTCGGTCATAATGGTTTTTATGGGGCCTGCCCCTGTGGCCTGAATGGTAATTATGCCTGGGTATTTCAATGTGGCGCTGAGCAAGCTGGCGGCCACCAGAAATTCTCCAAACAGTGCTGCCACTGCATCTGGATATTGCTGCTGCGCCAGGATGGCCTGATAGCTATCGGCGAGCGAACTTATTTCGCCGCGAATATCGGTGCCGTCGAAAAGGAATTTTTGCAGGGTATCGTGATCGCTCATAGGTCGCGCATTGTACTGCAATATTAGTTGGCTGGAATGCTAATTATTTAAAAATCGATGAATTTGGCGACGCTGTTTTTTATTGGGTCTATCGCTTTGAGGCGTCGAATTGTTGAAGGCTTTGCGCTCGGCGGCACGGTTTTCGCGCTGCTCAATACTCTGCTCAGTCTCGCAATACAGCAGCTGCGCCTCAGAGGCGCCGCGGCGATGTTCTGACAGGGCTATGACCTGGACGGTTTTCTCGTCAAAGCCCTGGCGAATGGTCATTGTAAGCCCTATATCCAGCAGGCGACTGGGTTTGGATTTTTGACCGTCGATATGCACCTTGCCACCCTCTACAGCCGCCTTTGCCAGGCCGCGAGTTTTGAAAAACCGCGCCGCCCAGAGCCATTTGTCGATTCGCACTTTGGCGTCGGTTGGCTTATCCATCTGTCTCTCTGCCTGTGCCCAGGTGCAAAATTTGCGAGAAAGTCTGAATAGCAGGGAAACCAAAGTAGGGTCTGGATTGTTGCTGACTGTCCGGCGTCTCTATGGCCAGTAAATGGGCTATGCCGTAGGTCTGCGCTGACCGCAATACGGGCTCAGAGTCGTCGATAAACAGGGTTCTTGCCGGGTCGAAGGGCATATTCTGCTGCAGTTGCTGCCAGAAGCGCTGGTCCTCTTTGGGACAGCCATAATCATGGGAGGTAATCACCAGATCGAGAAGAGGCTGGATGCCGGTGACTGCGAACTTGATTTCTACGCTGTCGGGATGGGCGTTGGTAATTAGCACGCGATTTTTTCCCCGACGGCCCAGGGCACGCAGAAAATCTAAAGTTTGCGGGCGCTCATTGATGAGGTGCTTAATTTCACGCTTGAGGTCGACAATATCCATATCCAGCTCGCGGGACCAGAATTCTGTGCAGTACCAGTCCAGGGTGCCCTGTTTGTCGGCCAGACGCTGGGCGATATCTGGAATAGCCTGAGCCGCAGAGAGACCGTGTTTCTCTCCATAGCGGCGGGGCAGATGTTGCATCCAGAAGAAGCTGTCAAAGTGCAGATCTAACAAGGTGCCATCCATATCCAGCAGCACAGTGTCTACCTGGTCCCAGTTAAATTCTCGCGCCCAATCCAGTATCAAAAAAGATCCTCCGGCAATGGATTGCCCGCTGGCACCTGATTGCCGCTGTCGGGAAGCTCGGGCACATTGCTCTGTTTAAAGAACTCAAATATCCCCTGCTGGTGGGGAGCAATACGCTCACCGGTCTTAGCATCAATTTTGACCATTACAATGCCATTGGGCTGGGGTTGGATAATTTCAGGTTTGCCAGCCAGAGCGCCGCGCATAAATTCAATCCAGATGGGCAGGGCTGCGGAGCCACCGTACTCATTGCGGCCCAGCATGCTGTTGTCATCGTAGCCTACCCAGGTTGTGGTGACCAGATGCGGGGAGTAGCCAGAGAACCAGGCGTCCCTGGGACCATTGGTGGTACCAGTTTTGCCTGCTAAATCATTTCGCTCAAGCACCTTGGCCTTGACGCCAGTACCGCGCAAAATCACGTCTTTGAGCATGGAGTCAATTAAGAATGCGCTCTGTTTATCGATCACCTGTACCGCTGGGGTGACTTCAGTGTTGTCGGTATTTTGCAGTGCCAGAGCTATGGCCTCCCAGCTGTCCTGTTCGCTGTCAATCTGAGATTCCTGAGCCAGATTGTTGAGCAATTCCTCGAGCTGCATATCTATACTGGGTTCCGTCTGCGCACCTGCTGACCTGTCGCTGTCGCAGGGGTCACAGACTGTATCTGGACTGGCCTGAAAAATAACATTGCCATCCCGGTCGATAATCTTGTCGAGAATATAGGGTTTTATCTGATAACCCCCATTGGCAAATACTGCGTAGCCTGCGGCAATATCCAATGGTGTCATGGCATGGCTACCCAGCGCTAGGGAAAGATCCAGGGGCATTTCGCTGGTGTCGAAACCAAAGGCTTGCAGGCCCTCTAGAGTGCGGTCTATACCCATGCGCCGCAGCAGGCGAATAGAGACCAGGTTGCGGGAGCGATAGAGGGCTTCTCGCAGGCGAGTGGGGCCGTAAAACTTGCCGCCGTCATTTTCGGGACGCCACAGATCCTCCAGTTTACTGTCATTAAATACCACAGGGGCATCATTGATCAGCGAGGCTGGCGTAAAGCCATTGCGCAGAGCCGTGGTATAGATAAAGGGCTTAAAGTTAGAGCCGGGCTGACGGGTTGCCTGAGTCACCCGATTAAAGCGACTCTGACGATAGTCAAATCCACCCACCAGGGCTCTAATACCACCGTTTTCTGGTGCCAGTGCAACTAAGGCGGCCTGAGCTGTGGGCAGCTGACCCAGACTGACTCTATTGTTTTCATGGCGCCGAATGCGAATGACATCGCCCGGGTTGAACAATTCTAGAGCCGAGGCTATGGGTGCGCTGCGGGCATTGACGGTTTTATAGATTCGCAGATCTTGCAGGCCATCGGTCCAGTTGAGTGACAGGCTGAGGCCATCTCTGGTCTGCAGTATCAGATGATCTTCGAGAACCTCGGTGACTATGGCGGGTTCCAGGCCGCCGTATACCTTGGCGCGCAGGGCCTCTGGCCAGTCAGCTTCAGCCAGCCCAGACTGTTCTACACCTCTGTAACCATGGCGCTGATCATAGGCAATAATACCGGATTGCAGTGCCTGCACCGCATAACTCTGCATGGTTGAATCCAGCGTGGTAATAGCGGTGTAGCCCTCTGTATAGGCCTGTAAACCAAACTTATCTATTACTTGCTGTCGCACCATTTCGGCGGCGTAAGCTGCATCCAGTTCTGATATGGAGCCATGGTAGGTGGCGTTATCCACCTCATTGATAGCAGCCTCGTACTGGGCTTCATCTATATTGCCCAGAGACAGCATGCGGCCGAGAATCCAGTTGCGGCGCACCATGGCCCTCTCGCTGTTAGCCAGTGGATTGTATCTGGAGGGCGCCTTGGGTAGACCAGCTATGGTGGCAATCTCGGCCAGGCTGAGTTCGTCTAGGGTTTTACCGTAATAGACCTGTGCTGCAGCGCCTACGCCATAGGCCCGGTTACCCATATAAATTTTATTGGTGTAGAGGGACAGAATCTCCTCTTTGCTAAGTTCCTCTTCAATCCTAAAGGACAGCAGTATCTCGTTAAACTTGCGGGTAAATTCCTGACGTTTGCTGAGAAAGAAGTTGCGAGCAACCTGCATGGTAATAGTGCTGCCGCCGCTGCGAATAGAGCCTGTGGTAATCAGTTCAAAGGCGGCACGGGCCAGACCGGAGATCACAATGCCTCGATGTTCAAAGAAGCTGTCGTCCTCAGCGGCGAGAAAAGCATCGATCATAGGTTGGGGTATTTCGTCAAAGCTGACTGGCGAACGCTTCTTTTCGCCGAATTCAGCTATAACTTTCAAATCTTGTGAGTGAATTCGCAGTGGAATTTGTAACTCGATCTCCTTTAGTTCCTCGACTGATGGCAATTTTGGGCTAAGGTACAGATACAAACAGGAGGCCACCACGAGAAAACCACCGGCCCCCAGTATGGCGAGGATCGACAGATTCTTTAGCAATTTGCGCTTTTTAATGGACACTATTTTGAGGCACCTTAAAAATGAACGTCTATTATAAGGTGTAGAGAATGTGAAGTGCATCATTTGCAGACTTAGGAAACATTGTTAATGTCATTTCTCGCCCGGGACGGCTCCTCTCGATTGAGTTGAATCGAGTTTACCAAGGATGATAGTTGTGCAATGAGCTTTTTAGATTTCTTATCAAAACCGACCAGACCACTTGTAGGCCTCGATATTTCGTCTTCTGCCATCAAGCTTATTGAGCTAAGTAAGTCAGCGGATGGCTACAGGGTTGAGGCTTACAGGGTAATGGCACTGCCCAGCAACACCATGGTCGAAAAAAACATAGCAGATATACCCGCGCTGGCAGATACCCTGGAAAAGTTGGTGAGCCATTCAGGAACCAAGCTTACCGATACCGCAGTTGCTGTGTCTGGCTCCTCAGTGATCACCAAAGAAATTGAGCTGTCGGCTGGACTTAGCGATTTGCAGATGGAGATGCAGATTGAGGTGGAAGCGGATCAATATACCCCGTATCCAATGGAAGAGGTAGCTTTCGACTTTGATGATGGTCCCGATGGTATCCCGGGCAATGCAGATGATGGCCCCACCCTCTACAGCAGGAACTATGATTTTGGCTTGGGTGACAGCCT
>JGI20154J14316_10003507_pt1 | contig 12604 bp, 12 predicted proteins | sample COG_04_FD_14316 | JGI IMG/M metagenome (IMG submission 14316) | reverse complement strand
AAAAACTAGCACTGGTCGTGGTCTTTCCTACCCCGCCCTTACCGGACGTGACAACAACAACTTTGGTCATTAATAAATTACCTTAAAGAAAAAAACGGGCTCGCGACAAGCCTGGCCCAAACGCTCTGATGCCCATTTTAACGGTTGATTGGCTTGTAAATAAGGCGTTCACCGCTCTCAGAAACCTCTAACGATGCCACGGCTACCTGAGATTCAACCCCTTTAGGTAAATCACCATCGATGCTTTGATAAACACCTGCAATTGAAATCAACTCAGGCGAAAAACCAAGCGCAAAAATACGTGCCTCTTGGTTACCCCGCGCGCCCGCGATGGCTCTGCCCCGCAATGGCGCGTAGACGTGGATATGGCCGTCAGCGATCACCTCAGCACCGGCATTGACCATAGCCAACATAACCAAGTCACGGCCTTTGGCATATACACGCTGCCCCGATCGCAAAGGCTTATCAATAACCAATGCACCTAAAAGCGCAGGCTCGGTTGTGGAGGCGTCGATCGCTGATACTGTCCCACCGACCGCACTATCGGATGCACCACTCGCTATCGCTGACGTCACTTGGGACGGTGTCTCTTGAATTACCAATCCGAGAGACTGAATCATCGCACGATCATCTGGCCCGACACCACGCACAGCGACGGGGTGCATACGATATTTTCTAAGCAAGGCGAGTAAAGCAACCCAATCAACTGAGGAAACATCAGACAGAGCAAGGGCCGTCAAATCGATCGATACCGCATCGTCATCAAAAAAATCAGCGACATCGCCAAATCGTCTATCCAAATCAGCAGCAATAAGCGGCACATCTACGGTCTGAAAGACTAAATTAACGATTGATAAATAACTGCTTTTTATATCAAAACAGAAATTTTCGCTGGATGGCTTTGGCACGATAACGTCTNTAAACAGGATAGATGCCAGATCTTAACAGTCTCCACAGGCATCACAACCTGTACTTAGATAACGCTANGATNATCAGCTTGTCCCCTCTNATCTTAGTTTCTTTATTTATAAATAGTAGTAGTAGTAAGGGACAGCATTTTCTGTTGATAACAGAAATAAATCATTAAAAATCATAANCTTATGNAGCCTATAACTAGGTGATAAAGTGGCTTTTCCACCGCTGCTTAAGATGTAACAACTTTAGAACGCAGGCAAGCGCTGTGGATAACGTCCTAGTTATTGGTTTTTTATGCACAGTGTTACCAACAAAAAAAAGCACCATAAGGTGCTTTTAAAACGTGTTCTGTTTACGGAAACGTCGTTTTTAAGTGTGATCTAGTCATCATCGTGCGCTTTGTCCCGGCGATGGTGCTTACCGTGGCGATTTTTCTTTGAGAGTGCCTCATTAAAAGTTACTTTTTGCTGGGGGTCCAAACTCTCATACAAGCGTTCGGTTGCATCATAGTGCGCCATTAACTTGTTATGGCGATCGGTGTGCTTTTCCTTCACGAATTGTAAATGTTCCATTGGTTCAAGTGCCTCCATTTGCTCACGCATGGCTGCCCGATCTACCGATGGGTCTTGGCTAGTGGGACGTGTCGGTGAGGCGTATATATCCCACAGAGGGAGTTGCTCTGAATTCAAGTTTAGACTCACCTTGAGCGCAGCTAAATTCTCAGCCTTGACCATGTGGTGCTTTTGCCTATGCTTGTACCGTCCGTGGTCGTCATCGTCATGGCCTGCAAAAGCCAACGCTGACACGACCACAACACTGCCAGCAACAGCGACAAGGCCCATATTTCGAATAAAAGGACGCATAACTAACTCCTATAAGTTGTGACCCCTTTGGGGCCTCAACGGTCACCAAGTAATTTCTTGGAATGGCGTTAGTGTGATGCGGCCGTGTAAGTCCAGTACGACCGATATGTAAGCGTTTGGTAAAGCTATACCTTTCTACGAGGACACTTACGTATTAACGGTCGCTTCATACCCTTCGGCCACGATCGCCACAATGAAGGCGGTGATTGCTTGATTGGTTTCGATAGAAACGGCATTAGCTGCACGATCAATACGGATGTTCGCATCAGTATCAACGGAACGGACCACTCGGCTAACGTCTTTTTCACAGTGGCCGCAAGTCATACCAAGAACGGTTAGGTGATGGGTTGTCATGGTTGGGTTTTGCTATTTATTCAGTTGATTTTATGACAATGGCGTCAACGGTGTGGTGAAATATTGCGATGCTGAAAACCTTAGACGCACAACAACACCCTATCGTCCATACCGTTGATCTCGGGGTCGGTGGTATGACATGTGCATCATGTGTTGGGCGTGTTGAGAGGGCCTTAAAGCGACAGCCATGGGTCGCCGATGCGGTGGTTAATCTGGCAACGGAAACCGTACGCGTTGTTAGCGCCGAAGATGGTGTGGCGGTTGAAGACTTTCAGCGCCAAGTAAAGCGAACAGTTCGGGATGCCGGTTACGAACCGACCGAGATTCAAACCGCGCTTGAGAATGAACAACGAAGCTGGTTAGGCATTGATAGGGCGTTTTTGCCGACCTTTGCCGCGCTGCTGCTCTGTGCTCCGCTGGTGCTGTCTATGTGTTGGTCTTTGCTTATGAGTGGGGATACGGTAACGTTTATGCTTCCCGCACCCATTCAGTTTGCGCTGGCAACCCCTGTTCAGTTTATTTTAGGTTGGCCGTTTTATAACGTTGCATGGCGAGCGCTAAAAGCACGTGCAGGCAATATGGAGCTTCTCGTTGTGATTGGCACCACCGCAGGCTGGCTTTTATCAACATGGCTCTGGCTAACGGCTTCATCTGAGGCCATGCCTCACCTTTACTTTGAAGGGTCGGCCGTTGTTATCGCGATGGTCTTGCTTGGGAAGTATCTGGAAGCAAGAAGTAAGAAGCAAACAACGGAGGCGATTCGTGCCCTTCAGCGCTTACAGCCTGCTACAGCGAGGCTATTACCTGATGGGAAACAGCGCGACGACGTCCTTGAAGTCGCGGTGTCTGAATTATTGATTGGTGACGTTATTCGTATTTACGCAGGCGAAACCGTACCCGCGGATGCTGAGGTCATTTCTGGGCAGTCAAGCCTGGATGAGTCGCTGGTGACTGGGGAGCCCATGCCGGTTAACAAAAACCCCGGAGACCGCGTGATTGGAGGTACGCTCAACGGAGAGAGTTCGCTTGATGTGCGCGTCTTGACCACGCATACCAACAGTATCTTGGCCCAGATCATTGGCATGGTCTCAGATGCGCAGGCGGCAAAGGCCCCTGTTCAAAAACAAGTTGACCAAGTTGCAGCCGTTTTTGTGCCTGTTGTGCTTGCCATCGCCATGCTGACATTTATCGCTTGGTTGCTTGCGGGCGCGGACTTGTCAACGTCGACCATAAATATGGTGGCTGTACTGGTTATTGCTTGCCCATGTGCACTGGGCCTGGCAACGCCAGCCGCCATGATGGTGGGCACGGGCGTCGCTGCGCGCCACGGTATTTTAATTAAGGATGCCCTGTCCTTGGAGCGTGCGCATCGCGTCACGGCCGTTGTTTTTGACAAGACCGGTACGCTGACTAAAGGGGAACCATCGGTACAAGCGTTTGAAGGAGCACTAGACAACGCCGATGTAATGCAACGGATCGCACAGCTTCAAGCAGAGAACCCACACCCACTGGCCGCGGCGGTGCGGCAATGGTTGGTTGTTAACGCGCCGGGCGAGGCGATGCAAGCCCCTGAGGGCGTAGGCACGGTCGAAAATGTCCCCGGTCGCGGTGTGCAGTGGCTTCCGATAGCGGGAGCCCCAATCTGGCGCATGGGTAGCCCTGATTGGTTACTAAATGAAGGTGTCGACACATCTGTGTTCGCTCCCGCTCTCTCGCGTTGGCACGCCAGCGGCTTGACCGTGTCTTTAGTTGCTAATGGCGCTACGGCGGTTGCTGCTTTTGCCTTTGGCGATGCACTTAAACCGGGTGCCCGTGACGCCGTGGCCGAGTTGATAGCGGCGGGTAAGCGCGTGCTGATTATGTCTGGCGATCACGAGGGTGCGGCAAATGCCGTGGCAAGCCGTGTTGGCATAACGGAGGTCTTTGCGGGTTGCTTACCTGGCGATAAGGCCCGCCATGTTCGTACGCTGCAGGAGCGTGGCGAGATAGTCGCCTTTGTCGGCGACGGTATCAACGATGCGCCGGCGCTGTCAACAGCCGATGTTGGCATCGCCATGAATAATGGCAAGCACGGTGACGTTGCGATGAGCGCAGCGGGTGTGACCTTGATGCGAGGGGACCCGCAACTGGTTTTAGGGGCGTTAGAAATTTCAAGTAAAACCGTTCAAAAAATTCGGCAAAACTTATTCTGGGCTTTTGTTTATAACGTTGCAGGTATTCCGCTAGCTGCCCTAGGCTTCCTCAATCCAGTGGTTGCGGGTGCGGCGATGGCCATGAGCTCTGTGAGCGTCATGGCCAATGCCTTGCTTCTGAACGGGTGGAAAATGGCACCGAATAAATCACGCAACTAGCTAGAAAAGCGCTTTCTAAAAGAATGCTTCCGCCACCTCATCGCGACGCCGCATCAACACCATGTCATTCCACAACCCATGCTGCCTTTGGTTTGGCTACCGTTAGACCACCGTGCCTCCGGCGACGGTCCGCAGGCGATACCGTATTTGTTTTTGGGCGAGAAATATGCTGAAGCGCTCCAGAGAAGCGCGGGCGTTCAGCCGTGTACGTTTCCGCTCGCAGATCCTGCGTTAGTGGCACAACTGCTGGCTGGTGTAGATGGTGTTCTGCTGCCCGGTTCGCCGGCGAATATTGACCCGGTACATTTTGGTCAGCCGGTTACGGACCCGAGCCTACCGTTGGACCATCGGCGCGATGCACTTACCTTGACCTTGGTGCGCGAGTGCGTCTTACGAGGCGTGCCAATTTTTGGTGTTTGTCGTGGGTTTCAGGAAATGAATGTTGCCCTAGGTGGGAGTCTGCATCAGCAAGTACAGGACTTGCCCGGGAAACGGGATCACCGGGAAGACAAGGCCTTGTCTTATGACGGCCAATACGCGCCGGCGCATACGATTACGCTTCTAGCGGACCCAAGCACCCGTGCCTGGGCGGGGAGTGGCACGGTGCGTGTGAATTCGCTGCACGGTCAGGGGGTTGATCGGCTGGCAGACGCCCTTGAGCCATTGGCCCACGCGGAAGACGGTATTGTTGAAATGGCACGGGTACGCCACGCGACGGCATTCGCTTACGGCACCCAGTTCCATCCAGAATACAAGTCATGGGAAACACCGTTCTATCACGCGATATTTAGCGCATTTGGAGATGCCTGCCGTAAACGCATGCATCAGCGGTTAGCCAGTTACGCTAAATAGTCTTGTTTTGGCGCGATTTTGACTTAAAAATGACAATCTACNGCTGGTTCTGACGCAATGTTTGCTTTCTTTTTTACAATATAGNTGTCGCGGCGTAAAAACGAAGGCGCTTTGGTGTTGTTTAACTTTTNGGAGTGGTGAGATGTTGAAGAAACGAGTTCTAGCTTTGGCGGCGCTGACGGCGCTTAGTGCGTTGCTGATGGCGTGTGGTCAAAAGGAGCAGGCTCAAACGGCCGCAACCGAGGTTGCGGCGTCCGACGAAGAAAAGACCTTGAACATCTACAACTGGCCTGATTACATTAGTGAGTCCATGATTCCTGATTTTGAGAAAGAGACGGGCATCAAGGTCAACTACCAAACATTTGAAACCAATGAAGCGTTACACGCGAAATTGGTTGCGGGGAACTCCGGATACGACATCGTGATGCCGGGGTCAGCGTTTGCGAAACCGCAAATTGACGGCGGACTGCTGCAAAAGCTCGACAAAACAAAGCTAAGCAACTACGGCAACCTCGACGCAGGTGTGATGCAAAAACTTGAATTGGTTGACCCGGGTAATCAATACATTTTTCCGTGGGGTTGGGGCTTTACGACGGTCGGTATCAACCAGGATCGCGTTACAAAGGCGCTCGACGGGATGCCCATGCCTGAAAACGCGTGGGATTTGGTGTTTGACCCGAAGTACACGGCCAAGTTGCAGTCCTGTGGCATCGCGTACCTAGACTCGCCAACAGAAATTGTTCCCGTGGCGTTGCACTATCTCAAGTTGGATGCCTATTCAAACAACCCCGACGACTATAAGAAAGCGTTGGAGATGTTGTTGAAGGTACGTCCGAACGTGCGCATGTTCTCATCCACCCTCATCGACGATATAGCGGGTGGCAAAGCCTGTGTGGCCATTGGTTGGTCCGGCGACATCAATATTGCACGAGAGCGCGCTGTTGAAAACGAGAGTGGAGAGAAAATTGAAGCGCTGCTGCCGACCGGCGGCGCTCTGATCTTTTTCGATACGGTGGCTATCCCTGCGGATGCCAAGCATCCAAATAACGCACACCAGTTTTTGAACTATTTCTTGCGCCCAGAGGTCTCTGCCACCTTTACCAATGAGATGCAGTATCCGTCAGGTAACAAGGCCGCTGAGCCGTTGGTTGATCCTGTCATTTCTAAGAACCCCACCATTTTCGTGACAGGTGAGGCCATGACGCGAATGATCCCTCCTGGAAACTTCACCGCCAGCGCGCGGGAGGCGATGGCGAACGTATACACCACGTTCAAAAAAGGTAATTGATTACGCATAGTAAAAAATCAAAGCCGCACCCCCGGGTAACTGAGGGGTGCGGCTTTTGCTTTTTGTCTGATCACACCACTATCAACGATAACGTGGGTATACAGAGATGACTGAGCTGACAGCTGATGACCGCGTGCAGCCGTTGCGAGACAACAAAACGTTTTTGCAAACCATTGATTTGTTAAAGCGGTTTGATGATGTCGTTGCGGTCGACCATGTCAACTTGTCGATTGAACGCGGTGAGATATTTGCCCTCTTAGGTAGCTCAGGTTGCGGCAAGTCCACGCTGTTACGTATGTTGGCTGGCTTTGAAACACCGACGGCTGGGCGCGTGTTGCTAGGTGGTGTGGATATGGTGAACATTCCGCCGCATGAGCGGCCAGTGAACATGATGTTTCAATCCTATGCGCTGTTCCCGCACTTGAGTGTTTGGGAGAACGTCGCGTTTGGTCTGCGTCGGGAGGGCCTACCTAAAGACATTATTTCTGCCCGCGTGGCGGATATGCTAGATCTGGTGCAGCTCGGTGCGTATGCGACGCGTAAGCCCCACCAACTTTCTGGGGGTCAGCAGCAACGTGTTGCACTGGCGCGCAGTTTGGCGAAGAAGCCCAAGCTCTTGTTGTTGGATGAGCCGCTAGGTGCGTTAGATAAGAAGCTACGAGAAGAGACACAGTTTGAGCTCGTCAACATCATTGAATCGGTAGAAGTGACATGCGTCATGGTCACGCATGACCAAGAGGAGGCCATGGCGATGGCCTCGCGCATCGCCGTGATGAGCGACGGCAACGTGCTTCAGACGGGTGCACCTCAAGAGGTCTATGAGTATCCCAACTGTCGTTTTGTGGCGGACTTTATTGGTCAGGCTAATTTGTTTGATGGTCGTTTGTCGCGCGAGGCCTTGGGCTCTAGCGAGATCGAGACCACCGAAGGGGTTATTCATATTAACCATGCGCCGACGGGCTACCTTGGGCAGGAAGTGAGCGTGGCGGTACGGCCTGAAAAAATAAATATCAGTAAACAGCGCCCCGATGGCATTGGACAGAATATTTTTACAGGTAAGGTTCTGGAGATTGCTTACTTCGGCAGTTACAGCACCTTTGTCGTCGTGCTTCCCTCGGGTAAGCAGGTGAAGGTAACCGAGGCGAATCACCTTCGTTTTGAGACCAGCGACATCACATGGGAGGACGGCGTGTTTTTCTGGTGGCCAGCCGAGGCGGCTGTGGTTTTGGACCGCTAGTTGAGGCCGACGGACATGCATCTAGGATGGCGATGGCTAGACAAAGCGGGCAAACGCACCGTTATTGGTGTGCCATACGCCTGGCTGCTGGTGTTCTTTGCGCTCCCGTTCCTGATTTTGTTGCGGATCAGTGTGACTGATATGGATGGCGGCGTGGATCCGTTTATGCCACTGCTCGAGGTGACGGATGGGGGGTGGACATTTAAGGCGGAGCTGTCGAATTACGTCTCAATTTTCCTAAACCTAGAGCACCCGAGCCATGCGACGATTTATTTGGAGGCGTATGCGACCTCTATTCGTTACGCCGCCCTAACGACTTTGTTTTGTTTGTTTTTGGGTTATCCGTTTGCCTACTTTATAGCCCGCGCTAACCACGTTACCGTCCCGCGCTTTTAATGATGGTGATGCTGCCTTTCTGGACGTCTTTTTTATTGCGGGTTTACGCGTGGAAGGGGCTGCTAGCAGATACGGGTGTCATCAATCGCTTTTTCATGTTCATTGGTCTCACGGATACACCGGTTCAGATGCTCTATACAGACATATCTATGCTGGTGGGCATGACCTATGTGTATTTGCCATTTATGGTGCTGCCCTTATACGCAACCCTGGTGAAGATGGACGGTCGCTTATTAGAAGCGGCGCATGACTTGGGTGCAACCCCGCTGAAAGCCTTTTGGCTGGTGACGGTGCCCTTGTCAAAAAGCGGAATCATTGCCGGATCGATGCTGGTGTTTATTCCTGCGCTGGGTGAGTTTGTTATTCCGTCATTGTTGGGCGGCGCAGAAAACCTCATGATTGGGCGGGTTGTCTGGGATGAGATGTTTACAAGTAACAATTGGCCGCGGGCGTCGGCGCTGGCGGTGACGGTTATTTTGCTCGTCTTGATCCCGCTGGCGATTTATTACTACCGCCATGGGCGACAGTTGGCGCAGGCGGGGCGGGCATGACCACATTGGGTCGTATCTTGGCGGGGAAAACGGGGGTGGTGTGGTTGACCGCCATCTACGGTTTTTTATATTTACCGTTGGGCTTCCTGATTTTTTTCTCATTTAACAGCACACGGCAAGACGCACGCTTTACCGGCTTTTCTCTGCGATGGTACGAGGCCTTAATGCGCGATAGCCGGCTGATTGAGGGCTTTTGGTTATCCTTGCAGGTTGCACTGACGGCCGCGACGCTCTCGTGTATTTTGGGTACGTTCGCCGCCTTTGTTTTGGTGCGCTACCACCGGTTTCGCGGCAGAACCTTGTTCTCCGGCATGATCAACGCACCCTTGGTCATGCCCGAGGTGATCATTGGGTTGTCGTTGTTGTTGCTGATGGTTTCTGTTCAGAGAACGACCGAGGCCTGGTTTGGCGTTGGTTGGCCAGAGCGTGGGTTTGTCACCATTGTGTTTGGCCATACCTTAATGGGTATGGCGTACGCGATGGTTGTGATTCAGTCGCGTCTGCGAGAAATGGATCGCGCTATAGAAGAGGCCGCTATGGATTTGGGTTGTCGTCCTGCGCAGGTGTTTTTCTTGGTAACGCTACCAAACATCGCGCCGGCTTTGGTGGCCGCGTGGTTGTTGACCTTTACCTTGTCGTTTGATGATGTGGTGATCTCAGAGTTCTTGTCAGGGCCAGGGGTTACAACCTTGCCGCAGGCAATTTTCACCTATGCGCGGCGCGGTATCAACCCAACGGTTTACGCGGCGGCAACGCTGCTAATCGCCACGGTCACCGTGGTGATCGTCACCTACAGTGTGTCGATTGCGCGTGCGCAGCGTCGTCGCGAGCGTGAGCTGCAGATGGCGGCGCGTCAGGACGTGGCGTGACAAGCGCGACACCCTTCTGGGTACGTGTGATGGCGGGTTGGCCGCTGCCGTTGCTACGGTTTGTGGGTCGGTGCTTTGGGTGCTTGCTTTGGGTATTTGCCCACCGGCGGCGCCACATCGTACAAACCAATTTACGGCTGTGCTTTCCAGAGCAGTCGACGGCGGAACGTCGTGCTTTGGTGCGGGCGGTGTTCGTGACGTTTGCCCAGTCGTTATTGGATAGAGCCTGGTTGTGGCATGGACCCGAGGACCTGGTTCGGCGGCGCTTGCAGATAACAGGCGATTTGAGTTGGTTGCGGTCTGATGGCGCGAAGGTGCTTTTTGCCCCCCACTTTGTTGGATTAGACGCTGGTTGGACCGCATTAACGCTTTCTGTGCCTAGGTTATTTGCGACCATCTATGCGCGTCAGAAACGGTCGTCATTGGATGCGTGGGTTGCGAATGGTCGTTCACGATTCGGTGCGCCGACGCTGCTCAACAAGCAGGACGCCGGTCGCCCGACAGCGAGGACCATGCGCGCCGGTGCCGCCCTGTACGTACTACCCGATATGGACTTAGGTGCAAGAGATGCGGTGTTTGTGCCTTTCTTTGGTGTACCCGCTGCAACGGTTACCTCCCTGTCGCGGTTTGCTACGATTGGGAGATGTGCCGTCGCTACGGTGGTGACGCGTCTGACGCCATATGGTTACGAGGTGTCGATTGAGCCTTCTTGGGACGGCTTTCCTTCCGAGGATGCGGTGGCCGATGCGCGCCGGATGAACCGCGTTTTAGAGGCCCTTGTTCGGTCTGCGCCGGCACAATATCACTGGACTCATAAGCGGTTTAAGACAAGACCAGAGGGCGAAGCGAGCGTTTACTAGCGCTGGGACGGGCATTGGTTAACGCCGTCGATATGGGGGCATACCCTATAGGGCGTAGGGTTAAAAGTGTATACATTACGAACGAGTGTGTACAACGCCTTGGCGCGTGCACGGCCCCCTTCTATGACCAAGGAGCTATGTCATGACGACTGATACAACGCTGGCGCAAAAACTGCGTGATCCCGATTTTGTCCCGCCCCTCAGCCAGGCCATTCCGCTAGGCATTCAACACGTGCTGGCGATGTTTGTGTCCAACTTTACGCCGGCCATCATCGTTGGCTTGGCGGCGGGGTACAGCTTCGGGTCGCCCGACTTGGTTTTCTTGATTCAAATGTCGATGTTGTTCGCTGGGGTGGCGACGCTTATCCAGACGATAGGGTTTGGTCCTGTCGGTGGCCGGTTACCCATCATGCAGGGTACCAGTTTTGCTTTTATCCCGATCATGATTCCCATCGTCAAGACAGCGGGTATGGGCGCGCTGTTTGGCGGCATTGTGGCGGGTGGTATTTTTCACTTTATGTTGGGTCGCGTGATTGGCAGGATCCGTCACTGGTTTCCACCGCTAGTGACCGGGTTGGTTGTTTTGACGATTGGCTTGTCTCTGATTCCTGTGGGCATTGACTATGCCGCCGGCGGTGTGCCGTTGAAAGGCAAGCCTGAATTTGGCGGTGCTAGCCATTGGACGCTCGCCTTGGTGGTGATTATTGTTACCCTGTTGGTTAAGTTTTTTGCAAAGGGCTTTCTGTCTTCGGCTGCTGTGTTGGTGGGTATCTTGGCGGGCTACTTCGTCGCTATCGGCCTTGGCATGGTGAACTTCGGTGGTGTGGCACGGGCGGGCTGGTTTGAGATTCCCACGCCGTTCAAGTATGGGTTTGAATTCAATATTGCCGCCGTCGTCGGTATGTGTGCCATGGCCGTGGTTTCGGCAATCGAAACCGTTGGCGATGTCTCGGGTATCACCAAGGGTGGTGCGGGTCGTGAAGCAACCGAGAAGGAGCTGGCGGGAGCGACCTACGCCGATGGTCTAGGTACCGCCGTGGCCGGCGTCTTTGGTGGTTTGCCAAATACGTCATTTAGCCAGAATGTGGGACTGATTGCGATTACTGGCGTGATGAGCCGTTTTATCGTGACCTTGGCGGCTGTCTTCCTGATCATTTGCGGCCTGATTCCCAAAGTAGGCGCCTTGGTCGCTTCTATGCCGATTGCCGTGTTGGGTGGGGTGTGATCGTGATGTTCGGTATGGTGGCCTCCGCAGGTTTGAGTATGTTGGGTGAGGTGAAGTGGAATCAGCGCAACATGTTGATATTTGCGGTCTCCCTCTCTCTGGGTCTGGGCCTAAAGGCGGTGCCAGAGGCCTTGCAGCACTTGCCAATTGACCTGAAAAACCTGCTGGTGACTGGTTTGTTGCCCGTTGCCCTTATCGCCATTCTGATGCACCTGTTGCTGCCGCAAATTGATGACTAAGCGGTAAATGGGCATCCCGTAAGGGGTGCTTCCAAAGGGGTTGTCCCTCAAAAAGAAAAAGCCCTGCTGGTTGCTAGCAGGGCTTTTTTGTTGCGCCTAGTTGGGGTCTAGGGCTTGTCGACTGCAAATGGGGTTACACGTCAATGTTGCCCGCGCGAAGTGCATTTTGCTCGATGAAGTGGCGTCGCGGCTCAACCTCATCACCCATTAGCATGGTGAAGACTTTGTCGGCTTCGATGGTGTCTTCAATCCGCACCTGTAGGAGGCTTCGTGCGGTTGGGTCCATGGTTGTTTCCCACAGTTGGGCGGGGTTCATTTCGCCCAAGCCTTTGTAGCGCTGTCGGCTGGTTGCTGACTCTGCTTGCGCAATCAACCACACCATGGCTTCACGGAAGTCTTCTACTTCGCTGGCCTTTTGGCGCTCCCCCTCGCCACGCGTCGCAGTAGCGCCTTCGTTCAAAAGGCCTTTGAGTCGCGTAGAGGCCTCGGCCAATCGCGCATAGTCTGCGCCGTGTACAAAGTCTTGCGTGATGACGCTGTCTCGCACGTTGCCGTGGTGTTGACGGCTGATACGAATAAACGGCTTCTCTGTGCGGGGGTCAAC
>JGI20154J14316_10003505_pt1 | contig 12605 bp, 8 predicted proteins | sample COG_04_FD_14316 | JGI IMG/M metagenome (IMG submission 14316) | reverse complement strand
CTGACGACTTCTGCATTTTGACTTTTGACAACTAAACCAATCCAACCCGCTTCAATCCTCAGGCTTGACTATCCGCGAGAGGCCTTATGGGATGACTGTGTATACATATTATAAACCATAGTGCATTGCGACAAACTGTCTATCACGTAATTGCGTGACACGGGAAACGCTTTGATCAAAGCTCACAGAATAAAGGCTGCACCTCGCCACGCACAAGGAATCACTGCTTTACCTGTTTCCAAATGATCTCGGCAGTCTCCCGCTTGATATCGACCATGACACTGGCATGTTGAAATTCGCGCTGATAGACATAGCCCTCTTGAGTGGCCTCCCCCTTCGGAGCGCCGAGGGGATATCGATACTCTGGAATGTCCTTCATCCAAATCATGGACCTGCCATTATCGACACCGTAGCCATCGTTAAACATGAAGTAGCTATGCCGCTCAGCACAGATCAAGAAGAGCGCCAAGGCATAGGTAAAGCGATTGACAGGTGACGCGAATTCCTTGCTCGAAGATTGGCTGGGTTCCATGTCCATGTCGGTATCGGTATAGCTCCCCTTCGTCATCGTGAAGGCGATGATCTTCCCCGACCGTGCCGCAGACTGGACAGCAGCAATGCCTTTTGCGATATAGTCTTCCCGTGACATTCCAGCCACAGCGTGCTCAAAACCTTCGGTATACGAGCCGTCAAACGGCTCGATATATTCCAAGCCTGCATTATCAAAGCGAGCACGAATGATGTTGGCTAGAATCAGGCTCTCAGAACCGATCTCTGCTCGCAGTTGCTTCATTATGCGGTGATAGCCTTCTGTGACCGCTTGTTTCTTCGCTTTGCCCACATAGCCCAACAAATAGCTGGGTTCCAGTGCCTTAATATTTCCATCGACGAAGATTCCATCGATATACGGCGACCTGCAGGCCTGCTTGGCATGCGTGAGCCACCAGGATTGCACTGCGGGGTTTGACAAGTCGTAGGCCCTCACACTCTTACGCACTAGCTTTTGGTTTCCTTTTTCATCTGCGAGAAACGCACCTGGAATCTTGGCAAGTTGCGCATTTGCAAGATAAGTCGAGTAATGCACCAAGATGTTGCGATAATAGAGAATCTTCGTGTGAGGATTGAGTGCCTTGATCGCCTTGGCCGCTTGCACGGTTCCTGCCTCGGTGCCGCCAAACTCCCTCGCTCCCGTAGTTTTCTCAAATGTGATCAGCGGAAAGGTCGCTAAATACTCGACCTCTTCGGGAGAAAAAGCCGTGGCCTTACGCACGTGCATATAGCGCGACACCGTGTCCCAACTAAAGTCTGGGAGCTGAGCTGCAGCGCTCACGCTGCACGTGGCGAGCAATACGATTGCATAGAGAGTAATTTTAATAGTGTTCAAGGATAGCGGAGGCGAAGGTGACAGACGCGCCTCTTGAGCAATTATAACACATTTGTCATCGCTCCAGTATCACGCGTTTACGTGATACCGTGGAGAAAAAGGAAGAATTGAATTCGGGCATTAGACCTGGATTTTTTTGATTTTTTGTGCCTCATCTTGGCTATAACATCGCATCAATGGTGAGACTACAATTCCTCGACGACCAAGCGGATAAATTCCTTCTCCTTTCCTGAGGTGTCCAAGCGATGCTTCACGGTTTCAAACTCATCATCGACAGCATCGACGGCGTCCACTGACAAATTCACTACTTCCCATGAATCTGGTAGTGTCAGGTCCGCCGTTGTTTCTATGAAATAGCGAATGCCGAGCGTCGCCGCGTTGGATCGACGCTGATAGACGAAATCGATTCCATCTACTACAGTATCCATATTTGGCAGCAAGCCGACATCATTCTTATCATTGGGGTTACCGCCGAAAGCGAATTCAAACAGGTTACTACGACGATCGCCATCAGGATCGCCATCCATACTATCCAAAAGCGCCTGCACGGCAGGAAACTCGTGCAGCGACTCTCCGCCATTGATCGACACACGGATGTTTGTAATCGAAACGGACGGATTCGTCGTGTCGATCACCTCACGCGCGAAGCCAAGCACGAGGTAATCATAGTCCGAAATGGCATCCGGCGCAGTCGTAAAGGTCGAGAGATCAAAGGTCGCGCTGTAACTCTGCGCACCAGTCGAACCGGTCAAGACAGCCGCCGCATCGGCGAAATACCCATTAAGACCGTTATTGCCAGTAGTGAACACTCCATTGGGCTTCCCTAAATTATACACGTCCATGTCGTCAGGCGCCACGAGCATCCATGCATTCCCATTTTGAGCGTCAAGTCTCATGATCTCTGGATTCAGATCCGGATTTTTATCCACACAGCCCCATAGGTGCACAAAGAGTGTTTCGCCCGCATCGGCCGTGGTGTAGTCAAAGCTAAGCGTCAGCTCGGCTGCGTCGGAGTCGGCTAATTGAGTGAGGTCGATACACTTCGCGATCGCTCCTTCAACATTACTATTGTTAAGATCACCCGCATTGCTTAAAACACCATCAAATATTGCCCAAGTGCTCGCCTCAGCCTTATTGTAGAACACACTATTCTTGGTCACCGATCCTCCGATTCCATTCAGATAGGGATCTTCAGGAATGCGATCCAATGCATGCTCAGCGGCCCATCCTCCGAAATGATCGGTTGTGCCATGTAAGGCAAAAACGAGATCCAATCCAGTGCTCTCCGTCTGTGAGAATGGAAACTCAACCGCACTGCCCTCAGGCGTTTTCAGATGAATTAGGTCGCCGCCAGCATACGCACCATCCCCATCAGCCCGTGCCCAGTCAGCGTGATTGCCGATACCCAATTCTTTCCACCGAAGCTGGAACGCGTAAGTCCCTGGGAGCAGCACAGAGTCTTCGAAATCGATTTGATAATATTTATCTGCGACAAGGGACACAGCTCCCATGTCGACCTTCTCATAGACTTGAGTGCGGAACAAATTGGCGCTTGGTGCCCCGCTCTCGTATTCTCCAATCCAGAGGTAGAGGTCAGCCGAATCGGAATTCCCCACGGTATGGTCAGTGGACGACTGCAAAGTTAAGGCCGAAAGGCTGACTGGGTCCGTCACTGTAAACGTCTGGCCCACGAGGGAAGTGCTCGACTCAGTCGCAGACACCGCCACATCATACAGAGCAAATTTATTACCATCAGCACCTGGATTACGCGTAAAACCAATCACGAAGTAGTCATAGCCGACAAGTGTATCCACCTCATATGAACTCAAATTAATCTTGCGAAGAACATGTATCGCATCGCCTTCCGAACTAGTGCCCGAGTCTTGATCCAGCAGCTGAATCGCAGCACTGTTAGCATTGGTATCGGATGCGCTAGCGATCAAACCGCCATCGCCCAAATTGTAGACACTGAACCCTGCATCGACTGCCTTAGCCCACATGTTGCCGTTGCTCGCAGCTAGATTGGCAATCCATGCCGTGCCAGTAGAAGAATTACCCACCAAGCCCCATAGATGCACATAAATATCATCGGAATCGTTGGCACCATCCCATGAAACGAAATTGAATTCCACTTCCAACTGATTCTCGTCCGTCAACCCCAAGCCGTCGAGATCGACGATTTGCGCCAATCCTCCGTCACTATTAGCGCCGTCATTAACACTCGTATTAGTGACCCATCCACTTGCAGTCTCAACGGCCCAAGCGCCACTACTGCTGGCGCGCCACCCAGTATCATCCTGATATAGATTGCCGTCTTTCGTCAGTGTATTCGTTGAAAACGAATCATCAATCAGCTGAATCGCTGCAGAATCAGCATCAGAGCTGACGGCAACCTCTGCCCCATTGATCGAGTTGCTATATAATACATCATTAGTGGGGAAGCTCGTGCCAACATCCGTAAACGACGCGGTGCCCTCTGGTAACCATGTGAACAAGGGCACGAGCTCCGAATCATAACCGCTATGGCCGGTCAAGTCGACCGAGCTCAAGAAAAAGTTATTCTCGTCGACCAAGGTAAAGAAGAAGCGCTGCGCTCCTTCAGGAATCGCCACTTCCGCCCACCCCTGAGCGTGCGTGAATGGCACCACGACCTTATACCATTCCTCAGTGCGATCCGCGATCACGGATTGAGTGTAAAGCAAGTCGAGATATTTCAGCTCCGCGCGATCCGTATTCCATGACACCCACGCCACCGTATCGTCATGGCCAGTTGAAAGGATCGTCAGGCTTTGATCCGTCAGTGGCAGTGTGCCATTTTTCGGATTGTAATACATCGGCCGCGCATCGACCTCATTGATCCAGGCTTCAAGCTCTGGAACCATTGCATTGGCCAGCGCCGTCTGTGAGCCGAACAAGTCGGTCATTTCTCCAAGATCCACAGGGTCGCCGCTTGCATCGTAGAGTTGATAGAGCGAGTATTCCTGAGCAGCTGCTTCATTCGTCAAATGATCGTAGTTTTTATACAATTTCCAACCATCCTTCACCATCGTGCTTGCCACTCGCCCTGAGTGCGGAAAGTGCCAAAACATTGATTCGCGCACCTCGCCAGACGTATCTAGGATGCGTTGTTTATCCTGTGGACCATTCAGCCAAAGGTCGCTAAGGTCGCAGCCATCCAAGCGCTCGCTTGGAATCGAAATACCCGCCAAGGCTAAAAAGGTCGGATACAAGTCCAGTCCGTTGATCACCGCATTACTGACCGTGTTCGATGCAATTCCCGGCCCGCGGACTATGAACGGCACACGCGTGCCACCCTCTTTGATCCATTTCTTTCCCTGATCGAGCGGGTAGTTATCAGTCACTTGGCCGCTACTATCTCCGTTTTCCATGCCACCGTTATCGGAGGTTAACACGACATAGGTATTCTCGATCAGCTTATGTCCAGGCCAGCGAGGGTCGTCCGTTTCTTTCAGATAAGTGATGAGCTGATTCATATAATAATCCAAGCTCTCAACCATCGCCGCGTAGTAGGGATTCTTTTGTCCCTCGGCAAATATTTCATTCCCCGTCAAAGGGTAATAATCGTAGCCCATCTGCTCGGCATAGTCTATCAACAGTCTCTCTGTGCGCACTTGCCAAGGGGCGTGCACCAGCCAAGTCGCATAATAACAGAAAAAGGCTTCTTCTTGTTGCACCGCATTTTCAAGAAAGCTCAGAGCCTCTTGCGTCACCGGATCCGTGGCCATGTCATTGTCATCCAACTGGTAAGGATCAGTAGGGGCGCTGGTCGCAAACCCTGTTAATCGGTCTCCCATAACCGTTTGAACACCTCGTCCGTTATAAGCCACATTAAAACCCTGATCGGTCGGCTGCGGAAAGCTACTGTGATGCCCGTCGGGAGACATATGCCATTTACCGAATGCGCCCGTGTAATAGCCCTCGGCTTGAAGCATTTCCGCCAGCGAAATTTCTTCATTCTTCAGGCTGCTCCGATAATGTGGGAGAATCCCAATCGCATCGTCGGCAGAGGCCTTCGGGCAATGTCCGCCCAACACATCCGTGACATCGCTACGCCCCGGATGCTTCCCTGACATAATCGCCACACGACTCGGCGCGCAAGTCGGCGCGGGAGAATAGGCATTGGTAAAGAGCACTCCTTCCTCTGCTAGCAGATTCATATACGGCGTTCTAAAAACATTCGTCCCACCAAAGCCATTCACCACGTCGGTTTCCATCTGGTCATACACTTGGATGTCCTGCCAACCGAGATCATCCGCTAGAATCAGCAGAAAGTTCGGCTTTTCCGGGCGCGGTGCGTCGTCCAAAGCGAGCGCACACGACGCGCCGACCAACGAGGCCACTGAAAGAGAGATATATTTATGAAGTGTAGGGGATTTCATGAATTCGATTTTTATTAATACCAGTATACCAAGCTTCTTGAGCGTATATAACACATTTGTCATCACTTCGGTATCACGCGTTTACGTGATACCGTGATACTGGAGCGCGTGCTATAATGAATAAATATGAAACAAACATACACGACTCTCATAGCGTGCCTTACTTGCGTGCTATGCTTGCAAACCACTGTATCTGGCGAAGCGACCACGCAGCCACTTGTCGCGAAATTTTCAAGTGACATGGTCAGGCCAGACAGTGTGACAAAAATTGCTTTTGGCTCCTGCAATAACCCCGCGAGAATGAAAGTGGATCAATCCATTTATCCAGCGATTCTCGAGCAGCAACCCGATCTATTTCTCTTCATCGGGGACAACATTTATGGAGACACGACTGATGTAAACATCTTTAAGAAGAAATACCAAGCGCTCGCTAACCTACCAGGATACCAGCAGCTGCAAGCGCAGACCAAGGTGCTCGCCACTTGGGATGATCATGACTACGGCATCAATGACGGCGGTAAATCCTACTCCAAACGTGAAGCATCTCAACAGCTCTTCCTTGATTTTTTCAATGAGCCAAAAGACTCCGTGCGGCGGACACGCCCAGGGATTTACACCTCCTACTCGTATGGCAGAAAAGGTCAGGTCGTGCAAATCATCCTCCTCGACACCCGTTATTTTAGAGATGAACTTCCTAAATATCAGGGGGAACAGAAAGCTGGGACAGTTGGCTGGTATGAACCCAGCAAAGACAGCACGAAAACACTACTGGGTGCGGACCAGTGGCAGTGGCTCGAGGAACAACTCCAGGTGGAAGCAGACGTGCGTATTCTTGCGAGTAGTATTCAAATACTGGCGTATGAAAAGGGCATGGAAAACTGGGGCAATGTCCCCCACGAGCAACAGCGCCTCTTTGATCTACTCATAAAATACCGTGCCCATCACACGGTGGCCATATCAGGCGATGTGCATTTTACCGAGCTATCTAAGGTCATGATCGGTGAGTACCCGTTTTACGATTTGACCAGTAGTGGAATGACCCATGCAAATAGTAAATGGGCAAAGGCAAAGAACAGCTTCCGGGTCGGCAAGTCACACCCACAGTTGAACGCAGGCTTGATCGAAATTGATTGGCAAAAATCTCAGCTCACACTCAGTTCGTTCAACACGAAAGGCGAAAAGCTGATCGAGCACCCCATCTCTCTGAGCGACTTGGAGTTCCCTGCCGAGTGAAGGTCGGCGCTCTGCACGACAAACTGCCTCTTAAAAATCGCAGGCCCCAAAAGACGGGAAAACCACACAGGTCATGACATGCCCCCTTTTTTCAGCTTCACCAAGGATGGTTCTGCCCTGCTTGCCGAGCAGGTGGCTGCATCCATCAAGAAGGTGATGATTTATGAAAATTAACCAACTACTCACGCTTTGCTTCGTATGCTTGGCCACAAATATCTTTGCAGGCGACAGCCCCAATCAGACGATTCTGCTCTGGCCGGAAGTCCCGCCTGGGGCCAAGGAGGGGGACGACGAAAAATCACTGAACACATCGGCCGCAATCCGGAACGCTACGTATCAAGTCCCTCAAGGTAATCGTAGGAATATTCGCGTGCCTGCAATCGATGTCTATCTACCGACCGAAGATAAGAACAAGGGTGTAGCGATGGTGATCTTCTGTGGGGGTGCCTATGGCGCTGTTTGCATCAGAACCGAGGGGCTGCCGATGAAGCAGTTCCTGAATGATCACGGTATCGCTGTTTTTATGGTCAGTTATCGTTGTAGCCCCTTTAATCATCCAATTCCTCTGTGGGATGCGCAACGCGCGCTGCGTATTGTCCGTAGTCGAGCAACTGAGTTTGGCGTGGAGGAAAATAAAATCGGCGCAATGGGATTCTCTGCCGGTGGGCATGAAGCATCGACATTGAGCGTTCATTACGATGAGCCGTTTGGATATCAGCCGATGGATGCGATCGATGCAGTCAGTGCGCGCCCCGACTTTACTTGCCTGATCTATCCGGTGATTTCGATGAGAAAAGAGTATACGCATGCGGGTAGCTGCCGCCATCTGCTCGGATCGAATCCTTCTGAAACATTACGCAGCAAGCTTTCCAACGATGAACAGGTCAACCGGCAGACGCCGCCGGCCTTCCTAGCCCACGGGACGGCTGACAACGCTGTAAATCCCGCAAATTCAAAGCGCTACCATGACGCCTGCAAAAAGAATGGAGTGTCCACGAAATTAGTCCTCGTCGAAGGCGGCAAACATGGCCCCGCAATGCTTCACGGCAAACCCGCAATCCGCAATACGGGGGACGAGTATGCCGATTCAATGATTCGATGGATTAGCGATCTGACTGATCACTAAATTGTAGTGCTTCAGTCTCAGCTTTCCAGCTCAGGACCCACAAAGGTCATGACATCACCCGTTTTCAGCCCCTCCACTATTCGACTTATTAATCGCTTGTTTAGACACAAAGCCGTAACGGCCCGAACCGACTTTAAATACTGCGCGCCCGTTCTCCATGCGCAGGAATTCCACATCGGGCGATGAAGCGCCCTGCTGTCCGTCGACACTAACCTCTTCGACTTTTTGAGCGGGCACATAAACGGTAGCCATCGTATTGGGCGGAACGACAACACACCAACTGAACTGTCCGCCCTCGATTTCCCAGGCGCTCTCGATACGACCATTGATTGAATCGTAATGCCCTTTGGCCCATGTGATCCCCTCGCCTAACTCAGGCTTCATCACAATCTTACGGAAGCCCGCGCCATCGCTGTCGATACCGAGCATGCTGCGAAACATCCATTCGCCGCAGGCCCCATAGGCATAGTGATTGAAGGAGTTCATCCCCGCATTTCCGAATCCCTTGTCTTTCGTGTAGCTATTCCAGCGCTCCCAGATGGTCGTCGCGCCTTGTTCAATCGAGTATCCCCACGAAGGATAGGTTTTGTTCTGGATCAACTGGTAGGCCAGGTCGCTACGGCCGATCTCGGTGAGCGTGGGCAGTAGCAACGAAACTCCCACAAAACCGACCGACAGGTGAGTGTCTTTCGCCTTGATCCTGCTGACAAGGTGAGCGGCGGCTTGCTCGCGCTGTACCGCAGTGAGCAGATTGAAATGGAGTGCCAAGCAATAGCCGGTTTGGGAGTCGCCTGCGATCTTGCCATCGGCATCCACAAAACTCTTCTGAAAATCAGCACAGATATCCTGGAATAATTTTCTGTATTTCGCGGCATCGGCTGATTTGCCAAGTGCCTTAGCCATCTCGATCATCAGGCTGGTTGAGTACCCGAAATAGGCTGCCGAGATGAGCTCCTTCGGTGTCTTCGAGCCCACCGCCAACCAGTCTCCAAATCCCCTGTTCCCCGGCCCTTTCAAACCGTTCTGACTGCAGTAGTCGATAAATCGAGCCATGGCGTCATAATGCTGCTGGATCAGACGCAGGTCGCCGTAGACTCTATAAATGGTCCAGGGACATATCACGCCCGCATCCGCCCAGGCCGGGCTACCATGGCCATGAAATACCGGAGCTTGCTGACCAAATGTCCCCTCATTGTTCTGGGTATCCATCAGGTCAACGATCCATTTAGTGAAAAAGGACGCAACGTCTTGGTTATAGCAGCCCGAACGGATGTACACCTGTGTGTCACCAGTCCAGCCCAGTCTCTCATCACGCTGCGGACAGTCGGTGGGCACCTCAAGGTAGTTGGAGCGCTGGCCCCACACAATATTTTGATGGAGCTGGTTCAGCATCGGATTCGAGCATTCGAACGCGCTGGTCATGGGGGCATCGGAATGAATCACCATGCCGGTCACCATTTCTGGTGAAGGCTTGCCCCTCAGACCTGTAATTTGAACATAACGGAACCCATGAAAGGTAAAGCGAGGTTCCCATACCTCCTCGTCGCCGCCTTTGAGGATGTATGTATCGGTCGCCCTGGCAGAACGCAGATTCTCGGTATAGACCGTTCCATCTGCATTGAGCATCTCGGCAAAGCGCAGGACAACTTTATCGCCGGCATTGCCGCGTACCTTCAGGCGGATCCAGCCGGAAAAATTCTGTCCAAGATCAAACACGTAAGCATCGGGTGTGGGTTCGCTTAGTTGAACCGTAGGCAACGCCTGCGTCTTGCGAACCGGAACCCCGGGGTAGGCCTGAATCATCGGTTTGATTGTTGAACCGAAGTCCACTGCAGCCCAATTGCTATCATCAAAGCCGGAGCGATCCCAGCCGGGCATTTCGCGGCGCGCATCATAGGTCTCCCCTGCCTGCATATCCGACTCCATGATCGGCCCGAACGAGGCCTTCCAGCTTTGGTCGGATAAGATCCTCTCTGATCGCCCGTCGGCATAGTCGATATGCAGCTGACTCATCAGGCGGATGCGCTTGCCATAGTGATTTTGCCCGAGATTACTAATATTGCCTCGAAACCAACCGTCGCCAATAATCGCCCCAATCGCGTTGGGGCCTCTGCTGAGCATCTCCGTCACGTCGTAGCTGCGGTAATAGATGCGTTTACGGTAGTCTGTCCAGCCGGGCATGAAATATTCGTCACTCACCCTTTTGCCATTTAGGTGTAGTTCAAAGAAGCCCTGTGCGGTAACATAGATCACGGCACGTTTGATAGGGGCGCTAACGTTAAACTCCTTTCGCAAATAGGGAGACGGTAGATATTGCTTTCTGATGCCGCCAGTCGAGATATCCAGTTCGATATTTTCAGGAACCGTTCCCCTCACGTGCTTTCCGCCAACCAAACATTCCACCCTCAGCTTCTTTTTCCTCCCCGGCGCCGGATCCTTTCCCACGAGATCATTCGTCGCAATGACCCGTCGATTCCCGGCATCCACCCGTTTCTGTAGGATTTCTTTCACATCCACTCGCATGGAGGGATTATTCAGCACGCCATAGATCGCTTTTTGAATGACGATTCTCTCGTTCGCTCCCTCCTGCGCGGCGGGAACTTCCGGCGTGCTTTCCGGTGCCTTGTCCAGCCCGATCCACTCCGCCTTCCAGTCTGCCGCATCCAGCAGGCCCATCGACCAATAAGCCGGCGCGCTCCAGGCGGACGGCGTTCCGGCGATATCCCAGACCATGACCTTCCAGAAACACTGCATGCGTGAACTCAATGGCTCTCCGGCATACGCCAGTTGGTTGGATTGATCCGATGCAACTTTCCCCGTATCCCACAGATCACCTTGATTCTTTTTCAGTAGTTCGCGCGAGCTTGCCACCAACACCCGATAGGCCGCCTGCTTCTGTCCGCGCACTTCGGATTTCAACATCCAGCTCAGGCGTGGGCTCAGCACATCGATCCCCTCCGGATTAACGAGATATTCACTCCGCAAAGCGAAGGGGCTGATGCGTTCCTCTCCAAAGAGCTGACTTGCAGAAATCAAACAGATGGCCACTACTAGCATTTTTCTAAACATGGTTCTGGGTCCTTTACTTTTCATATCTGTTCTCACTCTATTGTTGAGCTAAATTGATAACTTCCGGCGGTTTCGAACGAAAGGGTCAGGCCGTGTTCCCGGACGAGCTCAGCCATACGTCCGAAATAATTTTCAACCAACAAGTCGTTGATCGTGTCGCGCCAGTCGTTCAGGAAGCGTTCGGATGTCAGGGTGTCTTCAATCACCCAGCCGAAGAGAGCCGGCAGCATGGCGCGCAGCAGGGTTTGCTGGTCAAACCTTACTTCCAGCCACGTGCGATCCTCCGCTGTGACCGGAATTTCAATGCTCACTTTTTCCCCGACGGAAAACAGGCTCTTCCATGGAGCCTTCTCCAGATTGCTTTTCAGTTCGACGGGACGAAGCGGTTCCGCGGCATCGCCGGCGGGCGTGGGAAACGCGAGGACCGCGACGTCCTGATAGTTGCACCAGTCCTGATCGCTGGGCATCGGCTTCGCGAGTTTGACGCTTTGTCCGGTCGGCCCTTCGATGTCGGTGCGGCTCCAGATGAGGTGGCGCATGGCATCTTCCGGTTTGATCCAGGGGCCACCCGACATCGCCCAGCCAGGGCAATTCTGCATGGTAAATTTCAGGCTCATGCGAACGCATTCATTGGCCACATGTTCAATCAAATTGTCCACTGCGGGCTGAGGGTCTGGATTTGGGGGCTGACTCCCGGCCAGGCCCCGCCTTTTCCGTGAAAGAGGTGGAAGCCTTGAAACCCGGCGGCATGGACGGCTTCGATATCCGTGGTCAGGAACGCTTTGTCCACGTTGCCACCAATCAGGTGAAACCAGGTTTCTGGCAGGCTTTCATGAGGGGGCTGCTCGAAGTCGGAATCCAGCGGTCCCGCCTGTAGTGCACAAACAGATGCGAACAACATCGAAAGCAACGCCGCGGTAACCGTCCTTATTAAATATTTCTTCTTCATTATGATTTCCCCTATTTTCATTTGTGAACTGTCAAATTCCAGAATCCTGTTTTGTTATTCGAAACAAAAGGGCGAAGCAAGAATCGCTCAGCCCTTCGAAAAAATGATCACCACTTTTCCGTCACGAACTGGTTCAGAACCGGCAGCTTCGCTTCCGGCACGTCGAGCGACTTGATGGCTTTGCGCAGCGCACGCATCGACAGAACATACGATTTTTCTTCAACAGGTGTCTTGGCGACCGCTTTGGCCGATTGGATTTCCTTATTCAAAAGCGCCGTGTTCAGCCCGGCACCGTTCGAATGCTTCCTGGCCGAAACGGCAAGATCGATCAGAGAAAGCAGTCCGGGGCGGAAGGCGTAGCCGTCCTCAATCAGGGTGCTTCCAGCGCTTTTGTCTGATCCCGGCCCGGCAATAGAGGGAAGCGGCTCGGAGGTGATCAGAAAC
>JGI20154J14316_10003504_pt1 | contig 12607 bp, 14 predicted proteins | sample COG_04_FD_14316 | JGI IMG/M metagenome (IMG submission 14316) | reverse complement strand
TTCGTGAAAANAGACAAGTCNGGGCGATGGATNGAACGTATCCGCATGAGCTATTTGGTGTACATCATCAAGAAACTGGTTCCGGTAGATTCCGATCTGGAGGAAGGAAGAACGTCNCCAGGTAAGATAAACATATTCGACTACTCTTGCTCGGGTCTTTCGGCGCCAAGCNCAGTGAACCAAGAACAACGCAACGAGTTGCGGTATATGCATGCCGAGGACGAGGAGCAGGGAATTCCGAAGTGGGGGGGATTTTAGGCGTTTGTATTTTTATCTTTGCGTAGTATATAAGATGACCATGCATGGAAGTGGAAAATCCAAGCGTAGCGGAGGAAAGATGGGCGGAAAGCGTCACAGGTCTAGACGTCATGGAGGTATGAAGAGAAAGTCGATGAAGACAAAGAAGTCCGGAAAGTCCAGAAAGTCTAGAAGGTCTAGAAAGTCCAGAAGAACTCGCAGACGCGGAGGCAACCCTATGTCTGCGTAACTCGTCTTGAATAACCCAGTCAACAATTGATGTAGATATTATCGTATCTACATGAATCAATTTATCTCACACACCCACACACCTCGCCTCGGTACGTCTACATACGCATATCATTAGTTGAACGATACCATGATCTCGACCTCCTCCTTCTTGATGCTTTTACTAGCAGAGACGGACAGCTCTTCCCGCTTCTTACGCGTCTTCGAGTTACTTCCAGCAGCCTCTTTCGGGCGACTGGTGCTGTTGCGCGCATTCATATCGTTTTCAATCGTGGCGTAGTTCTCCTCAATATAGTCAATGACCTTGTTCTCCAATGCCCACTTGAAGAAATTTAGCTGGCCTATCGTGGTTTCGATGTGGGTATTTGACTTATATGGAATGGTGATGCGGTCCCATCTACAAAACGGGTCGAATCGTCGTTTTTGGTAGGCCTTTAGCTTCAATTTGTAGTCAATGTACACCTTGAACCGGCGAGTACCGATTTCGTATTGTGTCCAGTATTTCTTCGAGTAGTTCGTGGCGAACCAATCGATGATTCGCAGAGAAATGGGAGAATCTCCTGAAATAATGGATAGCATTTTGTCAAGAAGACCCGATGAATTGTAGAAATCCATCAGATTGCGCAACAAAAGCTCATTCTGTGTTGTGTAGGTAGATGACATATAGAGTAAATATGAGCCATTCTTTTATATGTGTTCACTCTTTAAACATTATTTCATTTAGTCGGGTATATGTGTAGAATGTATATGGGTAGATGTGTATATGTGTAGATGTGTAGATGTGTAGATGGGTCTACAGACAGAATTATACGCTGGTGGGTTCAGAACACGCCTGTGCCTTGTCTGTGTGAACGGTAGATAGCGGTTTTAAGAACTTGTCCTGTAACGATACCTGGTCAGCATAACTGGATGGGGTTGCTGTTCCATAAGAAAAAAACGGATTCTGTCCTATTTGCGACATCATGTCCCTCTCTGCTATTTTGAAATGCGAATCCTCGCGCCCAGACTGGTCGCTGTCCATATTTCTAAAATAGGTAGGTTCGGTATTCATGCTCGATGTCGGCGTTGCCATCATACAGGGATCCACAACCGCCCCGGCTCTTCTTGCGGTATCATCGCGCAGGACATCAGGTATTGCGTCGACGCGCGGTTTTTGCGAACGAATGCTTCGTATAGGCGAAGACCCGTCTGTCCATTGGTATTTTAGCATATATTCACGGGAGAGATTTTTGTAGAATCTGGACGGAAATATGTCTACATAATATATATGTCACCTAAATCCAAAATAAGCCTGTACAACTTATTTACTGTCTCCGTAGCAATTCTGCTACCCATCCTGGTTATCGGGGGTAGTGCCTGGTATCTTGGGTTTATTTTCACAGAGGTTGAAGAATACAACGACCCGTGTCTGCGGCTGTATATAGACAAAACATGCAAAGCGAATGATAAATGTAGATGGAACAACAAAAAGAAGGTGTGTTCGCTCGATAGTGAGTGTATGGGTGCTGGACAACAAAATTGCGGAGCGGGATGTCATTGGGACGCCACGGTAAAGAAGCCAGGAAGCAATTTGTACGGATTGTGTCGCCCAGCCACACTTGCAAGCGTCGGGTCGAGTGGAACAATGGAGCTAAAATAACGACACATGTCGTTATTCGTTGTCAGTAACACCATCTTCATGATCCTCGCGCGTGATGACCAGTTGTTTGGTTTGTAGAAATTTGTCGGCATTTTGAGACCGTCGTTGGAGATTGCATTTTAAACATGATATAACAATATTGTCTACATCATGTCCTATACTATTGTCGATTCTGTCCACGGTCCACTGAGACATGTCGCGACGAGTCTCGTAGAGAATGAGCGAATCTTCCTTACAGTAATGACATATCAGGTTACAATCTCTAATCAGTCCTTTTACGTACGGATAATCAATGAATCGTTGTGTGTTGAGTCTCTTTTTAAGTATGTCTTGGTGACGATAGGAGGCTATTTTCTTCACTATTTCGCCTTTCACGATAGGTTCATCCTTATCGAGTAGATCTATTTGCGTGGCGGCGACAAACCAGGATGGTTCTACGTTCCATTTTTCAACCTGTTTTCTCTTGATAGGAGACACCTTCCCCTGTGTCAGTTTTCTTACAAGATATCTGTTTGATTTACCAGTGATATCGATCGCCCTCCTTGTTCCTGTTTCTGAAACAGGCGAATTCTCCAGACTCATCAATGCGTACTGTACCGTTCTAAAAAAACAAGGACAGTCCGCGGAAAAAATGAAATACTTTTCGCCGTGCTACGGATAGCAGTGAAAAGAACCCAGTAACTCCAGAATAATCTAATTTAAATCCAAACCAAACCAATCCAATCCAATGTCATCATTTACCGTTTCCCCAGATCCGATATGCTGTAACGCTTGCTTGAACGACGACGAACCCAGTGTAAATTGTAAGTGTATAGAAATAAACAGTCTGTGTCGAGACATCGAATCCTTCTCCCTAACAGAGAAATCCCAGAACGACGACATGAACAAAAAAAGAGAGGCCATCGTGGAGATGGTGATCAACGACCAGGTCCCGGCGGAACTCTACGACCAGTCTTCGCAGTGGTCTTCCATGCGCTCGTGGGTGAACGCCTACATAGAGAAAGTCTTGGCGCATGCCGGAATCGACGCCCCAACAAACCAGGTGACGTGTGCCACCAAAGCCGGTCGCGGACACAACTTCGACTTCTCCTTGAGAGTGCTTGACTACCATGCCGCCTGGCACGAGGTCAAGGTGGAGCTCAAGTTTAATGCCGCAGCCATCTCGGACGCCCCCCAGTTCGTTTCCCCGATGAAACCCTCGCAATACATGAGCGGTTCGTATGAGGAGTTTTACTTCGACACCTACCTCCCCCAGCTTGCGTCCATGGCCAATGTCCAGCTCCCGGCCAAGGAAATGTATATGAAGCAAATTCACGGCAACAAACCGGCGTGCGTAAAGGCGCTCCAGGACAAGTATTACGCTGGTTGTAAATCAAGCAGCAAATTTACGGGCAACAGCGAAGACGTGGCGTTTTATACCCGTTCCAACGAACTTTCCAAGGAAAGCATTTCCGTGTTTATCGCCAACAACGAGTTGAACGCAACGAAGCTCGGTGAGTATTTGAAGCACACGCAGCACGGAAAATACTACATGATGTTCAAGGACGGCGAGTTCCACATGGAAACGGTGGACATGGACGAGTATGAGATCGTGAGCGTGGAAAACGAACCTTCCAAATCCAGGTTTATGGTCACAACAAAAACGGGGCGCCAGTTGAAGGTCCTGCTACGATGGAAGAACGGCAACGGCATTGCCTACCCCGCTTTCCAAATCTCATAGGAAGGTCATAGGAAGGTCATAGGAAGGTCATAGGAAGGTCATAGGAAGATGGGCAGCATGTGTTTGAGCTCGGTGGTGTTGATGGCGTTGTTGCCGAAGTATAATTGTATAAATCGCGTTGTCTTGTTGTTTTGTAAAGATGTAATTATTTTTCTATACATCTCCAGAAGCTTCTTCTTGGTGACGGATGAGGCGCATCGTATACAGATGAGGTGGTTTTCCACCAGATACTCCTGTGAACTGTTGATCAAACAGTATTGGAACGCGTAATTCCCAGTTCCGTATCCGCGGTTGACGACCAGCAACGGACCGGTGTGGCCAGATTTGTCGATGAAATTTTTCTTCTGGGGATTCACGTACTCCTTCCTGCCGAGCGTATTCCCCTCTATGTCTGAACTGTAAATGAGCCGCGTCTTGTTTGCGTCGTCTGTCAGTATGGACTTACATTGGTTCCATACCACCGTGCCTACGTTGACATCGAATCCCATCTCGGAGAGCGTGGTGGAGTTCTCGTACAATCCGCGTAGTTCCTCTATGGTTTCGCACGTGCCAAATATGGTATGGTCGCAAACGGTCATGACATAGGCACTGTTTATTTTGGGTGTGGGTGGCAGTTTCTTCTGAAGAACGACCACCACCGTTTCCTGTTTGGTTTCGATGTATTCGTCCGCGCATTTGGAGATGTTCAATATGACACACTCGGTGTTGATGAGAGTTCTCGTCTTGTCGTAATACAAACAATTCAGGAAGCTCTTGGGCAAGACAAAGCAGAGGATCCCGTTTTCTCGGAGATGCCCAAGCGATTTGATGATAAACAGCAAGAATATGTTCGGTCGACCGTCGAAATAGGAGTAGTATGCGGCATCCACGTCTGTCTTTTTCATCACGAAGAAGGGCGGATTTCCAATAATCAGATCGTACTCACTCTCCGGGTGGTAACTGAGATAGTCTTCATTGAACATGGATACCCGTTCGTTGTCGCCGAACCCGGGAGCGACTGTCTCGAAAATTGTGCTGTTGTTTTCGATGGCGTCAATTCTGATGCCAGGGCTCTTGTATCTATCGCACATAGCCCGCACAAACTCACCCGACCCACAAGAAGGCTCGAGGATGCGGATATTACCAGATACATGTGGGTCAATCGTATCCAGTATTGCGTGGACGGTGGATGGCGGCGTAAAGTAAATACCATGCTCCCGTTTGGTTGGTTTGGACAATGTATTGGTAAGATCTTTGGAAATTTGACTATACTCATGTGTGTCCATGGTTATTTACTATACGGCAATATCTCTAAACTGTCCGCTATGATTCGTTTCATTTTACTTGAATAAAGTGGAATGCTGTAATAATAATATTTAGTAGCAAATGTATTAGAAACATCACTTAAACATAATGGTTTAGTAACACTATACAATGGAGAACACCAATATGGGCGAGTCCCAGCTAACATCATCGGATACCGATGAGTCGGCAACTTTATCGGCGACAGAGAATAAAACGACGCCTTCCAAGGGAGACGAGTGTTTAGAACTACGAAACATCAAGTATAAAACAATGCTAATGAACGGGAATACCATGAAAGAGACCAAGGCCTCAAGCGATATGGACAATCTGGATAAGTTCTTGGAGACGGAAATGACCCAAAACAAGGTCGAGCCCTGGTGTAAGCTGGACAAAACAATGAAAACGCGCAAGCTGCTTGTTTACGCGGAGGTGTACCGGGAAAAAAATACCCTCTCTTCGGAGGAGACGGTGTTGTTGGTTCGATTCCTGAAGGATTGTCTGGGCAAAAAAAAGCTCGCTCGCGTCAAGGACGTGGTTTACGACAAAGAGACGGGTGTCGTAAAGGACATTCCATCGATCGTGTTCAACAGGAGCACCAAACATTTTACGTTGAAAAATACGGAGAAGCGGGTTTCTACGCTCAAAAGTCTGCCCGCCAAGAAATCGTCGGCTATCAGAACCGCCAGAAAGAACGGAAGCAGCCGGTCGATTGATTCACTTGAAAATTTAGAAGACTGATACTGCTGTGTCCAGTTTACAATAAAAATGAATATAACATAAACATAGTATTTATGTTATAGAAGTAGAAACGATGATTGATGAATTACAAGACATATTCGACGATATCGTCCCCGACTCGTCCGAGTGCGTGATATATGACGAGGAATTTGTAGGAACTGTGTTACAGTTCATGGAAGAATATGTTTGCGAAAACATCGAGGATCTGATGGAGGAGGATTTCCACGCCAATTTTCTGAACGAGATACTCGAGCTTGTTCTTACCACATTTGGAAACGACATCCAGTTTTATCATTATGCGGAATGTAAGCAACGCATCGAGGACATCGTCGAGATTTTCTACGAAACGTTCATGTCTCCGCGTTCATATGAATCGTCTGTCGTGTTGAATGACCGCGTGAACGTCCGCGAAATCACAAGCCGTTTACAAGAGTTGCGGGAGATGCCTCAGCCAGAACAGCGCACAGCAGAGTGGTATGCTTTTCGCCACAATCTCATCACCGCAAGCAACGCATATAAGACCCTCATGGAGGGGTCAGAATACAACCAAATTGTATTCGAGAAATGTAAACCATTGTATGTTCCTGGTGCAGACAAGGAAGACGACTCGTCGGCACCTCGCTCTGTAAATGTAGAAACAACCCTTCATTGGGGACAAAAGTATGAACCCCTGTCCGTTATGATTTATGAATATATGTATAACACACAAATCGAAGACTTTGGATGTATCCAGCACGACAAGCATTTGTTCCTTGGAGCATCGCCGGACGGCATCAACGTTGATTCGTCTTCGCCGAGATATGGACGCATGCTCGAAATAAAAAATATAGTAAACCGCGAGATAACCGGAACACCTAAATTAGAATACTGGGTTCAAATGCAGTTACAAATGGAAACGTGTAAACTGGAGGAGTGCGACTTCTTGGAAACAAGATTCAAGGAATATGATGACGAGAATTCATATTACAACGACACTGATGTTGACACTGGATATAAAGGCATCATATTGTATTTCTCCAAAGACGGAAAACCAGAATATAAATATGCTCCACTTGGCATGGTCGCGTCAAAAAGTAAGACGGAAAAATGGGAAGAAAAACAACGCAGCGAAATGGAGTCGCAAGGGTATGTATGGGTGAAAAATTTATTCTGGAAACTCGACGAAATGAGTTGTGTCCTGGTAACGAGAAGCAGTAGGTGGTTTGATGCGGTGGTTCCCACTATGCAGAAGGCATGGGAGACCATCGTATACGAGCGCGAAAACGGATTCGACCACCGAAAACCTGCGAAGCGCGTAAAGGCGGTCCCGACGACATCGGGGTCGCATCCCAATGGGGATGTGGTATCGAGTAGCAGATGTATGATTACCTTGGACAAGGAAACAGGAAGCATTGGTGTGAACGACGATACACACGATACAGACGATACAGACGATATTCAGATATCCATACCAGAAGACCTGAAAATCCGAACGGAATCCATAGATGAGACCCGACAGAAGTTCGGCTAATACCATCTACTTGGTAGATACATAGATAGACCACATACGGCAGACCAAGACTCTTTTTGTGAGACGACTTTAACTGCTGGCTTGTTTTAAGGTAGACCCGAATTGGGCGGATCCACAAGCTCCATCATCGTGTCTTCGCCGGTTTGGTACTTCTGGACGTAACCCATCGAGTTCAGATGCCTGGACAGTTTTTCAAATCTTTCGCCGAAATGAAAGAACCCGTCCATGTGTTTGTGTTCAAACAATATATTGGTCGGTTTCACCTGAAAACTGTAGTTCATGATGATATCGTAATCATGTCCCTCTGTATCGGTATGCAACAGATCTATTTTTCCAATATCATGGTCCTTTACAATCTCGTCAATCGTCGTGGTTGGCACACGAATCGTCTCCACCATCAGTTCCGGAATATGTCGGGTGGCGTGTTCATTGTCCACGGAAGCCAATTGCGAGGCATAAAACGGCAGATTGGCGAAATCATTGTTTTCCGTTGGAGTAGTGATTTCCAGTTCCCCTACATGGTCGCTTGCTGCCTTATTTATGAAAGTAATGTTCTTGTTGTTTGGAAAATTGACGGTGTAGTTTTCTTTCAGTTGCCGAAACAAAAACGGAATCGGTTCTACCAGAATAAGTTTTGTGGTATCGTCCACTAAACTAAAAATGGGGTCGTTTTTGGAAGGACCAACATGTGAACCTATCTGGATGATTGTCTGGTTGCTATACATTTTTATTGTAGATATATACAATAAAAATCGCAGCACATCGCATTCTCAATACCATTACTACATACGCATTAATTAATACAATATATTCTTTTCGTTGTAGTATGGAAACATGCTTTGGGTGTCTGTTCGGTAATAGTTTACGCGGGGATGGGTGCCGTCGGACACGGGTTTCATGGGAGAGACTACGTTGGAGTGATAGGGTCTGTTTTTGTAAAGTGCACCGCAAAAATCCGCGGGCGTACACGTTCCCTGGTCGGGATTGCGGGGATAGCGAATGTTGTTGGTTTCCTGTGCGTAACTGCCCACCTCGAATTCGGGATAGTTTCGCCATATCATTGCGGCGGTGCATGTGGATGTGGTTTTGCTTCCAGTGTGAGGAAAGTCGGACGGAGGCAGGATCGGTCCCTCCTGCGATTGCGGATAATCGCCTAAAGTGGTGCGGTAATCGAAATTGGCCAGGCCCTCGAGCGCCTTATTGTAAGATTGATACAATGCTCCGGTGACAATCAGAAACAAAAACAGGAAGAAGAAAAGGTTGCCCTTTGATTTATTGTTCATTCTTATATAATATATAACGGGAATAAAAAATACAAATATACAGTTGTCCTACAAGCTGGAGGACCATACCAGACCATCCTACTCTACCCAGAACACGCGACCGTCTTAATTTCGTTGTCGTATTTTTCCACCAATGGCACATGTGCCTCTACTTTGTGGAAGCATTTCATACACACCATAATATCCACGAGCGCATCGTGTAGGTCCTCTGGGGTTGTTCCGAACAGGTGTTCATGTAGTTCTCCCAGAGTGGGGAACTTGTGATACTGGTCTCCATTGTCCCAATGTCTCACTAATTTACACAGTTCTATGTTCTCGCGCATGGTGCATCTCTGTCTGGTCTTCCTGATTTGTTGTTCGAATCCAGTGTATGCGGATGCGAACGATTTGTTGTTTTGTAGGAGAATGCGAAAACACGCAGCTTTGATCACGCCATAGTCGAACTGTATGTTGTGGGCAACAAATTGCTGGACGTCTTTACAATCTTCGAACAACTCCAGCAACGCGCCTTCTACCTCCACGCCTTCTTTGTCGCATTGTTCGTGCGTAATCCCGTGAATCTGGATACTCTCCTCTGTAATCTCCACGTCTTCCGGGACCTTGATAATCTTATTCACGCGCTTCACGATGGTGTTGGTATCTGTGTCCGAAATGACATAGGCCAACTGAACCATGTGGGGCCATAGATGGGTGTTCATTGCCGACGCCACATAGCGCGTATCTTTGTGGGGTTTTCCCGTCGTCTCCGTGTCAAATCCAATAATCTTCATACTGATCTAAGGTTTAATGTGGTTGCTTGATTTCTGTCGTCTGCTTTGGATAGGAGTGTGAAACTTATTTCATTTTTTTATGGGTTCAAGTATTCTGTTCAGTTGTTCGATCACTTCCTGTTTCGATATAGACCTTGGCCCAACCGTGTTGTCTTTACATGTGTACACGATGGCGTTCAGTGTCTTCACCAGTTGTTCGGTTACCCCATTATCCAGTTTTATAAAATAGTGAGACTGAACAGCCTTCGTTTCCACCGTTCGTTCGACTTTTCCAGCATTCGCGCCAACCCGTCGGAACGAAATATCAGGGTCGTCCTCTTTTGTGACAAATCGGAATCCACGCGGAGCCAATCTTGGTGTAACGTATCTGTCGTTCTCTTCCCTCCTCCATATCTGAAATACGCAGGGAACATGATGTGGTTTGTTCTCAACCAAGAACGCATTTGTAGGCAGGTCGTGTTCGTATAATAGATGAAACTTTGTCGGAAAATGTTTCTTCATGCTGTCCTTTTTGAAACTCTTGGGGAGTATAAACGACACTGTGCTGCTCCACATACATGACCGTTTGATGAATTTGATGGCCATAGACGACTGTCGACCAAATGGTGGATTGCCGATGGTGTGAATATTGGCATACTTGTCGATACCCGCCGATTTGATATCCAGCGACAAATAATCCTGCTGGGTAACCTGGCCGTGTTCTGGATACAGATCGAAAAAAATACAATTTGTGGACATGGATTGTATACAGGATATGAATGCGCCGTTTCCGGCACTTGGTTCCACCACAATGTCCTGTTCGGATACGGAAATGTGTTTTTTAACGATCTCTATACATTCGCGCACCACGTCCGGCGACGTGTAATATTTATCACGCGTGTTTCTGGCTAACCCCACGTCTTGTGTGGAATTCATAAGTGTGACTATTCTATCAACACACGTTGTCTCTGTATATGTTTATAACTATCATAATCAATCATCGCAGCGGTTTTACATGGCGCGAAGCTCTTTCGGTGCCAGTTGCTTGCACCATGTTCCCTTACCGCCGCCATATGCGCTTTCGCACCATACCCTTTGTTGCTTCGTATACCGTATAGCTCGTCTAACCACGGATGTTCGTCGCACATGTCATCTATATAATTGTCACGTGATACCTTGGCCAATATGGAGGCGGCGGCAATGGCGGCGTACATGCTGTCTCCTCCCTTTACACACGTATTGGGAATCGAGGTAATTTGCTGGGTTTTCTTGTCAAATCCAATGAAACTGTTGAAGTAGTTTCCGTCGACCAACAAGTGGCAATTTGATTCTCCAAGCACTTCCGTTTTCTTCGTTTTGGCCATTTCCAGACATGCGCGAATGGCCTTGTGCATGGCCGATTGCGTGGCCTGTAGAATGTTGATCCTGTCTATCGTTGTCTCGGATTCAAACGCAACTGCCCAAGACACGGAGTGTTCCTTGATGTATTCGGCGACCTCGCGGATCTTCTTCTTGGAGCTGAACTTTTTGCTGTCCTTCATATTGGTAAAGTCGTATTCGAAATCGCCATCGGCTTCCGCCTCTTTAGGTAGAATGACCGCGGCGGCATACACCCTTCCGAAGAGCGGTCCTCTTCCCGCCTCGTCGATGCCTATTTCGTAGATATCCGGGCTATCCGCGTAGTGTCTATGGAGGGTCATCGTTTGTAGTTATGTAATAAAAATACCACCACACATTGAGATTTCATTTATTTATTTTTTTCACAATATAGAGTATATGAAGTTTAAATTTATGGGAATGAAGATGAACACGTTGTATGTGATACTGATTCTTCTTGTTGTTTTAGGGATAGTCTATCTATCGTTAAATTACAATACCGGCGACGATAAAGAGGGGTTCGGAGGATTCGGCGGATACGGAACATCTCTCAACGTCGTTCTCAATTTGGTGGGGAACGATTTTTACAAATTGCCCACTGACCAGGAGGTAAAAGATGCGGTTGATAAACCTTATCCCAAAAGGTTTGACAACGCTATTAAATATGCTGTATACGCCTTGTATAAATCTGCCACAGGATCCATGTTGCTCGGAGAAAAAATGGGCGATGTTAAGAATGTAATCGATGGTGAGATGAAAAAAGGACGTTCGACAATCGACGGTATGTCCAAAGAACAAACCGAAAGCATCTTGAAAGAGGTGACTACCGAATGTAAGGACGCAATCAAAATCCAAAAATCAGTGGAGACCATTATCAACACGTTAACGGCTTCTCCCAAAAATGTGTGCGGCGAGCCGTTTACCAAGTCTATCGATTACGAGGGATTCAAGAAGGCGTTGAACAGTGTCAAGATATGCAGGAAAAAGGTCAAGGATGCTATTGCCTCGCAGCAGTCGCTCAATGTTCTCCGCGACGTTTCGGACTTTTCGCTCCAGCTGATTACTGAGGTGTTGAAATATCTGGATCTCCTGAATGCCGAGTTGATCATCTTGGCCGATTGCCCCACCGCCGAGTCGGAGGGGGCGGGTTGTCCCACGAAGGAGGGAAACACCAACATGAGGGCCACAAACAAATCGTCTCCGAGCGGGTACGACGATGCTTATTCTGCATCGCTAACCAGTGAGACGCAACAAAGCAACCTGCCAAGAGGAGTCCCCAAATACATGATCCCGCCAGGACAGGAGGATTTGTATATTCTCAAATCCGAGATTGTGCCTCCCGTATGTCCTGCTTGTCCTGATCCCGTGTTGAAATGTAACGATAACAGCACACCCCCTCCTCCGTGCCCTCCTTGTGCGCGCTGTCCCGAACCTGCGTTTGACTGTAAGAAGGTCCCTAACTATGGCACAGGGAATATAGGCGCAAACTACAACAATTTTGGCGCGGGGTTTGGTGCCACGATGGGTCCAAATGGTCCCACAACCAGCCTTCCTTACCCAGCATCTAGCCAAACCAGTATGTTTGGCGCTTAAGGCTTAAGGCTTAAGGCTTAGGACATAATACAAAAATTATACAATAACCTCGTGGTATATTATATAATGTGTTTTAGTGCCAACGCGAGTTTGGGTGCGTTTTCAATAGGTGCGATTTGTTTGATGATTATGTTGGCTCGTAAAATGTATTTCTTCGGCGTGTTTTACCTGTTTATCATTCTTATGCAGTTGCTCGAATACTTTGGACATCTCTCACTGGAACAGGGA
>JGI20154J14316_10003486_pt1 | contig 12643 bp, 11 predicted proteins | sample COG_04_FD_14316 | JGI IMG/M metagenome (IMG submission 14316) | reverse complement strand
TTTAATTTGCTTGATACCACCCGATGAACCCATGGATTGGTAGTTGATAGCCTTGCCTGTGGCGGCCTTGTAGCCTTCGGCCCACTTGGCGTAGATGGGCGCTGGGAAGGTGGCTCCGGCGCCAGTGGCGTCTTGGGCTATGGCTGTGATGGAGACAACCGAGCCGATAACAGCGGCGACAAGCGATTTGGAGAAAGTCAGTTTCATTCAAGGCACCTCAAAAGTTAGATGATTGATCGTTCGGATCAAGGTGAACTTTAAAAGCCTAATGTGACCGTTTTGTGACGATTACAACGCTTGTGTACTGTGTGACTTTTTTGCAGCCCTTGCCGTTAAACGTTGGGTTCTGGCCAAAGCCAAATGACACCATCTTTTGTCTTTGTGCCGTAGGTGGTAAGCGGCTCACAGGCGGGACTCCACGTAGGCTCGCCGGAACGCACGTCAAAGCGGCCTTGGTGCAGCGGGCACTCGATTTCGTGCCCAATCAAATAGCCATCACATAACCTGGCCTCACCGTGGGTACACATGGGGTCAGACACAAATGCCTCGCCCGCCACGTTATAAACGGCCCACTCGCGCCCGTCGACGGATACGGTAACCGCTGCGTTTTCCGGCAGGGTGTCTGCGTCCATGAGTCTTATCCAGTCAGCCATCGGGGTGATTCCTTAGAAGTGGTTGGGGTGATCGCTAGTGCGTGAAGTTAAACCAACATAAACCTTGGACGGACGCGTTCACTGACTCAGTGTAAGAATGCGTGAAGCGCCAACCAAACAAGTCCCGAGCACCTACCAAACACCCATGACACCCCTCGATTCGCACGCCGATGCCGCGCCAGATGCCGCCGCCGAAACACCCGCTGTGGTGACGAGCGGTGCAGCCGCGCAATATGGACTCTTGGGGTTGCCTCTGGCCTTTGTTGCGTTACCTGTGTACGTGCACTTACCGCATTTCTATGCCCAGCAATTTGGTTTGTCCCTCAGTCTGCTCGGCCTTATTTTACTGGCCACGCGCTGTCTCGATGGGTTTGTAGACCCGTGGCTTGGTCGTGCGGCTGATACGCTTTACCGACATTCGTGGCAGCGTGTCGCGGGTGTAGCCAGCGTGTTAGCTTGTGCGCTAGCGCTGGGGTTTGTGGCACTGTTTCTACCCCCGGAAACGGGGTTATCAATGAACGAGCGGGTGGTTTGGCTGGTGGGTGCTTTGGTACTCAGCCATCTCGCCTACAGCGGGTTAGGCGTGTTGCACCAGGCATGGGCGGCGCGGCAGGGTGGGGGCGAGGTCGCTCAAAGTCGGTGGGTGACCTGGCGTGAGGGCCTGGGGTTATTGGGTGTGCTCATGGCCACCACCTTGCCGTCCCTTGTCGGTTGGCTAGTGACCAGCGTCGTGCTCTGTGCGCTTTTGGCGATCGGTTTGTGGGCGTGGCTGCGTGGCGCTGAGGGTCGTGTGGGAGACCGTGTCGAGCAAAACCAGACGGCTAGGGGAGCCCTGTGGCCTTTGCGCTACCCTGCGTTTCGTCGTTTGCTCGCCGTATTTATTGTGAACGGATTTGCCAGCGCCATACCCGCCACGCTGGTGTTATTTTTTGTTCAAGATGCCTTGCAAGCGCCTGCAAGCTGGGAGCCGCTATTTTTGGGTCTCTACTTTGTGTCGGGCGCGCTGTCCTTGCCACTTTGGCTGAAGGCGGTAGCGCGTTTTGGTCTGGCAAAGACGTGGCGTCTGGGCATGTTGTTATCAATCGCCGCCTTCATAGGCGTCTTGATGCTGGGTCAGGGGGATGCGGTGTGGTTTCTGCTTATTTGCATGACCTCGGGTCTGGCGTTGGGGGCTGACTTAGCCGTACCCGGTGCCTTACTCAACCGCCTCATTGACGCGTGTGGCGAACGGCAAAAGAGCGATGGTGCCTTTGTGGGTTGGTGGCATTTTGCGACCAAGCTCAATTTGGCACTGGCCGCAGGCTTATCCTTGCCTTTATTAGATTGGTTGGGCTACGCGCCGGGTCAGCAAGATGCACAGGCCTTGAGCGCTTTGCTGGTGGCCTACGGCCTGATTCCCTGTGTGCTCAAGGGGCTTGCCGCCTTCGCGGCGACCCGTTGGTTGATCGCAGATAAATTACAGTTGCGGTGACCATGCCCGTTCATTCTTAAAAAGTAGGAGAGTTTTTTCATGTCCACAATGCAACGCAGAACCTTGTTATCGCGCGCGGCGCTGGTGCCATTAGCCCTGGCCTCGCCTTGGCTGCTGAGTGGGTGTGCCGGGCCTGAGGTGACGGACTATGCAGAACAGACGCCCAAGCTGGATTTGCGCACCTACTTCAACGGCACCGTGGATGCCTGGGGCATGTTCACGGACAGAAGCGGGCGCGTGGTCAAACGCTTTAAGGTCGTTATGGAATGTACGTGGACCGGTGATGAAGGCGTCTTGGATGAGGCCTTCACCTACTCAGACGGGACCACGCAGCGCCGCGTTTGGCGACTCAAGGCGGAGCCTGACGGTCGCTATACCGGACGGGCTGATGACGTCGTAGGTGAGGCGACTGGACAGGTGAGCGGTAACGCCTTTCGTTGGGGCTACACCTTGGCCTTGCCCGTGGACGGTCGCGTGTGGGACGTGCAGTTTGATGACTGGATGTTTTTAATGGACGACCGAGTCATGCTCAACAAGGCGGTTATGAGCAAGTGGGGTTTTGATCTCGGCGAGGTCACCCTCTTTTTCAAACGCCGCGCGCCTAATTGAACGGTCTTCTCGCGAGATACGCGGGACACGGTGAGATCCACCTAGTAAGATGTCTTTCATGCAATCATTTTTTGACGATACCCAGCAGCTGCATCATCCCCAGAGCTATTTTTCTCGCGGCCAGATGCGTCGCCCCCAAGAGGTGCCGGAGCGTTCGCAAGCCATTCTGCAAGCGCTGAGCGCCATGGGATGGTCGGCGACCGTCCCGCCCGATCAGGGGTGGGGTCCGATAGCCGCGGTACACGACAGCGACTACGTGGCATTTTTAAAGTGCGCCCACGCAGACTGGCTTGCAACGGGGGAGGATTGGGGTTCTGAGGTCATGTCCAACATTTACCGGGTGGGCAGTGGCCGTGGTGCGGACATGGGCATCTTGGCGCGAGCGGCACGTCACTTGGCCGATGGGAGTTGTCCGGTTGGCCCTGAAACGGCAAATAGTGCCTATGCGGGTGCACAGTCGGCAATTGCCGCAGCCGATGCGGTCGCGCAAGGTGAGCGCGCCGCTTTCGCTGTGTGCAGGCCGCCCGGTCACCACGCGCGACGCGATGCAGCGGGTGGATTTTGCTACCTCAATAACGCGGCTATTGCGGCTCAGAGATTACGTGAGACCTGCCAGCGTGTGCTCATACTTGACGTGGACTTGCATCATGGACAGGGCATACAAGAAATTTTTTATCACCGAGCAGACGTGCACTACATCAGCATCCACGGTGATCCGGTTAATTTTTACCCCGTCGTGACCGGTCACGCCGATGAGTGCGGCGAAGGCGAGGGGCTGGGCTATAACCTCAACCTGCCGCTGCCGCATGGCAGCGAGGCACCGGCATTTTTTGCTGCGTTGGATCGTGCATTGGCGGCCGCTGTCCAATTTGCCCCCGACGCGGTGGTGTTGGCGCTAGGCTTTGATACCTACCGGGAGGACCCTCAGGCCAAAATTGCCCTGGATACGCACGACTACGGGGTGATGGCCGAGCGGATTTCCAACTGTGGCTGGCCGACGGCCATTGTGTTGGAGGGTGGCTACCACTTGCCGACGCTGGCCTTGAATACCGAGACGTTCTTTTCGCACTGGAAAGGGTAAGGCTACGGTGTGATGATCAAGCGAGTTCGGCTGGGCTTTATTTAGTCAATGCCGGCACTCCAACGGTCGTCCCAAGCAGCCCCGTCTTGCCGTCCCCTGCGGTCTCAAGATCGCGACGGTTGCGTTTGGTGGGGCGCCCGTCGCGTATGGTTTCCGCAGGTTCGGGTGTGAGCTTGCGACTGTCTTGTGCGTCTAATCGACGCTTAAGCGATTCAGCGTCCTCTTTGTAGAGCGCTTGGGCGATCGTGGCGCTGCCACGTACATTGCTCAGCGCCAAGACCTTAACCGTCCACGTGCTTTGTTGCACCAACATCTCTATGCTGTCGCCTAGCCGTACCTCGCGCCCCGGTTTGGCTAGCGCACCGTTTACTTTGACACGACCTTTGCTGGCGGCCTCTGTGGCGAGGGCGCGGGTCTTGAAGAAGCGGGCGGCCCATATCCACTTATCGAGTCGATACTTCACGTCGTCGGTTTTTACCACACTGCCTTTTGCCATGGGTGTTGCGCTGCCTTCGTCTCTCGGGGTGTCGGGCCGATTAGTTTTTTGCGCCCAGCGCCAATGCCGCTTCGCGTGTCTGGGTACCGGCGGCAACGTCGTGTGGCATCTGTGTTGGCCAGCCCTGCAGGTGCTGTGTGGCAATGTCAGCAAGGCCATCAATCCATTCTGGGCTATCGTTTACGCACTCAATATAGTTAAAGCTTTCACCACCTGCGTGGATGAAGGCTTCTTTGGCCTCCATTTTGATTTCCTCTAAGGTCTCAAGGCAGTCGCTGGTGAAGCCAGGGCACATCACGTCAACGCGTTTAGTGCCTCCCTGAGCCAGCGCCTCAAGCGTGGGTTCGGTGTAGGGCTCCAGCCACTTGGCTTTGCCGAAGCGGGACTGGAAGGTGACGATGTACTGGTCTTTACGCAGTGCCAAGGCTTCTGCCAGCAGGCGGCCTGTCTTGTGGCATTGGCAGTGATAGGGGTCTCCAAGGGATAGTGTGCGCTCGGGTACGCCGTGGAAGCTCATGACCAGCTTGTCGGCTTGGCCATGCTGTGCCCAGTGCGCGCGCACCTTGGCGGCCAAGGCATTGATGTAGCCGGCGTGGTCGTGGTACTGATTGACAAAGCGCAGCTCGGGTAGCCACCGTATCTTGAGGCCCCAGCGGTAAATGTCGTCAAACACGCTGGCCGTCGTCGTGCCGCTGTACTGGGGGTAGGCGGTGAGCACGAGTACGCGGGTGACGCCCTGCGTCTTCAGCTCATTTAGTACGGCGGCCATATTGGGTTGGCCGTAGCGCATCACCATGTGCACGTCGGCGTGGTGACCCAAGGCTTTGAGTTTGGCATCTAGGGCCGCTGCCTGGGCTTGCGTCCCTACTTTGAGTGGTGACCCATCGGCGGTCCAAATGCTGGCGTATTTCGCCGCCGATTTTTTAGGACGAATACGCAGAATGATGCCGTGCAAGATTAACCACCAAATTACTTTGGGGATTTCAACGACGCGATGATCACCTAAAAACTCGGATAAGTAGGTGCGCAGTGCGGGTGCGGTCGGCTCGGTCGGTGTGCCTAGGTTGCACCACAAAACCGCGGTTTTTGCCATTTGCCCGTGGGCGTGAGAAGGTTCTATTTGAAAGGCCATGGCATATTGTGACCGATGGCGGATGTCCGACGCGGCCACGGGAGACCTAGGGTAACCACTTATTTTTTTGTGACCGCTGGTCTAAGCACCGCACCAGCACTGGCTTTGAGCGTGGGGGTCTTTGTAGAGGCATGCTTATGTCTAGTTGACATCTGTACCCGTCTGTGCACCGATAATTTAAAAATAGTATATTTTTGAAAATAGTTGTGTATAGTAGTACTTAAGATTGATTAAAAAATCGACTTATGCAAATAATCACCTTAAATGCATGTTCTTTAGATCTTGGGTTATATTAGAGCGCAAGTTCAACCCAACGTCCTGTTGGTTGAGCGGCTAGTTTGTCATTTGGTCGTTCGTTTATTTCTGCAGGGTAGTTGGGAGCTTTTGCCCCAAGGCTGGATTGTGTTCCAACCTCGGGGTTCTCATCAATCGACTAGGAGAAAGAACAGATGACTCAACAACGTAAATGGCTGGTAGGCCTCGTAAGCGCCGCAACGATGTTTGGCGCCGGACAGGCCTTGGCTGATGGTCACGGCCACAAGTGTGGCACCGTCACGATCGCCAATATGAACTGGCAGTCGGCCGAAGTCTTGGCTGAGATCGACAAATTCATCTTGAGCGAAGGCTACGGTTGCGATGCGCAGCTGGTGCCAGGCGATACGATGCCCAGTTTGACAGCCATGATGGAAAAAGGTCAGCCCGATGTGGCACCTGAGGCTTGGATTAACGCTGTGCGCACTCCCCCTGGATGCGGCCGTTAAGGAAGGCACCCTGCACTACGCTACTCGTTCACTGAAGGACGGCGGCGTTGAAGGCTGGTGGATTCCTAAGTACATTGCCGACGCCAACCCTGGTATCAAAACAATTGCGGACGCCTTAGCGCGCCCAGATCTGTTCCCTGCGCCTGAAGACAAGACCAAAGGTGCGGTGCACAACTGCCCATCAGGCTGGGGCTGCCAGATCAACACCGGCAACGCGTTCAAAGCGTGGGGTGCTGCTGACAAGGGCTTCACTTTGGTGGATACGGGTTCAGCTGCCGGCTTGGACGGCTCGATTGCCAAGGCCTACGAGCGCAAGCAAGGCTGGCTCGGTTACTACTGGGCGCCCACATCTATCTTAGGTAAGTACGAGATGGTGAAGTTGGACGCCGGTGTCAAGCATGACAAGGCCGCATGGGACAGCTGCAACGTCAAAGAAGACTGTGCAAACCCTGTGAAAAATGAGTGGCCAGTTGCCGACGTGTTCACCGTGGTGACCGACCGCTTTAAGAAAGAGGGCGGCGAAGCCTACAAGTACCTGTCATCGCGCAACTGGGGTAACCAGGACGTTGGTGTTTTGTTGGCTTGGATGTCAGATAATCAAGCCACGGGCGAAGATGGCGCGGTTCATTTCTTGAAGAATAACGAAGCTATCTGGACGAAGTGGGTCAGCTCTAAGGTGGCAGCAAAGGTCAAAGCTGCGCTGTAAGCGGGCTTTGACGCCATCAGCCCAGTTGGGTTGATGGCCACGCCTGCATGCCTTGCATGCGGGCGTTTTTTTTTCATACGGAGATCCAATGGATTGGTTTTACGAATTCCCTGAAATGGGACGTTCATCGCTTAGGGCGTTGAAAAAAGCAATCGATAGTAACTTTCGCGAATTTACGCGGGAGTACGGCGAGCTGATGGAGCAGATATTTGAGCCGCTCAAGCAATTTCTAATATTTTCGGAAAATTTACTTACACAGTCCCCCTGGCCATTGGTTATTTTGGCTATCGCAGGTCTGGCGTGGTTGGCTTCGCGGTCTACAAAGATCGCCGTCGGCACGATTATTACCCTCTTACTGATCGGTTACTTTGGCATGTGGGAAGACACCATGCGCACGGTTTCCATGATTTTTGTTTGCACGATTGTGGCCATTGTGTTGGGCCTGCCAATTGGTGTTTTGATGAGCCGCTACGACGGCATGCAACGGGTGGTTAACCCGACGCTAGACGTGATGCAGACGATGCCCAGCTTTGTTTACCTCATTCCGGTCGTGATGCTTTTGGGCATCGGTAAGGTGCCGGGGTTGCTGGCGGTGGTTATTTACGCCATTCCGCCGATTATTCGGTTTACCAATCTTGGGATCCGACTGGTACCCGCCGATGTGTTGGAGGCCTCCGAAGCCTTTGGCACCTCTGCTTGGCAGAAGATGAGCCGTGTGCAGTTGCCCTTGGCATTACCGACCATCATGGCCGGTGTAAACCAAACCATCATGTTGTCATTGGCAATGGTGGTGGTCGCATCCATGATTGGTGTGCAAGGTTTGGGTCAGCCGGTGTTGAAGGCGATTGCCAACCAGTACTTCACGCTGGGCATGTTCAACGGTCTTGCTATTGTGGGCATTGCGATTATTTTTGATCGCGCGTCTCAGGCCTACGGTAAGCGCCTACAACGTCACTTGGAGGTGGTACATGGTTGATCAAACCAATACAGGCGCTACCGATAGTGGCGCCACAGAAGCAGGCCCGTCGGTCGGCATCCAAATTCGCAATCTCTACAAAATTTTTGGGCCTACGCCTGAAAAATATTTGGAGGATGTGAAGGGCGGCATGACCAAAGATGAGCTGCGCGATAGCCACAACCATGTCTTGGGCCTGAAGGATATCAATCTAGATATCAAGCCAGGTGGTATTCAAGTGGTTATGGGCTTGTCAGGGTCGGGTAAAAGTACGCTGATTCGCCACATCAACCGCCTCATTGACCCCACTGCGGGCCAGATGCTGGTGGGTGATGAGGACGTGGTTCAGATGACCGAAGACCAATTGCGCACCTTCCGTCGTGCCAAGACGGCCATGGTGTTTCAGAAATTTGCGCTGATGCCTCACTACACGGTGCTTGAGAACACGGAGTTTGGCCTCGAGATCAAAGGCGTGACGCGCAAGAAGCGTCGGGGAGAGGCGCAGCGCTGGATTGAGCGTGTGGGCTTGGCCGGCTATGAGGACAGCTACCCCAACCAATTGTCCGGTGGTATGCAACAGCGAGTGGGGCTAGCCCGTGCATTGGCTAATGACGCCCCAATTTTGTTGATGGACGAGGCGTTTTCGGCCCTCGACCCGCTGATCCGCACGGAGATGCAGTCGGTGTTGTTGGATCTGCAGCAAGATCTGGGTAAAACCATTGTCTTTATCACCCACGATTTGGACGAAGCGCTGCGCTTGGGCGATCAAGTGGCGATCTTGCGCGATGGTGAGTTGGTGCAGCAGGGCACCGCCCAGCAGATTGTGTTGAAGCCGGCGGACGATTACATCAGCAGCTTTGTTCGCGATGTGAACCGAGGTCGTGTCATCCGATGCAAGACCCTGATGGTTGCCGGTGCCGCCATTGAGGGGCCAGACGTCGATGCCAGCCTGGTGATCGAGGAAGCGGCTCGACTGATGAGCGCGGAGGGTGTGGAAACAGCCAATGTGACCAACTCAAAAGGCAAGCGATTGGGAACGATCAGCATGTCCGACATCATTGGTGCGATGGTTCCCCCGCAAGAAGACGCGATCTCTGTGATCTAGTCGGCGGCGTGCGCCGTGCTGGTCGATAGGCCAGCAACGGCGGCGATCGCATTGCGTACTGCGCCCTCCAACGTGGAGGGGTAGGGTCCTTGGACATAGTCGCCGCAGGCCATCAAGCCGGGCGCTATGTGCATAGCAGGGCGAACGACTCCGGGCGTGCAAGCAAAGCACGCCCTTTTTTCGACCACGGTTTGAATCCACTCTAGCGTCGGTGTCGCCTCATCAGCTTGCGTTTTGGCGAGTTCACTAAACAACTCGGCAAGTTGACGCATGACCACTTCTGTCGTGACTGCACGGTCTCCCGTTGCCTGACTGACGACGGCGGCGATGATGCCTTCCGTTTGAGTAGCGGTATTGAAAAGCTGCGAGCGGTCGAACACAAATTGCGCCGCATGGGGGTGTGGGTGCGGCGTTGCCAGCATGGTACGAGGCAAGTACCCGCCCACGGCGTTGGACCTGCCGCGTACGCGAGCGTAGACCGTTGCAATGGCGGTATGCGCCAAACTGCCTGCGATCTCCGTCCATTGGGCGTTGTGTGCACCNACCAAGCGCGCCGCGCTGGGCGCGGGGACGGCAAGTATCACGCGATNAAAGCGGTGTTGCGTATCGCTGGGGTCTTTCAGCGGGGCCGTGTGGGTCTTGGTGTGTACGTGCCATGCAGGACCTCCCTGCGTTGGCTTCGGCGGTGATGGCAAGAACCGGTGTACCAAAGTGAACCTGAACCCCACTAGCCTGCAAATAGTCTGTTGCTGGCGCAGCGAAGAGCGCGCTCAAGTCTTGCTTGGGAATCAGGGTGTCACTGCTGCCGGGTGCGGTGAGTATGGCGTCACGAATGACACGCAAAAAAACCTGCCCACTGGCTTGGCTCGCTGTGAGGTTGAGCGCGCTGATGCACAGGGGCTCAATCAGTTCGCGCATGACGCGCTCATCTAAGCCCGCGCACAGATCTGCCACGCTCCGTGAGGCCTCACATTGGAAGCCGCTCACCTGCCAGCGCAACATCCGTATCAATAACCGATATTGCGCTTGTAGGGGCCACGGTGTGCCCAATACAGCCGTGACAGCGCCCGCTAGCGGCTTTAGTGCGTTAACGAGTGGGGCGATCAGGGGGATATGGCTGGGCGTGCTGGCGAATGCGGGCATGGCGAAACCCTTGCCGTTGATATCGCGTAAGTCGAGAGGGCGCCGCTCTAGCCAGTCTGCTGGCGCGACACCCATTTGGCTTAGCAGTGCGAGGCACTCGGTATAGGCACCAATCAAAATGTGCTGACCGTTGTCTAGCCCCTCTGCGTCATCGGGCTCGATTGCACGGGCGCGACCACCCGCGTGTTGGCTGGCCTCAAAGAGGGTGACATCCCACCCGGCGTCGCTGGCCTTGATGGCTGCGGCACATCCCGCCCAACCCCCACCAACGATGGCCAGCCGCCCATGCGGCTTGCTCATGCGACCCAGCCAAAGGCCTGCGTTTTCCAAGCCAACCACAACTTTCGGATGGGGGTGAGGCTGGTACGACGGTCGAGCACCTGAAAGCCATCGCGCTCGATCTCACGCAGCAGGCTGCGGTAGATGTTCGCCATCATGAGGCCGGGTTTTTGTGAGCGGTAGTCCGCCACGGGGAGTTGCGCCAGCGCCTGATCGTAAAGGTCGTGCGCACGTTGGGCTTGGAACGCCATGAGCGCCTGGAAGCGCGGAGACATCTCACGCTTAATGATCTCGTGTGCCTTCACGTCGAATTGTTGCATCTCGTTGATGGGCAGGTAGATGCGACCACGCATGGCGTCTTCGCCGACATCGCGGATGATGTTGGTGAGCTGAAAAGCCTGCCCCATTGCGTGTGCGTAGGCGGTGGTTTCAGGCACCGTCTGGCCAAAAATACGGGCGGCCACTTCACCAACGACCCCTGCCACCAAGTGGCAATAGGCCTGTAGGTTGGCGTAGTCGAGGTAGCGGGTCTGCGTGAGATCCATTTCGCAGCCGTCGATCACCGCATTGAGATGCGCCGCAGTGATGCCGTAGGCGCTAAGGTGCGGTTGCATGGCCTGCATTGCAGGGTGCGTGGGCTGGCCGTCAAACAAGCGCGCCACTTCCGTGCGCCACCAGCCGAGCTTGACTTGGGCGATGCTGGGGTCACTTACCTCGTCAACAACGTCATCAATCTCACGGCAATAGGCATAGAACGCGGTGATGGCCGCGCGCTTGGGCTTAGGTAAGAACAAGAATGCATAGTAAAAACTGCTGCCAGAGGCGGCGGCTTTTTCTTGTACGTAGTCTTGGGGTGTCATGCTTATGGCGCTTTTGTGAACAGGCGCATCAACCCGGGTCGCCCAGCCGACCGCGGTTTTGGCATGCGGTCACGCATGAAGGTCTGATACAGCAGCGGAACGACAAACAACGTGAGCACGGTAGAAAATGCCAGTCCCCATACGATGCTGGCGGCGACGGGGCCCCACAACAAGCTCTTACCACCGATGCCAAAAGCCAACGAGAACAAACCACCGATGGTCGTTGTGCTGGTGATCAGGATAGGCATGACGCGGCGTCTGGCCGCATACACAATCGCGTGTGTCGTTTTGTAGCCGAGAGCCTTGCGCTCGTTGGCTGCATCAATGAGGACGATGGCGGAGTTAACGGCAATCCCGGTTAGCGCGATCACACCATACATGGTGTAAAGCGACAGCGGGTTACCCGAAATCGCCAAGCCAAAGGCGACACCGGTGAACGCTAACGGCACGGTCATTAAAATCATGAGCGGCTGGAAGTAGCTCGAGAACTGGGCCGCCAATATCAGAAACACAATGCCGATGCCCAGCAGGAACAGGACCTTCATTGCGTTAATGCTTTGCTCGATGTCCTCTAGCTCACCCGAGAAGTCAAGACTCACGGTGGGGAACTGGTCTGCAATTGTCAACCAACCGGTTTTCAGGATGTCGTTGGCGACACCCGTATCCGTAATCGACTTGTCTAGGTTGGCCTCCACGGTGATGGTGCGTCGGAAGTTGTAGTGCTTGATGACGCCGCGTGACGGTTTCATGTCGGTCTCTACCAAAGCACCCAGGCGCGTCACATTACCGTTTGGCAGCGCAATAGGCGTGTCTAGCAGGGTGTCTATGGTGCGCAGCTCATCACTACCGCCGTTGCGATTGGCCACGACCCGTAACTCGACCTTGTCGCCTGCATCGCGTGTGAACGAGACGACCTCACCATCGACGCTGATACGCACCAAGCGCGCGAGCAACGCCGCGCTCAAGTGGTTATCGCGCATGGCGTCTGGATTGACCTTTAGTGTGAATTGCGGCTTTCCTGGGACGTTGTCGTCTTGTACATCGGAGGTCCCCGGTATGTCCCTTGTCATGGCCTTCACGGCCTCGACGGCACGCTGTATTTCATCGAAATCATCGCCCCGAACCTTGACCGCAATTGGTTTGCCAGCAGGCGGGCCCCCCGACAACGTGGTGAAGGTCTTTTGCCCCGGTGTGGGGGCTGTCTCCACGTCGGCTCGCATGCCTGCGATGACGTCCTCTACTGACCGCGCGTTGGCGCTTAAGGGGTTGAGAGACACCATGATTTGGCCGTACGAGTCACCATAAAGCGGTGCGGTATCTGTGAATTTCACGCCTGCCAAACCGGTAATCGCACGGGCCTCTTGGCCCTCACCAACACCGTTTACGCGCGCC
>JGI20154J14316_10003475_pt1 | contig 12659 bp, 12 predicted proteins | sample COG_04_FD_14316 | JGI IMG/M metagenome (IMG submission 14316) | reverse complement strand
GATTATTGGCATGACCCAATTGCTGAAGTGACATGGCAGCCTGCAACGCGCTCCAGATACCTTGATTATCCTGCATTTGATTGACGGACTGCTTGGCGAGTTTAAGTCCCATGCTTGGCCGACGAGCGATATGCTCGGCCAGGTCTCGAGTTCGGCTGGCCAGTTCTGCCCGTGGCACCACGTGATTGACCATCCCCAGAGACTGGGCTTCAGTCGCGCTGATGGCGTCCCCGGTAAACAGCATTTCTTTGGCCTTGCGTACCCCCACTTCCCAAGGATGGGCAAAATACTCGACGCCGTTGACGCCAAAGGCGACCACGGGGTCAGAGAAGCTGGCGTCATCGCTGGCGACGATCAGGTCACAGACCCAGACCAGCATCAGGCCGCCGGCAATGACTTTGCCTTGCACTTCTGCAATCACCGGCTTCGGTAGATTGCGCCAGCGCCAGCACAGACCCAGGTAAATCTCTTGTTCCACCGCCATATAGCCTTCGGCGCCCGGTAGGTCAAATCCGCCCCAGGTACCCACCGGCGTAAACTCATCCATGGTGCTGCGATCTCGCAGATCGTGGCCGGAAGAAAAGTGGGGACCTTCAGCGGCCAGCACAATCACATTCACCGCGTTGTCCTGGCAGGCCTTGTCGAAGGCCTCATTGAGGGCATACAACATGGCCTTGTCTTGCGCATTGCGCGTATCGGCTCGATCCAGAACGATACGGGCGACGCCATTAACCGGTGACTCGTATCGGACACTTGTTGCGGTGGCTGCTGTGGTCATATTGACTCCGTCAAATAATGGCGTTGCAGGAACCCATCATGGCTTCCAGGATTCGTAGTAGTTTTCTGCGCCCTCGCGCCGAATATCCTTTACCCAGTCGCCCTCATAGGGCCAGTCACCCTCAGGTCCGGGTCCCTGCCAAAAGCGGGCCATAGGGCCGTCGCCGACGGGCTCCAAAGACCAGGCCTGGCGCCTGAAGGTCCAATTATCCGGCACCAGCGCGTGGGCGGCGCGAAAATGCTTAATAGCCAGTTTCCGCTTGCCCTGGGTGACAAAGTGGGTCGCCAGCTCAAAATGGGCGTGGCCCGTCGCCTGGCTTGCATTCCGCGGTCGAGACCGCTGGATAACGGCTTCCGGGTCGAGGGCAAACTCGCTGTCCTTGCCTTTCGCGACCCAGTCTCGCAGGGCCTGGTGATAGGCCTCGGCGTTGGTGGTAATTTTCATGGCCTCGGCGCGCATCTCGCGCAGGCGAGTCGGCGTCTCTGGCGGCATGTCGGTCATAACCGGTGGTGCGCTACCCGGTATCGGCGGCGGTGGTGCGGCTTCTGCGGGTCTGACGATCATGCCGTCTTCATCGATCCAGATGCTGTTGGGTATGTTGATCACACCAAACAGGTCAGCCATCACATGGTGTTGATCGATCAGGGATGGATGAGACGGATTAGCCGCTTCAATGGCAGCGCGGCAACCGGCTGCTCCTAAGGTATCCATGCCGACGGTGACCAGTTCAAAACCCTGGGGTGCTAATTCTTCGCGAAGGGCCTGCCACACGGACAGGTGAGCGAAGCAGCCTCAGTAGGGGGCCCAGGCATAGACCAGCACCTTCTTGCCCCTGAGGCTCGACAGGGAAAACAGATTGCCGTCCAGGTCAGGCAGTGTCATATCCGCCGCAACGGCCGTCGCCAGCGTCTTGCCACCAACGGAGTCTGGCCCCAGTGACCAGCACTGTTCGCTGGTCTCGGCTACCAATGGCAGGTTCATATCCTCGGCCAGTTGCTCGACCTGCAGGGTCGCGCCAGACTGGCCTCGCAGTGGTATGCAGACATCGCCTTTGCAGGCGCCCTCGGGTTTGATTTGCCAGCCGGTGGCCTGCTCAAAGTCAGACACGGGCAATGTGAGCGAATGTAATAACATGATTTTAGCCGTTGCTGGGTCAATGAATGATGATCGAAAGCGTAACTCATATTTAGCCGGCTTGCGAGTCTCTCGATGGCCGCGCCCAGCGTCCTCAGTCAGCGCCTTAAAACAATTGCTGACCGCGGAAATCCAAACGTTTGGCGGCACCTGGATGGAGATCCTGAATGCGCTTGACCGCTAAATTTCGACCCTGGCGGTTGCTGATCGGTACCTGGTACAAGGCCAGTATGCCGTTTTCAAACTGTGAGGTGTCGAACAGAATTGCCGAGGCGAAATGCGCGCGTATCCAGGGATCTTGTGCCACGCGCCGGGCGCTGGCGGGCCCGAGATGGTTTTGAATAACGACTCCGCCGGGGCGCAGGTGCGCAGTGAGTTGCTGCATCCACCGAGTGTCGATCACGTTGGGCCGAATCGGGTCACCAATGCTGTCGACAAACAGGTCGTCGATCACGACATCAAATCGACGCCGGTGGCGCTTGATCCAGGCATAGGCATCGGCGTGAATCAATTCAATAGTGGGGCCCTGACAATCAAAAAATGTCTTGGCGATTTGCAAATGTACCGGATTGAATTCGATGCCAGTGATGCGCTGGACCTTACAGATATTCACGTATTGATGCATCGCGGCGCCACCACCGACGCCCAACATTAATACCTTGGCAACGGGCGTTGGGCGGTAGAGCGCAGGTAAAGTCAGCAAGTCCCAGACACCACCCGCCAGTAAGCGCTTCGGATTGTATTGTGAGTGAAACGCGCCGTTGGTGTACAGACGCCGAGTCGCTCCTGAGCTTCTGACTTCGTAACGGGTCGAGCGACCATCGCAGGTCTCATCCAATGACCACAGAATTGCCATAGACAGTTGTTCGTATAGAAAAGACGCGAGTATACGTGATTCCACCCCCCCTTGCTGATGCTGAAAAAACGGTATCGAGGCGCACCGGATGGCTTATTCGTCCGGGATGATTGGCGCCGTGGAGGATTGAGTTCGAGACCGTCCGGCGGGCAGCAGTCGCGTTAAATTCTGCAATGAACGCTGGTAAGTGGTGGGGGCAAAGACGTCGCGAAGGGTGCGATACAGCCAGCCCAAATCCAGCCAGAAAGACTGCTGGTCAATATAAGCCAGCTGACAACGTATTTTTTCGGGTAGCAGATAATGCGCATACAAGGTTGCCGCGGCGGAATGGCCTGTGAGGCAATCGTCTTCGGCGATGAAGGCCAGTGCGTCGGGTCCGGTGAGACCCGGTTTGACACTGAGCAGACGCGCCAGCGTTATGGACTTCACTAACTGACCATGCTCTGGCTTCATGGGTCTGGGGCCCACGAGGCTCATGTCGCCGCGGACGACGTTAATCAGCTGCGGCAGTTCGTCGAGATGGTAGCGACGCAACACCCGACCAATGGGATGGATGCGGGGGTCATCACCGGGCGCGACTAGTGGCCCCTCAAGCCCGACGGTCAGAGTCCTGAATTTGTACAGCATGAAAGGCTGTTGGCCACGGCCAAGACGATATTCTTGAAAGACAATGGGGCGGCCATCGGTGATTAGGATTAGGACCGCGATGAGCAGCATCAACGGCACGCACACAATTAGGCTAAGCAACGCAAGTAGCCCATCAACAATCCCTTTGCTGATGAGTCCAGCCCGACTCATGGGGTCACCTGATTTGGCCCGTGAAGTTCAGCGCAGCGCAGATACCGATGGGATACAGAACAAAGGTCACCAGGGCTAAGGGCTGAACAGGTTTGTGCCGATAAAAGGTTTCAGGCTGCTGCCAGGTCCAGTAGCATGCCAGGCCCGCGGTTGGCAAAGCGATGGTTCCCCACCAGACTGCGCTGTCCAGTTGCGTGATATACGGCATGCCGAGCAGCAGGAGAAAGCCACTAAGATAAATCAACGGCAATAGACGGCTGGCTCGCCGGCGTCCGAGGATCACCACCAGATTACGCTTGTCCGCAGCCAGGTCAGCATCGTGATCGGGGAACTCGTTGACCCACAGAAAAGCGGTGATGAAGATGCCAAGGGGCAGGGAGAGCAACAAGACATCAAGGCTGAGCTGATGGCGTTGGATCAGATAAGTACTGAGGGCGATCACGGGCCCATAGATCAGCAACACTGCCAGTTCGCCCCAGCCACGATACACCAGTTGCAGGGGCGGGCCATGATAGGACCAGCCGAGGACAAGGCCCGCGATCCCGATCCACAAGGCACGGGGCTCTTGCCCGACGACGATGATGCCGCCAAGAGCCAAGCCCAGAGTGGCAAACACCGCGGCGACGAGCCAGGTCTGATTGCGGCTTAGTAAGTTGTCCACCATGACGCGCTTGCCACCGGAAAAATCCGTGCGATCTTCTGGCGCGACGGCAAGGTCGGTGCCAGAGTCATAATCATAAATATCGCCCCAGGCATTTTTGGCCACTTCCATGCAGAAAAACGCCACGCCGGTGATCAATAACCAAGACCAGTTAAGTGGCGCCTGCAGCGCGGCAACGCTGGCGCCGATGGTCATGGAGGCCGCAGAAGTAATGCTGATTTTGGGGTCGGCGAGGCGCCAGATACCCAAGCGTATGAGGGGGTTCATTGGAGGGTGCGATGCCTACAGAATGCAATATAGCGATGCAAGATACACCGGATCCGGCGCGCTAATATTGGGCCAGATCAAGCAATCAGTGCGCCACCAGGATCAGTTGATCGCGTGCCTGAGGACTAGCGCAGCAGGGCGGTTCGGGGCGGACGGGTCAAGTCAGTGTCGGTCGCTGGACTGACCAGTCGTGGAGGCTCTGCACCTGCGCCGCCAAGTCCACCAGCGTCTGTTCTGCATCCCAGCCAGCCAGAGCATGGAGGCCAACGGGTAGGCCGTCCGCATCCCTGCCGCAGGGAATTGAAATGGCAGGATGCCCGGTCAAGTTGGCAATGGCGAGATGCGACCACCAGCTGGCTAATCCTCGTTGCTCACCATTGATCAGCACGTGCTGATCCTGGCTTGGGTCAGCTTGAGGCGGTTGGGCATTCAAGGTTGGCGTCAAGATCATGGCATAGTCTGTCAGCAGGCCTTCGAGTCTGTCGTAGAGCTGTGAACGTGCCATAGCATCGGCTTGCAGGCGCACACCGTCGGATCGAAAGGTCTTGTCAGACAATAATATCTTCAGGCCGGAGCCCAGCAATTCTTGCTGTTGCGGGGTCATGGCCCTGACCCGCGCTGCCAGATTGGCGGCCATCATCTGCATGGCGATGCCAGGGTCGAAGGCCAATGGGTCACTGCTCGCCTGGTCAACCAGGTAACCGGCGCGCTGCAGGTCGGTCACGGTTTGCTGCACCAGGGTCAAGATCTTTTGATCACAGGGTTGACCACCAAGGGCGGGAATAAACAGGATTTTTTTGCGGTTAGTCTGCGTCTGAGCAGAAGCCCCAAGGCTGAGCTTGGCCGTTGCGCGCCGAGACCAGGGGTCCAGCGTGTGGGCGCCAGACATGGCGTTGAAGCTCGCTACAAGATCCTCGATATGCCGGCAGTTGATTGAGATTGAGCTATTATTACCATAATGAAATGGCCAGGACTCGTGCGGAATCGCCCCCATAGTGACTTTTAGGCCCAGTATGCCGCAGGCTGCGGCGGGTATTCTGGAGGATCCACCACCATCGGTACTCACGGCCAGTGGCCCGACACCGGTGGCCGCCGCAACACAGGCACCGCCACTACTGCCTCCTGGAGAGCGCTGCGTGTCCCAGGGATTGCGCGTAATGCCTGTCAGCTCAGAGTCGGTGAGCACCTTAGCGGCAAATTCAGGGGTAGTGGTCTTGCCGATCAAAATGGCGCCAGCGGCGCGCAACCGAGAGACGGCGACCACATCCTTGTCTGGCTGGTAGTACTGAAAAGCCCGCGAGCCATAGCTGGTGCACATATCGCGGGTGTTGAGTAAGTCTTTAACCGAGAATGGCACACCAAACAGAGCCGGCAGTGCGGCGCTGTCGCCGGTGCTCAAGCGCTGGTCGCAGTGGCGGGCTTGAGTGATGGCCTGCTCCCAATTGAAGCCGACGAATGGGTTGCAGACGTTCTGGACTTTCTCNGCTTGCTGCCGAGTTGCCAGCATGACTTCCATCGCAGACACTTGACGGGTGCGGATGAGCCTCGCGATGTCGACTCCAGATAAGCCGATTAAATGCATGTTCACGAATAACGTCCTATTAAGTAAGNGTTACGCTCGCCAGGGTNAATGGCAGTCAATATTGCGCTTCAGATTCGGTCTTGAACTGGGTTGTCAGTTCTGCGCTGATCGCAATGAAGAGCGCAATGAAGAGCGCAATGAAGAGCGAAATGAAGAGCGCGATAAAGAGCGTCAGGCGCTTGGGCCCTGAACCACTGCGCCACTATCGTTCAGTTGTGCTATATCAGCGTTGGTGTAGCCCAGTTCGAGCAGAATTTCGGTGGTATGTTGGCCCAGCAGGGGGATCCCTCCGTCGGGCCCAAAGACTCCGTCATTGATGCGATAACCCGCGGTGGTGACCTGTTGTGTGCCGGTCGCACTGGTGACTTCCTGTATCAGTTGTCGGGCCGCGGGCTGGCCCAAGGCGATGGTTTCTTCCAGACTTTGGACGCCGCCGGCCACGACTTTCTCGGTGCTGAATATCTGGTCCCAGACCGCAGATGTTTTGGTCTTGAGTTGAGCTTCCACCGCAGATTCAATTTCTTCGATGCGTGACTTAAAGGCCGCGTTAGTCAAGTCGGCATATTCTGGCAGACCAACGGCGGCACAAATTGCTCGGCAGTGATCTGGAAAATAACCCGCCAGCATGACGTAACCATCCGCGCTCTGATAACGACCGAGCAAGGGTGCTTCGCGATTGTCTGCGGGTGCTGGGGGTAGGCCTGTGGATGCCGCAATGCTGGTGTTCCGATTGAGCAGCAGCATGGCTACGTCCTGCATGGCCAGGTCAACGTATTGACCCTTGCCGGTGCGGGCCTTCAGTAAGAGCGCGGCGAGTACTGCCGAAGCTGCCTGCATACCGGTTGCATAGTCGAGTACTGGGCCGCCGGTTCTAATAGGGCCGTCACCGCGGATGTTATTGGCCATGTATCCGGAAGTGGCTTGTACTACATCATCGAATCCCGGCCGGTTAGCATAGGGACCGGTGCGGCCAAAGGCTGATATGGACAGATAGATGATACCCGGGTTAAACCCTGAGACTGTGGGGTAATCCAGCCCGAATTTCTCCATCGTTCCACCTTCAAAGTTTTCCACCAGTATGTCGGCCGCCTCTGCGAGCTTGCGGGCACAAGCCTGTGCCTCGGGTTTTTTCAGATCCAGGCAGATGCTGCGCTTACCCGCATTCTGCGGAACGAAACCCGAGCCGAGCTTTTTGGCTAATTGCGCCTGAGTGCCACCCCAAATTCTGGTCATGTCACCGATCGGCGCCTCCACCTTCGTGACATCGGCGCCTAGCAGGCCCAACTGATAAGTGCAGTAGGGGCCTGCGAGTACGTGTGTAAGGTCGAGGACGCGTAATCCAGAGAGTGGTTTCATGTAGGCTTCAATCCTGTGTGTCGCTAATGGCGACGGAAGCCTAAGCTCGGGTTGCGTGCTACCGTCGTTTAAATTTTTTCGCTGAGCCAGTTGGCTCAGCATTCAGCTGAATAAGATGAGCTTTATTGGCGTGAAGGTCAAGCCTTTGGGCAGGGTCTGGAGTGACAGCCGTGCCTGGTGTTGATGGCTATGGAGGAATTAATCAGGCGTTGCGATATCAGCGAATTAATCCAGTGAGTCTGATTCTGTTGACGCGATTCGCGTATTTCTCTGCAGAAAGCGCCGGCATAAGTGAAGGTGCGCTGATACGGAGCACGATTTCAGGAATTGAAGCACGGCTGTACCTGCAGACAAGTCGGAAAATCAGTGTCTGCATTGGAGCCGGCGTCAGCGTCAGTATTAAAACAGAGCATTAAAACAGGGCATTAAAACAGGGCATTAAAACAGGGCATTAAAACAGGGAATTAGAATGGCTAAAGCACAATGGGTTTAGAAGCATTAACGGGGAAGAAGTCGAGCTTCAACCCCGCTATTGAGGCTTGTCGNTTTATTTCTCGATACGATAGGCCTCAATATCACCGCCACTCTCAAGAATGGCCTTTATCCATTTTGGCCGCGCACCCTTACCGCCGCCCCATTCTTCGTTGTTTGGACCACGATAGAGCGGTTGTGGCTTTTTCTTGGCCGCTTTAGCTTTGATGCTTTTGGCAGATTTTCCTGTACTGGAGGTACCTGCAGCCTTAAAGCCGAGTTCGGCAGCAGTAATAGCATATGTGGCAATTTTCTGTTTAATGTCCGCGATGACGTCTGCTTTATCTTTGGCAATCATCGCGTCATGTTGTTTTTGTAAAGCTTTAATCTTCGTCTTAATGCTTGCAAGTGTTGCCATGATTAAATACCGTTTAGAGGTTTGTTGTGTATTGAGAAATATTAACCTAATTAATTCGGGCTAATAAAGTCTTTTTTTGAGATTCACAGTTTGAATTTTTCATTAATTGAAAGCCTGGATCCTTGAAGCTAAATTTTTGATTAATTTTGCTGGGCCAGCGACAAAGATAAAGACAAAGATAAAGACAAAGCGCCAAGTATTGAGCTGTTGAACGCTATTATTAAAGCCATGCGGCATACTCATGCCGCGAATTGCTGCGAAAATCCGTGAGATAATGAAAATGTTCGCCAGACAAAATGCCAAACGAATTGGCCAAGCAATTTTGCTAAATTAAATAGACGAATCTTATTAGAGTATTCTTATTAGAGTATTCTTATTAGAGTATTCTAATTAGAGTATTCTAATTAGAATAATGAGTAGATCATTGGCACTTGAGCCAATGCCGTCGGTGGCATTTACTGTCTGTATGATGGGTGCGGTAACGAAGGTACTTAGCGTGGCAGGCGCGCGAGGAAAATGCTTTGGTAAATGTTTTTAGATGATTAAAGGTAGACGTGCGATGAAAAGATACAACTGGACGTTGGGCTCGCTGCTGAAGCTGGCATTGGTGCTGCTGATGGCGAGTCAATACTCATTGGCGCGAGCTGATACGGCAACATTTGCCGGCGGCTGCTTTTGGTGCGTGGAAGCCTTATATCAGGAAGTGCCGGGTGTGACGGCGGTAGTGTCGGGTTTTACCGGTGGAACATTACCAAACCCGACCTATAGCGGTAATCACCAGGGTCACTACGAGGCGGTCGAGGTGACTTATGATGCTGAGCAGATCAGTTACCAACAGTTGCTGGATCTATACTGGGTTAATATTGACCCGTTTGATGCGCGCGGCCAATTTTGCGATAAGGGACCGAGCTACCGCAGTGCGATATTTGTGCATAGTCAGGCGCAACGTGAGCTGGCTGAGTTATCCAGGCAGCAGGTCATTGATCGTTTTCCGGCGCAGCCAGTGATGACCGAAATTTTACCAACCAACAGATTCTACCCGGTAGAAGCCAGTCACCAGGACTACTACCAGAAGAACCCCCTGCGTTATGGGTTTTATCGAAGTGGCTGTGGGCGAGATAATCGGCTCGAAGCCATTTGGGGGACCGACGCGAAGCACTAGCCCGGCGGTGATATTGGCGCTCGAAGTCGCTGGCAGATCTGACGATCCTAGCGATCCAGATCTGCCATTTGTTGGGCCTGCAAACAGATAGCCGCAGCGGTGAAACAGTGTTTTTGTGACATGGCCAATTCAGTTCGTTCGATACAGTCCAGAATCAGCGCGCCAAAGAAGGGAAAGCCAATTTTGCCCGTGACCTGGTGCTGCTCTTCGCCATCCTGGGTCGCGATGTAAACATTGTTTGCACGGGCAGGCTGATCCAGCTGCTGTCCCAGATCAACATATTTACGCAGCTCAATATAGCCTTTGGTGCCGAGGATGGTGGTTCGTCCGTCACCCCAAGTGCGCAACCCGTCCGGTGTGAACCAATCCATCCGAAAGTAGCCGCTGCTGCCATTGTCACCGACGACGCTGAATTCACCGAAATCTTCCAGTTCTGGGTAGTCGGGATTGGCAAAGTTGGTGGCGCGGGCCATCGTCACCGTCGCGCTCGAGGCTCCACTGTAAGCCAGATACTGTTCTGCCTGGTGGCTGCCGATATCGCAAATAATACCGCCATATAGGGCTTTGCGAAAAAACCATTCTGGTCGGGCAGCCGCGTTCAGGCGATGGGGTCCAAGACCGAGCACCTGAATGACGTCACCAATGACTCCATCGTTGATCAGTTCCAGGGCATATTCCGCTGCTTCGTTCTGTAGCCGTTCGCTGTAGCAGCAGATGTATTTGCGGCCTGTGGTGAGCACAGCCTGGCGCGCCTGATGGAGCTGGTCTAGGCTGGTGAAGGGCGTCTTGTCCGTGAAGTAGTCCTTGCCGTGGGCCAGCACCTGCAGGCCCAAGTCGCAACGTAGGCTGGGGATTGCGGCGGCAGCAACGAGCATCACATCTGAGTCTTGGAGAATCTGCTCAGGAGAGGTGGCGATCTGTGCCAACGGGTGTCTGCGCTGCAGAGCCTCAGCCTTGTTTGGGTCATTGTCGTAGACATATTTTAGAACACCACCGGCCTGTACCAGGTTGTCGACCATGCCAAAGATATGGCCGTGATCGAGGGCCATCGCCGCGAAGGTAAAATCCCCAGGGGCGCAAACCGGTGCTTGAGCCCGGGCGATGGGAGCGTAATGCATACCGTCTGTCATAAAACCGCAATCCTGAATTTAGTGCTTAGGTTTAAAATGTGTCCGATAAATCAGTGATCTCTGTATTTCCCTGAGGCTTACTGACCGTTGATTGACGGATTCTGGCCTTAAGGAAATTGGTATAGCGTCGAGCATTGATGGGTAGCGTCACGGTTTTTCCGTTGAGCGCTGAATAGATCATGGCATTGGCGAGTTCTACCGAATGAATGCCTTCGTTGCCCTGAGCTAGGACCTCTGTGCCATGCAAGATAGCATCGGCAAAATTTTCCAACACTTCAGCGTGCTGGCGCCCGGTGTCAATGATGTCGAATTCAATGCGAGTGCTCTTGGGCTTCTCAAAGGGGCCATTGTCTTTGATCGCCTGGGTCACGGTGATATCATTTTTCAGGAAGGTGATCTTGCCCTCTGCCGTATCGTACACCAGCAGGCCTCGATCTGCGGCAATTTCCAAACGGTTGATACCCGGTGCTTCGCCGGTAGTGGTGGTGAAAACACCAGTGGCGCCGTTAGCGTATTCCAGCCAGCAGGTGATGTCATCTTCTACTTCGATATTGTGATGTTTACCCACCTTACCTTGGGCCCGTAGCGCCGTTGGCATACCAAATAGCCAATGCAGCAGGTCTAGCTGGTGGGGGCATTGATTGAGCAGAACGCCACCGCCTTCGCCGGCCCAGGTCGCACGCCAACCGCCGCTGTCATAATACCGTTGACTGCGGAACCAGTCGGTGATGGTCCAGCTAATCCGTCTGACCTGGCCGAGTTCGCCTGAATCTAGCAGCTGCTTGATGTGCTGGTAATGTTTGTTGGTACGCTGATTGAACATGGCAGCAAAGACTTGTTTGTCAGGATGCCGGTGAGCACGGATGAGCTTCTCGCAATCGGCTTTGTGCACCGAAATGGGTTTCTCCACAAGGAGATGGTAGCCGGCTTTCAAGGCGGCGATACCGATAGTGGTGTGATCATAATGAGGCGTGGCAATGAGTATAGCGTCGCAGTCCTTGGCATTGATGAGCTCGGTCGATGTGGCGTAGCCTTGACATGCATAGCGGTTAACGATTTTATCAAGCCTCGCGGAATCAATGTCACAGACTGCAGCCAGAACAATCTTGTCGATAGATTCGATGAGTCGACAATGACTCGAGCCCATATTGCCAAGACCGATGATGCCCAGTCTGATGTGCTCGGGGCTTGCGGGTTGAGTCGTTATTGTCACAATGGCATCCTTCCGTCTGGCCGGTTCAGTTCAAGCCGAAGTGATTGTGCAGGTAGTCATAGCTGGCTTGCAGGCAATCAAATTCGTCAGTTCCGTAGCAGCTGTCTTGCTCGATAAAATAATACTCGATAGGGTGTCGGCGTGCGGCGTCGAGAATGGCTTGCCAGTTCATGTTGCCCTGACCCACGGGCGCGAAAATGCGCTGCGACTCGGCGTTGATGGCGAAATCCTTGAGGTGCAGCAGGGGCATTCTGTGACCGACGTAATCGATCCAGACGGCAGGGTCGGCGCCACCCGCTTGTATCCAGTGGGTGTCCAGTTCTGCCTTGAGTAGACTGGGGCTACATGTGTCGTACAGATGCTGAAGCCAGGGCTTGCCATCGAACTGACGAAATTCATGTTGATGATTATGGTAAGAAAAATCGATGCCCGCGGTGTTGAGCTTATCGGCGATGGGCGCGAGTTCCGCCATGAATTGCGCGATACCGGCCATTGACAGATACACCTTCGGTGGGATCATGCCCACCGCTGTATGCCGACATTGCCAAAGTTGATGCTCTTCGATGACCCGGTCCAAATCATGTCGATAGCGATCCCAGGCGACATGGGTGCCACCGATGGTCAAACCATTGTCGGCACATAGGTTGGCAATGGTCTGGGCATCGATATCACCAAAAGCCGATATTTGGATACTTTGATAACCTATGCGGCGCACCCGCTCGAGGGTTGACTTCAGGTCATCCGCTGATTGGGTATATTTTCGTAAGGTGAACATTTGTACGCCGAGGACAGGCTCCATGCAGATTTCCACAAGTTTGGTGACAGCTTGGAGT
>JGI20154J14316_10003471_pt1 | contig 12666 bp, 17 predicted proteins | sample COG_04_FD_14316 | JGI IMG/M metagenome (IMG submission 14316) | reverse complement strand
ATCTCATCGTTAAGTTGCGTTATCTTAACACCCTTATCTTCTGATTGTTGTCTTAACACCTCATTACCACTATCAGATAAACCTAATGATAATATATTATCCCTAAGCTCTTCTTTTAGTTTAGTTATCTCATCGTTTTTAACACCTATGTCTGCGAGATATTGTTCAGCACTATATGAGTTTAGGTAGGCTTCCCTAATCTCTTCGTTGTCTTCTTTAAGCCTATCGTATGCGTTTATTTTAGGCAAGTCTGCCATATACAAATCATACCATAAAGTAGCATTTTCATTTAAGCTAATAATTTGTTGTTCAAGCTGACTATAGTTGTATTCCGAAGGTGCGGTATAACACACTTCTAATAAATCTTCACCTTGACGCATAATCAAAAAACCGTTTTGACTATAGCTCATTGGGGTGGATATTTGGTATATGTTTAATCGAACCATGACAAAAATAGAGAATAATTCACCCTCCTCTAATCCCACAAAACTTCTATTTATATCTTTTTCAGAAAAATCACTACCCCAAATAGCAATAGAAATCATACCATCAATAAACTCACTACTGACAGCAACAACCTCATTAGTAACATCACTCGCTGCGAAAAATGTTGCATTAGAATCTGTAAGACCTATACTCAATCTTAGCTCATCAATAAGTTCCCAAGTGAATACAGCAGTCATATTACTACCCGTATTCTGTATTTTTGAAAAGTCTATTATAGAATTACACTCCATGCCTTAGTATTTATTATTTTTATATCTAAAGGGGTCGTTACCATTAAAGTTTGATGTGTCATCTTCACTTATATCGTCATCTATACCATCATCAGCATCAGTAGAACCTAAAGAGGATTGTAAATTACTGATACCTGTTGTTAAACTATCTGTTAATTTTTGGAAAAAAGCTCCATACTGAGAGTCATTTGGTGTAACAGTCGGTCTTGAATCTAACTGATTTTGTAATTCATCAACTTCTTCCTGAGTTGGTCTTGCATCTAATTGTGTTTGTAAATTTGTGTTTTCAGCTCTCCAAGTAGTTTCAGATTGCTGATAATCATCAACAGATTCCTGAAGTGAATCCACTCTACCTAAATCATCCTCTATATCATCTAACCAACTCCAAATACTATATTTTATATCTTTAGGACAAGGGACTATCTCACCATCAACTTCTTGAGGATATTCATTGTAATATTTAGTTCTACCTAATGTAAATGGGAAGCTACCATCTTCAGATTCACCTGAATTTATAAATATTAGTGTTTTAGAGTTCTCATTACTATAATAAATATACAAAGGGTCACCAACACTCAAACCCGTTGTTTTAACACCATATAAGAAAGGTGTTACCTCACCCTTATTAGTAAAAAGCGCACTAAGAACTGATAGGAAACCAAGACCTTTATTGCTACTCAATCTAACAATACCATTCTTATCTACAGCGTAAAAGAACATATCATCGCCCCTTTCGTAATATGGGTCAAATTCAGCAATATCAAGATAATTTCTATTTATACCCTGAAGTTCAACAGAAGCCACATTAGGTAGACTTATATCAATATTTGAAGTGAATGCAGATACGTAGCCACTATTAAGTTCTTGTGTGTATTCTTGAGCTTTGGTAATAGATTGTTTTGCAATAGAATAAGGTATGGGCTTACAAGAATCTTCATATATGTCTGTATAAGGACATTTACCAACCTCTGCAAAATTAGAAGCTTGTATTGATTCCATATTTTCTACATCAGCATATCGTGTTGAGTATTTATCAGGGTCACCAAAACGAGTACCAAGAAAAATTTCATTTATGCTTGTTGTCGAACCCGTTAAACTTGTAGAGCGTGGTGCAGACAAATAATAACTATTAACACCACCTGTTTGAGTGTAGGTTTGGAAGCTATCTCTATTATCTCTTTTGGTGTCATAAGCTTGTATAACATACTTACTACCTTCTTTAAAAGAACCATTGTATTTTAGGGTCATTTTAACTTCCCCCTTTATACCGCTTACACTCGTTGAATACCCAACTAAATTACCCTTCTCATCGTAGGCTAAATAGTATAATTTAAGATTTGGGTTTGTTTTTTCAAAATCTTTATCATCCTCAAACATATTAGCATGAGAATAAATCTCTTCTACATAATCAAACCCACTATTAAGATTAGAGTTTCTAAAAGCGAAAAATGCTTTCCTATCATTCCGAACGCCTCTTAATATTGAACCAAAGTAGAAATTCCTTGCATCAGTATAATTATCAAATTCCCTATCAGTTTCAATACCTGCCCTGCTAATATACCTAATAAAAAAAACAGAAGAATAATCAAGAGCTGAAACATTAACCTTTTTAAACTTTAATTTAAAGGCAATATTGCTTAGGTTATCAATATAACTCTTAGCATCCTCATAACTTTCTCTTTTACAATACATACTATTTTATTAAAATTCCTAAAAGAAAACCTGCAAAACCCCAAGTTTTCTTATCGTGAAGTATATCAACCTTCTTCTCTATAACAACATTACTCACGCTTTGGGTGACTATGTATGGATTGGTATTCCTAACCTCTACAATAGGGGTTAAGGGCTTAAATAAGCCATACCTTTTATAACCTATGGTTATGATGTTCTCGTTCTGAATACTAATATTATCCAAGCTAAGTCCTACTTCGTCTATTTTAGCCTCTAAGCTCATAAACTCATCGTTAAACCTATACTGCTGTGGTAGCCTTAGATAGCTATCACCATCCATAAACTTCAACATTGTATCTACATGGGTTATTATTATGGTGTCTAAAACAACCTCAGTAATAACTCTTGTTTGACTATTAACACGCTTCAATTTATCAACCTTTAAAAGACCTTGCTGTATAGCATCTTTTTGAGTTAAGATAACTTGACCTTGTTCAATAATCTTATCACCATTCTTATCTATAACCTCTTGGTATTCAAGCTCACTCTTTTTAAACCTCGCAATTTGAGTTTTAAAAGACTTAAACTCCGACCTATCGCTAAAAATCTGAATAGATAACAAGACCACCACAAGCATTAAAGCGTATGTAATAACCTTATTAATCATGCCTTACTTAACGTACTTATCGTAAACAACATAAGCCCCCAAAGCTATCATTCCCATACCTACGGGAGTCATATAAAAAGGCTTTTTATTTGTAATAACATCATTTTCATAATCCTCATCATCAGCACTTTCTGCTGAATCCGAAGCTCCACTATCCTCAACAATCTCTACACCCTCAAGGTATGGTGACATTAAAGATATTAAAACATCTGCATCAGGATTCCACATAGCCTCACCATTGGTTTGGACTAAAGTACCATCAGATAATATATAACCCGCATCTGTTGCTGTTATACTCTCATCCATAATACCTGCGTAAAAATCAGACAAAGCCCCTTGTGAACCATCGGGCAGAGTTACTATATAACTATCTAACATATCTTACGATTCTTGACCTTTCTTCCATCCTTTACCGATAGCCCACGCTGTAGCGTAAAGACCTGCAATACCAAGTAAAAAAGCACCTAAATTACCCATTTTCATAATCTTAAATTTTTAGTTGAACATTTTATTTACAAAAGACTTAGTATAAACAACACCACCATCTGTAGGTGTATCACCTTGTCTTGCTTTGTTTGTTACAATAACAAACGGATTAGGTACTGAAGTAATTGTAGCTACACCATTGTAGTAGTCATACTTAGCACCTTTATTTTGCTCTATCATTATTTCATCATCAGCAATTAATCCATGAGGTTTTGGGAAAACCAAAGTAAGCATACCCGTTCCGTTACCCAAATCCTTATTATCATCACCTGAAAAGCTAACACCCATATAAGAGTTTACCTTTGATTGATTATCAATAAAAGAACATTTATCATCATCACACCAAATATTGTCATAAAAAGCAATTTTACGCTTTCTGAAAGCTAAATAAGCCCCAATACTAAGTATTGCAACACCACCTATTATTAGTTTTACCTTTTTAGACATATATTATATTTAGTAGTCAGTATCATTGAAGTCCATGTAGCCATCACCACTAAAACCTGAACCATCGTTACCTTCATCGTCAGGGGAAACCATTTCATCAGTATCCTTAATGTCTACACCAACAACACCTGTGTTAGAATCACCACTAAAGTGAGCATCAGTATCATGGTCTTCAATTGTGTGTTGAGAACTTTGACCATCAAAACCTGAAGCATCAACATCAGCATCAATATCACCTGCTTCAAAAACACCAATAATATCTTTACCTGCCGACACTCCTGTATCAACTACATCAGTTGCGAACTGACCTGCTTCATCTACTAAAGATGTTGCCGCTGTTTTTAAAGTTGAACCAACTTTAGCTACTTTTGATGTAGGTCTGTTTTTCATATACCAACCTATCCCAAGAATACCACCCAACCAAATGTAAGGGTTTGTTAGAATTTTTTTCATAATTTACTTTTTGTTAAACACTACCACTTATTTATAGGGCAACTCTGACTCGCTATTCTTGTTTTTAAGCGAACAAAGCAACCACACTTCTTACAACTACCTGTAGGTTTAAAGTAATGCTCACAGGCTTCGTTCTTTGAACTCCCCCTACACATACTTAACCTATCATTAGCCTCCTCTCTTGCAAATTTAATCATAATTTCAGTTTTTATTTGGTTATTTATGTTTTATTGATTATTGATGAAATATTGTAACTCAGGAATAACCACTTCATTGTAGTAACTTTGAGTTATTGTTTCATAATCATAATCAGGAGANTCATAGCCATAATCAGTTAAACCCTCAGTTTCATCTAATACAGCTTGTGAGGTTAAGTCACCAAACAAACCATCTATAGGCATTTCTAATGTTGGATTAGCAAACAAAAGAAAGGCTTGTAGTTTTGCTACATTATCGTAAGCTGTGCTTGGGTCGTTAGATAAAGGGAAATCCATATCCATACCCGTAAACTTATATGAGTAAAACAAGTCTTCCGTTGAAGTATCTACTACATATATTTCTTCATCCGTTTGTTCAATGGTTATATTTCCACCCGCTAAATCAGAACCCTTTATTGGTAGACCCCTAAATTTACGTTTAGCATAAATTACACCGAAGTAAACACCGAAAACCAATGCACTATACCTATCACCTTTAACACCTTATTCTTACCCATATTATTTCTTTTTAATTGAGTAATACAAAATAGCACCCGTTACAGCTACAGCACCTAACGTAACGTATCTAAGAACTAAAGCCAACCTCTCCTTTTCTTGAGCTGCTGCAATAGCGTTATTTAAAATATCAATCTTTTGTTGACCCTCCCAAGTAATAATATCAATCTCTTGTCTTATCTCCTTTTCACGCTCTCTAAGATTACCAATAGCCAACTGCAATTGCTTTTGCTTTTCAATACCATGAAAAACTTGACCAATAGCAACTAATGTAGCCACAACAGCAACAACTTGTCCAACAACAGGTATAGCTGCCGCAAAACCTGTAGCCGTTGCAGGAACTGTAGCTGAAATAATACCTGCCCCTACAGCAGAACCACCCGCAGCAGCACCCGAATTACCAATATTAACATCTATATTAATGTCAGGACTTACATCAACAAGGCTATCTCCATCTGCATTAAGGTAATGCTCTTTATACTTCTTGTAGTAATTCATTCTTATTTGGTGCTTTTAATTAATATTAAAGCTAATGTAATTCCACCAACAGCACATAACGCACCAACTGCTTTATTGTCAAGGTATCCAAATTTACTCTCCTTTTCGCCTAAGATTGTTTCTGCATAATCCAAAACATTCTGTATAGCTAACTCAACCTCTTCCTCATCACAAGTATTGTAGTTATTAATTTCAGATTGTGCAATCGTAGCCCCTTTAGCCCAATCAGTAATGTATTGCCATTTAGCTTTATCAATTACAGCCCTTCCTTTGCATTTTTTAGAAAAAGAACCACAGCTTTCAAACCTTCTATAAGCATCATCGTATTTAGTTCTTGATTGTCTAAGTATATTCTCTATATCTTCACATGGAACGTAGTATTCTGAATCTTTAATTCTGACCAAAGAATACGGTATAGTTTCTAATCCATTATCACCATAGCCTATACCCCATTGATTCATTAACTTTCTTGCGTACTCAACACCTTTAAGTCTACGCTTGTTACCACTCCACCATCCTGCACCATTAGATGAGTTTTTTGCGTAACCTGTTTGAAAATCTATATTTAAACTTACAGCCATTATTAACCTTTTCTTAATTCAAAATGTGGGTAATCTTGAAATACGTTATCCTTCAACTCCGTATCTCTATCCCAATCACCACCCCACCTAATATCGTGACTTATTAAACCTTGCTCCTTAAACATCTTTGCTGTAGCTATAACATAACCCGCAAAATGTATCATTCTCTTAGTGTCATTCCAATCTATTGGAAATGGTATAGCATCAACAGCCATACTTGGTAGTAGGTTATGTCTACTATTAGGGAACTTAACCTTAGAGAATCCACTCTCAAAAGCCGTATCTTGTTCTTGCTCACCTCTATGACCACAAATAATAGAATGGTCGAAATGCTTTAGCACCTCTTTAAACACTATTTGAAGGTCTTTGTGAGATTCCCCAAGCCTTGACCTTGATATTTTTGAATACTTATTAGCCATTATCTTTTAGCGATTAACAACACCCCTAATGCAGCAGCACCTAACAGGTATGGGTTTAAATTTAGGTCAACACTAACATCAAGACCGTTTGTTTTTACTTTAGATGAAGCATCTTCTTCTGCAATCAAATCCTCACTCTCTACAAATTCTATAATACTTTTAAGCCTAACTATTAAAGGCTCTAAAGGGTTTTGACCCTCAACAGCATCATCACCCTCCATATTAGAGTATTGTGGGTATCCAACATAGTCTTCTAAGTTATTTACCAACTCCTCAAATTCAGAGTAGTTTGATTCCCATGCCTTAATCTTACCACCTAAAGTCTTTATATCTAAATCCTTAACTTCGTTAGTATTCTCCAATACCACCTTTTCCTTGTTAAGCTTCTTAACTTCAACCTCTTTTTGGTTAAGCTTTTTAACTAAAGTGTTTTTACTACCCTTTAATTCATCAAGCTTAGTTTCTATCTCAACCTCTTTAGCCTTAATACTGTCAAGCTCCTTCTTAACATCGTCAGATATAGACACCGAATCTCTAAGCTCTATTGATGAAGTACCGTAAGTGCTATTTAAGTGTTCAAGCTCACCAACCTCTTTACCTAAAGCGTTAAAGTCCATCTTGTTATCTACAAAGTTTCTATGAACCTTAGACAATAAATCGCTTCCGCTTTTAATTTCAAAATCAAGCTCATCCAACTCTTTTTGGAAAGCTTGTTTTTCAGACTCTAAAGAGGTTATCTTACCATCATAATAAGACACACCATCTACAACCGTAGAATACTGACCCTCAAAAGATACAAAGTCACGCTCTATAGATTTTAAATACTCCTCATTAGATATTATATCTAACCTAAGTTTATCTTTCTGAACCTCATCACCATCACTAATACTTATCTTAGTTTCATACTCAGAGTTAATAGATTCGACTTTTGACTTTTTAGCCTTCATCTCATCGTACTTAGCCCTCTGAGTTTTATAACCATTTTTAGACCAACCTGAGAAATTTCTAATAGACTCCGAAGCTTCTATAATATATATATTCTCATCAATCAAATCGTCTTGATTGTTTATGTAGTCAACTAAATCAGACTGCATAGTCTTTAGGGAAGACTCCATTGCTTTGGTTTCAACACCTTTTGATTTAGCATCCTCAATAGATAGTTTAACGCTATCTATTACAGCTTCCTTTTCAGAAATACTTTTAGACCTATTGTTTAATAACGATTCAGCGTTATCACACAATACCTTTAAATCTTTTAATATGTTTTTATCCTCAGACAATATCTTACTTTTTAAGTAATTTTGAACCTACATATAGTAAACCTGCTATCAAACCAATTTTTAGTAACCCATTAGTCTTAATATCTGAACCATCAGCGTTGAAATCCAATGTATCCACATCATTAGAACTAAAATCATTCTTTCCATCTCCCGACATATTTAAATAAGCTTTTCTCGCCTCAATACCCCTAAATAGTAGGTGTTGAATCTCAGTAGGCTCTGCACCAAAAATATCAGAAATGCCGCCACCATTAAATGATTGAGTTTGTGTAACAGGAGTGTAGCCCAATCCTGTAAGCACATTCTCTAAAGAAGTTATCTCGCCCTCCATTGTAGTGGATAGTGTTTTGAAATTACCAAGCTCTGTATTAACCTCGTTTAAAGATTGAAGCATTTCTTCAAGCCTTAATTCTTGTGAGGATATAGTGTTATTTGCTTTTCCAAGTTCAGCCTTTACATCTTTCAATTGTTGAGATGTTTCAGAAGAACTTGTTTCTAACTCACCCTTTTCAGTAGATAAAGTTTCTAACTCACTAACCTTAGTGTTGTAATTTTTAAGTGCTGTAGACCATTCAGCAGCAAGTGTACCTAAAGTAATAATCTCATTTGAATCTAAATCTTTAGATTCTACTAATGAGTCTATTTCATCAGTTAAACTTTTTTGATAAACATTTACCGTACCTTGAAGCGTTGTTAATTTTAACGCTTCAGCAGCTATTGATTCATTGTAAGCAACAAGTTGAGCCGCTAAAGCTGATTCCTGTGTACTTTCTAAATTCAATACGGCTGCATCGTAAGCATCTTCGGCTTCTGTTAAAGCATTAGAGTTACCTGTTTTTAATGTGGATATATAATTTTGTATAGCAGTTATATAAGAGTCAGCGTATTCTTTTGCGTCAGCCGTAACATTACCATCCTCATCTATTAAAGATTCATCAACAGACCCATTCAATGTATCTTCATTGGAATATGCATCTGAAATTGCAATTTTAATATTACTTAAAGTATTGCTTAAACTACTATTCGCTTCATCTATACCATCATATAAATCATCAATTTGATTTAAAGCATCCTTTACACGCAATATTGCTGTTTCACCTTCAGTTGTAGCGTTAGCACTAAGAGTAGTTAAGGCATTAGTTACTTCAGTTTCTAAGTCAGCTATATCATCCTTTAAGTCTGAAATATCACCCTCTAAACCTTGTATTGAACTATCTTTATTGATTATTTGTGTTTCAAGACCACTTATCTTATCTGTTAAAGCTTTTATAATTTGTTCATCCGAACTTTCTGCGGTGATAGTAGATTTACCATCATCATCTTTAACATCACTTAATTTACCTATAACACTATCTCTAAAAGCATTTAAAGTGTTGTTGTTATTAGTTAAAGTTTCTAAATCCAATTGAAGCTCTTGTACGTATGCTGTAAGCTCTAATGCTGTATTACAAGCATTTTCATTAGCCGCATCCTTACCACACAATTCATTTAAGGTATTTAACTCACCTTTAGCAGTTGTAAGTTCTTGAGCTACTTGGTCTACCAAATCCAAGTATTGAGTAAATTTACTGTCAACATCACTAAATATACTAATAGTATTACCATCACCATCTGTTAATCCTGATGTTGGAGTAGTTGGAACTTCAGGTATAGTAGTTGTTTGAGCTGTGTCAGACCCCGAAGAGTTTGAGTAAAAGTCTACTGAGTTTTTCAAATTAACAGTAGCGGCAGTTGCAAACACAAAAACCTGATGTTCTGTAGAAGCACTAACTGTTTGAACACCGTTTTGTCCTATTGTAGCTATCTCACCATTAGTATTACGCGCACCTTTTTGAACAGAAGTCCAATAAGAACCGCTAAACCCTGCGTTAGCTAATACTACGTTTTTATTAGCGTTTGCAGGTAGTGAAAAGTTTAAACCTAAAACATCAACAGTTGCAGCGAACTCAACTGCATCCAACCCCGTACTATTCGCTTGTCTAAGGTTCTGAGGACTTTTAACTATAAGAATAGCTTGACCGTAATTAGAGCTACCTACCGTAACATCAAATCCGTTTACGATAAAGTTGTCACCCACAGATGGCTCTCCACCCTCTATGTTAAAATAATTATCTCTTTCTGAATACATAATTTTACTTTTTATTTAATGCTAATCCTATTACTAATACACCAATACCTATAAGGTAAATAGCTTTATTGTCTTTTACGTTATCTATAATACCATCTAAACCATCTCCACTATCATTGCTAACATCATCATCAGATGTGTTATCACCCGTTGTAATGGTTGGGATTGAATCATCAACTGCGTTAAAACCCAAGCTTTCCATTTGAGAAATACTCAAAGTGTTAAATGTTAAAAGTAAAAATGAGTCATTTGCTCTTGTTTCTAATTCACAATTGGTTATAGACTTAAGCGATGTAGTATAACCTAATTCATCCGTAGTGTAAGCAAGACCTTTATTTGATTGATTTGCAGATGAAACTAATGATGAAGTCCAACTCTCATCACCAACTTTACAAAATTCTTCTTGAAGGGTAGGCGAAATAACCCAACCATCACCATCTTTAAGTATTCCATCTACATTGACATTATTAAATTTTGATGTTTCAGGTTTTGTATCGTTAATTCGTGTAAGTGTTGGTGTTACAGAATTAAAAAATATATCTTTTTGAAGATTAACTAAAACCACCTCATCATTTGCAGGGTCTATTTTAAATACAAACACCATGTCATCCACACTATGTTGACCACCTGTGGTGAATGTCAATTCATCACCAACCTCAATGTTAGTCAGGTTTGAATTGTCACCTTGTAAGTTAAAATAATTATTTTTTTCGTTTATAAAACCCATTGTTAATCCTTTAATGCTAAGTACGTTATTAATCCAATTATACCCAATTTTAACACCTCATCTTTACTACTATTAAATCCGCTAAAATTCATAAAAGCCTCCTCAAGCTCTTGCTCCTCTTGTTCATTAGAGTTATTTATCCCTTGCTCCCTTAGTATGTTGTCCAAATCAGCAATTTGTTCATACCTAACAACTCCCGCAGTCTTGTCATAGAATATTGTGGTGGTTAAAAAATCACCCGCAAGTATTTCAACTTGTAAATATGTTTGACCATTCATTACAATATCAGCTTTGTAATCTATTACGCTTTGATATTGATATGGGTCTATAACGGTAGTATCTACTAACTGCTTTTCAAAACCCGCTACATCATACTTTTTAAGTAAGATTGATTCCTCTATTTGGGTGTAGTTGTTAGAGTATTTTCTTATCTCATCTATATAAAATTTCTGATTAAGTAACGAGTTCACTAACTCATTGTAATCATTACTCGTAACATCGCTAACTATAATATCTATATTCCAACCATCAGGATGTTTTAACTTAAACCCTTTTGGGTATCCTGTATTAGTGAATATTGTTGCAGGAAAAGATGTAGTTGGTATAGCTAAATCTTGAATTTGTAACCCCGCTAAAAACTCATTAAACATTGACGGCTTCATTTTACACTCAGTAGGTGTGGCATAAAATAACTTAACACCCATAGGTGATGCTTCATCTAAGTTGTTTCCATCAGGAACTTGACTTGACATATCTTGTGCTATTCTCACAAAAAAAGTGTCTATAGCCTCACCAACATTGGTTGTTAGGTTTGTTGTGTATAACGTAGCACCCACTACATACCTTACAACAACATTAACAGCAGAATTAAAGGCATGAGGTAAGGTTTTACCATCTGCAACCCACACCCTACCACTTGCATCAAGAAAGCTACCACCAAAGTTAGTGGTGTTCATATCTAACTGTTGCAAAGCTCTATCGTTTAGGTATTTATTAATGGAGTTTAAACCATCACCCGTATATAGCAACTTTACCGATTGGTTAAAGCAACTTAAATTCTCAGCCTTTATTTTAAAACTACTACCGTTCTTCATTTACATTTAAAATAGTAAGTGACCCCACTTTAGTATTGCAGTCCATAATGTACCAAATACTACCGTACCACCAATTAACTTATTCTTAAACCTTTTATCTCTTTCTATGTAGTTCTCGTGCCTCTTAACCATATCAACCAACCCCTCTTGACCAAAAGTAGGATTACCGATAATAGCCTTCTTAATCTCCTCTAAGGAAGACTTTATTTCTTCTATCTCAGACTTCAATTCTTTATATTCTTTACTTGTTATAGACACAATTTGAATTTTAAGCTTCTAATTCGTCTAACCTTCTATAAACTTCATCAAGGTCTTCACTAATCGTGTTAATCTTATCTACAATATCCTTTAATATGCAGTTTACAATATTTTCCTTTTCGGGGAAATCAGTACCCACATTGTTAAGGTAAACCTCAGACTCTTTATCTATTGGTGTTAATCTCTTTGCCATGTCATTATACTCTTTTAAATTTAAACTCTAAACTCATCCCATAATAAAGAGCCTGAAAACCTCTTGGTATAATATTTTGGAAAACGGGTAAAATACCATCACCTTTATCAAAATCGTATGGGGTTGATAATGTTTTATTTATGCTATAGTTAATGGATGTGTCACTCATTCCTGTTATTGTGGAACGAGCATCTGTTATAAGCGTTACAGTCCTTGTAGCTCCTGAGTATTCCAACCCAAGTACATCAATCTGTAAATCTGTTACCGATGAACTCTGAATACTCCACAATGCACTATACTCTATTAGCTGACAA
>JGI20154J14316_10003465_pt1 | contig 12685 bp, 15 predicted proteins | sample COG_04_FD_14316 | JGI IMG/M metagenome (IMG submission 14316) | reverse complement strand
AAGTTTTCTTTTTAGAAGTTTTCTTTTTAGAAGTTTTCTTTTTAGAAGTTTTCTTTTTAGAAGTTTTCTTTTTAGAAGTTTTCTTTTTAGAAGTTTTATTTTTATAACTACTTATAAATTCGGAATCATTCTTCATATAGTCATCATCGCTATCGCTATCATCGTCTTCATCGTCAACATAATTATATTTGTAATATCTAGGCGATTGTACTATTTGATTTGGGAAAATAGTATGTGAATACATATTTGATGAAATAGTTGGAGATGAAGGTGATAAATTAAATTTATTATTTGTACCTTCGACACATTCATTTAATTCTTTAGATGAATATGTTTGCCTATTATGTGGCAAATTTGAGTTATTTACCAACCATTTTTGTAATTCATCCGCATCATAGCATTTTTTATCAACCTTAACCACGTTATTAATATTATTTATATCTTCTAGTGTAATTACATCTCTATCTCCAATACATGTAGGATCTCTATATACACATCTATATTGTTTAGATGGTATAACAGGTTTAGATGGTACAACTGGTAAATATGGTTCGGGTGAAGATGAGTATGGGTTATGTGAATATTCGTCCATAATTGGTTCTATACATAACCATCTTTTATCATATAAAACTATATGTCCTGTATTTAATTTAATTTGCATTTCATTATCATTAAATATTTTATATATAAAACCGTGATGCATATTCTTTTGACATCCTCTGTTTGTCATTATTGGTCTAGTATAATTATCACCTAATGTAATAACTACTTTTTGTCCAATACTTACTACAAATCGAGTATCATACTGTCCAGGGGCATTAAGATCAATAACTGAATTATTAAATGTATGATGATTATATGCTTGCGAGATTCGTTCCATAGACATTTCAGATTCATACGTTTCAAATGAACCATCATCATAATCTACATGATAATGATAACGCGGTGGGCTCATTGTCCAAGATGTTTGTTGTTCATGTCGATCTGATCTTAGTGTTAGCACTGTTCCAATTTTACCAGTATTTGTATTTCTAAATTTGTCACCTTGATTAAATCTATTTCTACCTCCAATTTGATGATATTTTATATCATATTTATTCATATATATATTATAAATATATATTTAAGTAAAATAAATAAAAGAATAAAATTTTATTCTTTTATTTATCACAATTTTGTTTAGTCATACTATTTATATTTGAAGTATTATACAAAAATTCAGTGTACAATATGTAATATGTCTGGACACTTACAAAATTATACGAACTCGTCTCTAACAAGCACATCTCCAAAAGGCACATACCCGCAAGCATACTGCAAATTGATATCTATCGCATAAACATCCGCCTTCTGTTCATCCGCCTTCTGTTCAACCGCCCTCTGTTCAACAGCGATCTGTGCAGCCTTCTGTTCAGCGATCTGTGCAGCCTTCTGTTCAGCGATCTGTGCAGCCTTCTGTTCAGCGATCTGTGCAGCCTTCTGTTCAGCCTTCTGTTCAGCGATCTGTGCAGCCTTCTGTTCAGCGATCTGTGCAGCCTTCTGTTCAGCCTTCTGTTTAGCCTTCTGTTTAGCCTTCTCTGCAAGAATAAGTATCGCATTTTGAGGAAATGTACCGAATACTGAAAATGAGAAAGTCATAGTCGAAGGAGAACTGGAAACCGGTGAGCGATATGGCTCTCTTTTTTTAAACACTGATGTGTCTGGAATGTCTTCATCTGGAGGCTGGTCTGGGATGTATTCATCTGGAGGCTGGTTGGGATTTACACTCAAGTCTCTGCGCGATTCATTACGACGCATAGGCATCGTTTAGGATATGCAAATTAGAATTGGCAATTAATTATAATATTATATATTAATGAAATTAAATTTTTCAATTTTTTTTATAAATAGTTATCCATATATTATAAATTATGTTACTTATAATAAATGAATTATAAATTAAATGCTAACAAATCTTTAGATGATAATAGAGATATTATATATCAAAATAAAATTAGTAATATTTTACCATCTATTTTAGATTATAGACCTCAATTACAACAGGTTAGAAATCAAGGTACACAGGGTACATGCTATGCACAATCTGCTGCTTGTATGAAAGAATTACAAGAAAAAAATGATTATGGGTTAGATGAACATCTATCGCCCCAATTTTTTTACAATAATAGAGATTATTGGAATAATAGTGAACAGGATGGCGATGACATCAATGAAGATTATGGTATGACTGGGCGTGATGTAATGAGAATTTTACAGAATGTTGGTATCTGTAAAGAATCTGAATATGCATATGGAACAATTGATAAAATAGATGAAATACCCGAATATCTTAAAATTAATGCATCAGACCATAAAATTAAAAATTATGCACGTGTTAATAGTTTAATGGATTTAAAATCTTCATTAAAAGATAACGGTGCTTGTTTAATAGCATTTCCAGTATATAACTATTCAGACCAATTATGGATTCAAAATAATGATGAGAAGATGGAAGGCGGCCATGCAATGACAGTTGTAGGTTATGACGATGAACAACAACATTTTATTATTAGAAATAGTTGGGGAGAAAATTGGGCAGACAAAGGTTACTGTTACTATAAATATAAAGACTGGGATTCACACTGGGAATGCTGGACAACAATCGATATCGATACAATTATGGATTCCGAGTCAACCCATGATACGGATGAGCCAGAGAATGATTTTCCATGTGATTATATGAAATTTGGAACATACAAAATTATGGAAGGCAAAAATAAAAATAAACGATTAGTTGTATATAATAATTATATCATGTTTGAAGATAAACAAGATCCAGATGATATCTTTTTATGGGATGGTGAAGTTTACAAAAGTGTTTACGATATATTATATACATATAAATATCACGATGATGATACAAAATATTATATCAAAGATGTGAATTATAATACTATCGTTGTAGAAATATACCGCCCAGAACCGGAACCAGATGATGAATGTCAATCTGGTTCTTGTTGGCAATGGTTAAAATTAAAATTTAAGAAGTAAATAATATTAATATATTAAAGAACGATAAAGCTCTTTAATATATGTGTTATGGAGGAAATAGGAATTGAACCCATGACCTTTTGCATGCAAAGCAAACGCTCTACCAACTGAGCTATACCCCCATATATTGATAAATATAAAAAACTATATTATTATACGCATAAAATAAACTTATTTAAATTTTATTTTATTTATATAATAATATATATGATTAACACTTTAAAATATTTAGTTTATACAATGTCTATATATGTATTATTTTCATTTATACCAAAAAATAAAGTATGTTTGCTTGATTTATCATTAATTATTACATTAATTATATCTTTTAATTTAGCGTATGACTTAATAGAAAATAAAACAAATCCATTCATTGAAAGATACGAAGATAATCCAAATGAAAAAATTTATAGTGATGCATTAGGTATTATAAAAGATGATAGAAATGAATATAATGCACCATCTGTAAATAACCAAGAGACTATTAGTAAAAATAATCCTATGAAAATAAATCCTAAATTGGAAGAAGAACAAGTAAATATTGTTGGTTCATTGGGTGAAAGTCCTGAAGTAGAAAGCTTGCCTACTGGATTTGAAGAAGATACAAGTCCAAATGTGAATCTAGATATAAACAATGAACCTGAAGTAATTCAGGCTCTAGATACATCTAATAGTTCAAATTTAGCATCTTTGGAATTAACAACTGAAGATAATAATATAAAAGTTCCAATAAAAATTATTAAAAAAGAAGAGGTTAATAAATTTAAATATGGTTATTCTTATATGGATACAAAATTCTGGGACTTGCCTGCTAAACGTAAAGCAGTATGTAAAAATGTAAAACCATGCAAAATATGCCCAAAACAAACAAGTGGCTTTGAAAAAGATCGAATGAAATGGAATTAAAATTTATCTATATCTATTATATAAATATAAATGAATAATCTTATTCCACTTAAATATTGTTTAGATTTTAATCAATCAGGTGGTAACCAATCTGATTATACTGAATTTATTCCATACTCTGATCACTATAAAATGACAGAAGAAAAACGTATCGCTAAACCTATGTTCTGTCCAGATATTGCTCCATTTAAATGTAGTAAAAAATCAAATGGAGCTGGCACTTGTCAACTAGCAAAACATAATTGTACTAAAAAAATTATAGAAGGTAGCCCTCAGAAATATCCTATTATATATATACCTAAAAAATATAGTAAACACTTGGAGAAGAGCTGATATGTATGATATATAAATTTATTAAAGAATATGTTGATTTACAAAATGAAAATACATTTACTATTACACATACGTCAAAAAAATTGATTTTTATATATATTAGATATAATTTAATTATATTTTAATTAAAAATGGCTGCTTTATTTGATGCAAATACACACCCAGAAGTGAAAGATTTTTTAGATAATCAAAATCCAACAAAAGAACAAATTATTACTGCATATAATATTCGTGATGCAAGTCTTAATTTAGACTACGACGAACATTTTAATAAATGTATTACAAAATTAGGGCTACACCCTGGCACCTATGAAGATATGATTGATTATAGATTTAAACAAATCATGCATGAACGTATTGATGAATTTTTAGCTGATAAATCTAACCCAATCGTGTGTCTAGATTATGAATCATTTCGCATAAACTTATTAAAAACAACGTTTGAAAATAAATTAGATAAATATGATAAAATATTAAACTATTACGATACTAATAATGAATTTTATAGTCAATTAACTATTGAAGATTTAATAAGCCTCGGCTGGTAAAAAATATAGCAATGCATTATCTTATTATATCAGTATTACAATTTAATATATAAATAAATTTTTTAATATATTAAATTTATACTTAAACTAAACTAATAATTTTAAATGAGACAATGTACTATTATAAATTAACTTAAGAAATGTTTAATTTTATTTATTTCGCTTATTGAAAGATGTTTCTGCACGTATATATCCATCTCCTCCCGGTGCATATTCTATATGCAGCTTTATTGAATAATAATTACACAGGATCTCTAGTAAATTAACAAAATGATTATCTGCTTGTTTTATACTTGCGTTTTCAAAACTATTACATCCACCGCCATAATTATTAATTTGCTTATTATTTAAATCAATCGCTTCCTGTAATTTAATATTTGTTATAGCATCAGATGGCGTTATTTTTAATTGTCCGAATAACCAAAAAAATCCTTCAGAGTATGATGAATTCGTTATCTGTATGTAATATGCAATCGTTTTTAACTTTTCAGGATCAGTAAATAAATCGCCATGCTCTTCTATGAAAATATTTAATTCATTTAAACTAGGCTCCTTGCCTTGGAACTCTTCCGGTACATCTGGTAATTTTTTATTAGACATGGTGTAATATTAATAATATTAATCTCAAAAAAACGATATTTCAATATTTTAACAATATTATCTTATAAATATAATTCAACTATATCCATAGATTCGGTAAAACTTATTCAGCATGGAACTGACTTGTTTACCTATCTCACATGAAATAACTATTATTAAATAAAATATATTTTCATATATATAATATATGAAAAAAGCTTTAATTAAAAATTTAAATGATGATGTGTATTGCAGAATAAAAGCATCCAAGAGACACGGTGTTGGGGTTTTTGCAATAAAAGATATTCCAAAAGATACAAATCCATTTCTACTCACAGGCGCACAATGTATAAAACAAAAAATTATAAATGTAAGTGAAGACGAACTTAAAACTTTACATCCCGAAGTTAAAAAAATGGTTAATGATTTTTATCATAAAGATGATGGTGTATACGGTATTCCATATAAAGGTCTAAATTCGAATGATATAAGTTTTTATATGAATACAACGAATAAACCAAATATTGGTTTTGAATCAAGTAATAAATGTTCAATGGTTACTTTTACAACATTGCGTAAAATAAAAAAAAATGAAGAATTACTAATTAATTATGATGATTATTAAATAAATAAATTTATAAATGAATTTCTAAATGAAATCCATCAAAGAATGTATGTATTGAATTTAATACATCATCTTTAGATTCTTTTGGTCCATAAAAGTATATATCACCATTTTCATATTTATGCCCACTTTCAAATTTTACTATATCATATGTCCACTCTTTATTGCATGTTAAATTATGAATTGATTTATATTTTTTAAAAAATTCATCATATTTGGTTGAATTCAATGAATATGATATATATATTTTATCTTGTAATTTATGTGTACCAATATAAAAGTGATAAATATTACTAGCAGTTGTATTTGCATAATCAAATTCATGACTTTTTCCATTTGGAAATGATACAGTTAAATTATAATTAGAATAATATCGAAATTTAAAATTCCATTCTTCCTTAATAATACCAATATAATTAATAATAAAGTCGTCATCATATCTTAAATCAATAGAATACAGTTCAATGTCTTTATATTTATATATTGCATTATCAAGATATTGAGTAATTTCAGATGGTACTGATAGATATCCTATTTTAGAATAGTCAGGATTATTAAATAATTTACCTTCTTTACCAATAATAAAAGTAGCTGTATTGCGATATTTATTAAATGAAACTAAATCACCATAATTCCATTTAATTTTTCTTTTTAAATATTTTTCAACATCTGAAATATATTTAAATGTTATTTCTGATAAATTTAATTCTTCTTGTACAACATATTGTGCTAGAATATCCGAATCTTCATTTATAGAGAGTTCATTTTTTGAATCTTTATTTTGAACAAGTTCCATTTTAAATCATTCAGTTTTAGAGTATATAATATAGAAATTTCAAATTTTAACAACTGTCATATCAATATCGGATGTTCCCCATGTATAATTAAAATACGGTTTATATGTATCTAACCCATCGATTGTATTTACTAAACTACGCTGTAATTCTATATTATCTTCAATTTCTTGTTCAAAACTAATACCAATATTATTACCAACTGCTCCTGAATTACTTATATAATCATTTATTTCAATTTGTATATTTACAAGACATATTTCACCTTTTTTAATATTATTTAATTTTTTATATTCGTTATCAAAAATTAATTTTTCCTCGGATGTTAATTTCTTGATATCTTTTAAGATATGATTATATGGATAAATCTTTTTTTCCCTATATCTATGTTTTGAATGATATTTTTTTAATAATTTTTTAATAGATTCTGAATATTGAATATTTTTTTCAAGTTCTGTTTGTAATAAGTAATTTTGTATATATTTCTTCTTTGTTTCATCTAATTTTAATCTATTAATTAAAAATGTAGATTTTTCTTTGTTATTATCAATATTATTAAATGTTGTTTTATACATATTAAATTTTGTCCACAATTCACTATCTAAAATAGGGTTTATACTCCCATTTTTATCTATAATATATATATTATTATCAGAATTTTGACATATATCGTAAATATTTTTTAAATTACTTTCAATAAGTGTACATAACTTATCTATTTTATTATTCGTGATTAAATCATCTGTTAGTCGATGAGTGTCCCTTGGTTCTAAAAATAAACCATTAAATTGGTTATCATGTTTATCATTAATTAATATTATTGTTTTTGTTGTATCATCTGTTTTAAAATGCATTTTTTTATGTTCGTCATTTTTCTGAAATGCCCCATTCATAGAATTTGCAAGATTGCTTGCATTTTGTTTAATAGCTTTTGGTAATAAAATTAATGATGATTTAAATTCATATATACTAAATGCATTTGGCAAAGTTTCTATCGTTGTTCCTCCTCCTGCTAACATATAATTAATTTTATATTTCATTATATATTATATTAAGAAAATGATTATAAAAAAGAACTAACAATAGTTCTTTTTTATGATAATAAGCTCCCATTGGGAATTGAACCCAAGACCTTTTGCTTACAAGGCAAACGCTCTACCTCTGAGCTATAGGAGCATTTATACTAATCTTATATAGTATAAAAATATAATTATATCCCTAATGATACATTTCTATATATAAAAATATATAAAATATTTTAATTAAACGCTATTAAACATATTACTTTGTAGATCTTCTTCTATTTGCAATAATCTATTATATTTGGCAACTCTTTCACCACGTGCAGGAGCTCCTAATTTAATATATTTTGCATTAATTGCTACAGATAAATCCGCAATTAATGTATTATTTGTTTCTCCTGATCTATGTGATACAATTACTTCATATTTTTGATCTTGCATTAATTTCGCAGCTTCGACTGCCTCAGTAATAGTACCAATTTGATTTACTTTTAATAATAAACTATTAGCCCATTTTTCTTCTATTCCTAACTTAATCATCTTTGGATTAGTTGTAAAAAGATCATCTCCAATAATCATCATATCANTCCCACATTTTTCATTAAATGTTTTCCATCCTTCATAATCTTTTTCATCAAATGCATCTTCAATACTTACTAATGCAGGATGTCTTTCTTTTAGTAATATATAATATTGAACTAATTCAGATGAAGTTAGTTCAAGTCCTTCTTCTACCTTATATTTTTTTGTTTCTTTATTATAAAATTCACTAGCTGCACAATCTAATGCAAGTGTTATATCTTCTCCTAATTTTAAATTACTCATTGTTACAGCTTCTTCAATTATATCTAATGCTTCATCTGGTGTATTTAAATCTGGTGCAAACCCTCCTTCATCTCCCAAATTAATAGATGATTCGCCGTATTTTTTTCGAAGTAATTCTTTTAAATTATTATAAACTAGATATACATATTCTGTTCTTTTAGAAAAAGATACTTTATCCGTAGGCATAATCATAAATTCTTGAATCTGTAATTTACTGCCAGCATGCTTACCTCCATTTAAAATATTAACCATAGGTATAGGTAAAGAAAAATTATTTGAATAACCATATACATCAGCTAAATATTTATATAATGGCTTATCACTTAAATTCGCTCCAGCATCTGCAAATAAGAATGATGCTGCAGTAATTGTATTTCCACCAAATGTTTCTTTTAATTCTGTCCCATCAAGAAATGTTAACTGATTATCACATTTTACTAAATTTTTTAATGTTTTATCATCTAAATACATTAAATGATTAAATAAATCTAAGTTATAAATTGCATTAAATACACTTTTACCCATATATATATGTGTTAATTTATCTCTTAATTCAACTGCTTCATTTGAACCAGTTGAAGCACCGGATGGTGCTGTACCTCTGCCTATCAATTTACTATCTTTATACAAGTCTGCTTCTATTGTTGGATTTCCTCTACTATCTAGGATTTGTCTTCCTTTTATCTTGTATTGATTATCAAATCTATAATTAGATGTATTAGGATAATCTATAAATATAGGTTTACCTGTTGGAATTTCAAATTCTGTTATTTTACTTTCACTAAAAATACCAAGTATAACTAATAAAGCCCTAATTGAATTTCCATGTGCAACTATTAATACATTTTTATTATCATCTAAATATGGTTTAATTTCATTTTCATAATATGTACGAACTCTATCTATAACATCTAATAAATTTTCACCACGTGGTGGGCGGACATCTAAACTTCTTCTCCATAGTTGTACTTGTTTTTCACCATGTTTCTCTACCATTTCTTTTTTATTTTTTCCAGTTAATTCTCCATAATCTCTTTCATTTAATTGATCTGATTTAATTATCTCAATATTTTGATTTAATTTATCTAAAACAATATCACATGTATTGCATGCTCTTTTTAAATTACTTGTAAATGCTATATCAAATTTTATATTCATTGTCTCTCCACATAATTCGGCTTCTTTTATCCCTGTTTCTGTTAATTCTACATCCTGAAAACCAGTAAATAAATTTAGTTTATTCCATTCACTCTCCCCATGTCTAAGAATCGTTAAGTGCATATAAACAATTTTTTTTTTAATTAAGTTATGGTTAAAAAAATTATTAATATTAATATATTTTTTTAGTTATAAAATAATTTAACATATTGTTGCCCTGAGAATATGTATTGATATGTTAATGAAAAATGTTATTAATACTACATGTACTAACTGTGATGTATTAGTTTCTGATAATTTATTACTTGAAATATTCATTCTTGTAATTTCAAATCTTAAACTTTTGAGTTCTTTCCATAATACTGAACGTTGTTCAGATGCGGGATTCTCTCTAAAAGAAAGTTCATTGATACCAACATCATCATTTTTCCAATATAATTTTGTAATTTCATTTACGAAATTATCATTCATTACAAACTTCTTTCTCTGTTCTTTATTAGTTAATCCAAGTTTTTCCCAAATTTCACTGAAAGTTAATTCAATTACTTCATGTTTATTTGTGAAATTAATATTAAGTTTGCCCTTTTGTGTAGGAATTCCATTTGAAATATTTAATGCAGTCAAAGTAATTTTACCTTCTTTATTATAAAATTGTCCACGACCATCATATTTACCATCATCGAACTCTCCGTCATATTTAATTGCCTTATTAAAAGAATTAAAATATAATGTGCCATCGCCATTCGGTACACGGTTCTTTGGATTTCCATCCTCGGTTTTATTATATAACATTTCGCCAATATACATTACTCTGCCACTTGGATAATATTCTGTTTCAAAAGATGAATTTAATGATGACTCGAAATTTGTTTTGAAATCGGAATATGCACTTGAACTACTATCATCAAATTTCATTGTAGAAGTATAAGTCGTTTTTTGATTATATCCACCATTGTAAATAATAGTACACATTCTTTCTGAATCATTGAAATCTACTTTTGCAAATTTATTTGTAATATGTTTGTATAATAATACAACATTTGTATCATCTCCTGCATCTTTACATGTTCTCACTTCAATTGTTGGAATCTTCATACGATTTGTTTTATACTCAGACAATTCGACATAGCAATCGACAATATCGTTTACTTTAAAACATTCATCATCCTCGGTATTTTTTTTAAATTTAATTATGTACTGTGTAGCCATCTTTATTATAATATATAAATTTATCTATTTATAATCATAGATATTCAATTTTTTTAATATTCAATTTTGATAGGTTCGCCAAATAAGCTTTTTAGAACATATTCTAAGCCAATCAGACATCCTTCTTTTTCTGTAATATTCTCTTCACTGCTCCAGAATCCACCAGAAGTAAATTCAATATGTGAATCTTCCTTAATTGAGATCAGATAATTTTTAATTTCAGAGCATCCATAATCCCTTTGTAAATTACAATCACGCAGTTTTACAGACTTGCTCTGTTGCAAATCACTAAATTTATCTGCTTTATTTCCTAAAACAGCGACTGGTACGCCTGGTGCTATTTTTTTAATTTGTTCTAACCATTGAGGAATATTTAGTTTAGTTTTATTTTCTGTAACATCATACAAAAGTAAGACGCCATCTGCACCCTTAAGATATGCATCTCGTAAAAGTCCACCTCTATTTTCTTGACCTGCTGTATCCCAGAAATCAACAGTTGCAATACCCATTGATGTTTTGACTTCAATTCTTTTAAAATCAAAATTATCTGTTGCCTTATATTTTTTTGGAAATCTATAATTTTCTTCGGTTAATTTATTAAGCTTGTCGAATAATGTTGATTTGCCAATACATCCATCGCCAAGTAATACAATCTTCTTTGGTTCTCCAAGAGAATTAGTAGTAGTAGTGCTTGAATAAGTACGCTTCATTTTTATTAATATATACCTTATTCAATTATATATTATAAAAATCAATTTTTATCATATATAATCAATAATATTGATATACATCCTCTAATTCAATATAAACTTCTGGTGGTGTTTCCCATTCTAAAAATGGTATAGCTTTAGTAGTTGAACTTTCAAAAGATAGTAATAAATCTAATGCTCTTAATCTTCTTTCTAATGGATTCATTTTTCTAGGAAATTTCCTACCTAATCTTTTCCATCTCCATTCAAATTGTAAAGCAGCCTGCCAAGAAGGAAATTCAGAAACATAACAAGCTCTAGTCCAAATTTCACCCTTACTCACTTTAATACTAGTAGCTTTAGCTCCTCCAACTAATTCTTTATTATGTTGTCTTAATCTACGATCTAAATCAACTGTGGCACCTACATATGTAGTGCCAGACGTTGAAACTAAAAGATAAACATAAAATTCATTAGACATTATGTTATAATAACAATATAATGTTAAGTAAATTAATAATAATCTCTTTTTTACAATCCGTTTGATGAAATTTAGTATTTAATAATAAATATTGAAAATAATAATTTTACAATAGATAGCTAATCAAATTACTATAATATGGCGGATCTACTAATTATACTTTTTGTTTTTATCGTATTGGTACTATATTATGATGTTAATCAGCAATCATTCGTCCAGCAGAATGAAGATATAAAAAGTATCAATACGACAAATTCTACCCATTATGATATGTATAAGAAAAGTGTAGCATATTATAATGAAACTCAATATAAATACAGGTATATATCAATCTGATTTCTAATCTTTATTTATAAATAGATAAATAAACGTTTATTATCTGTTTTTATTAAAAATGTGTAATTTATATATGCCAATTTCAATCGAAGAATTTGAAACAGCAATCCAATATGTAGAGCCATTTATCAAGACAACTCCATTGGAAAA
>JGI20154J14316_10003454_pt1 | contig 12707 bp, 18 predicted proteins | sample COG_04_FD_14316 | JGI IMG/M metagenome (IMG submission 14316) | reverse complement strand
TGAAAGTTATCTTTATTAATTCTAGCACTTTCTGTTGTATTAGGATCATTATAGTACTGTGCAAAGAATTGAGTCTGATCTATGTACTTAGCTTTAATCCTTGCTAGTTCTTTAGCATCAAAACCAAAAGTCTTACCATCAGCTCTTGTTCGTTTTGCCCAGAGAAACTCTCCGTCTATCTCTACTACTTTTTGAAAGAGCTCATATACCTCATGTTCAGTTTCATCTTCATCATCTGTAGCATAATAAACCTCTTTCATGTTTATCATAGTATCATAAATGTCCCTAGGGTGATATCTAGTACCAACAACCCACTCAAAAGCACCAGGATTTTCAATAGAAGCAAGTTGAGAATAAGCTGCTGATACTTTTTCTCTTCCCTCTTCTGTATACGCATTACCAGGGACAACAATATCATCAAGAACAACAACGTCAGCATGGAACCCAGTAGTATTTGAGGTAAGTCCAACAGCTTTAACAGTAGCATCTCGTATTCCTTCTAGTTTACGTTGTGGATGATCAACTGCTATCTCTGCTACTGCCCATTTTTCCCGTTTACCTTCTTCAGGATGAATCATATCGGACCAGTATCTACGATATATCGGTGAGTCTATTATCTGTTTTATTGCATAGAGTTGTTTCTCTGCTAAATCTGCTGTTGCTGATACATAGAGTACTGTTGTTTCAGGATGCTTAGTAATATGCCAAGCTGTTCTATAAGCAACCAACTTACTCTTCATATGTCCACGAGGAAGTAAGACTAATTGGTTATCTTTAGCTTCTGATCTAGCCCACCAAGTAATTAACTCTTCATGTATTGCTCCAAATAATATATGAGGAGCTACTAATTTAATAAATGTGAGTAAGTCTGCTTCAGCAGCTTCTCTGATTTGGTCAATCTGAGACATATTATCCTTTTCTATACTTTGCTGTTTTCTTAGCTATCTTTTTAGGAGTAGCCATTATGATTTTTTATGTCTGTTAGCAAAATTGCGTGCTGCTTCTACTGAACCAAAACCCCAAGCTTTTAATGCTAGTGCTTTACGAGTAGGTCTACCTTTCTCGTCTTTCATAGGTCCCTTCATTCCTGCAAACCTTGCTGCAAAAGATACACGTCTAGGATTAGTTCCTGACTTAACGGGAGGTTTAAGATTAGATCCTTGTGCTTTTGCACTAGCTCTACCTTTAGCATTCAACCCACCTTTAGGATTCTGTCCTTCTTTTCTAGTCCATGCTGGTGATTTAGCCATTACTTTTTCTTTGCTTTTGGTTTAACATGTGTATGTCCTTTAGCTTTTAAGTCCAAATGTTTTTTCTTAGTAAATGCCATTTGTCCTTTACCTGCTTTAGAGTACATCATATGAGGCTTAAATTTTTTATCTTCTGCCATACTAATAAGCTTTTTTCATAGGTGCTTTCTTTTTCATTACTTTCTTTTTAGGTTTTTTATTTCCAGGAATTCTTACCGACATAATTAGTTTCCTTTTGCTAGTTGACCTCCAAAGTAAAACTCTATAATCAGAGTTGCCCATTGGAAGATTTCATCAAATTTATACAATCCTTTTACTGTTTCAAAGGTTGTACTCCCACCTACTTCAAATAGTCCTAAAAAACTCCATCCTTCTGTTACTACAGGTATAACTGTTTCTATATTAAATACACCAGCTAAAGGATAGATAGCTACTAATGCTAAAATAACAATAATAAGAAATCGTCTATTCCATGCTGCCATTCCTGATTCTTTACTTGCTGCTTCTCTTGCTGAGTCTATCTGTATCTTTTTAGCAGACATTGCTTGTAGCATAAGACTTTGTTGTTCATGAGCTTGTTTAGATTTAATTGCTGCTAGTTTAGCAAAGAATCCTAAAGCTATGGGTATAATATGTGTTATAATTCCTGTCATAGTTTACCTATTACTACAGCAACGACAATAGCTCCGAAACCAGTCATACAACCCCAGAGAAGTTTATTAATCATAGACTCTAAACGATCAAGTCTATAGTGTAAAGTATTATATCTTTCAGCACACAGCTTCTCATGAGCTACCAGTTCCTCGTGAGGAGACATTATATTGTCCATTCTTGTGTATTCATTACCTCTATAAGAGCTTCTACATCTGCACAAGCTGCTATGGCTACCTCTAATCTTTCTGATTCTGCTACTACGTGAGCACGTTCTGCTATTACCTCTGTTGGTATTGCTACATCTCTTTCCATCTTACGAGTTACATACCAGTCTGTCTGTGCTAGCATTGTACCTGCTGTATGTTTAACTTGGTTTATCATCGTATGTTTAAGACCATGAGTAACTAATCTTTCAGATGTATTAACCATAACGGGATTATCTGGATCTGTCTCATCTAATCTTTGTACATAAAGAGGTACACCATCTACATCAGACTCTTCTCTATCTTCTAATGCTTTAGGATTATCTAGTTCACCATTCCAGTAGTATCTGTCATCATGCCTAACAGGGTCTGCTTCCCATGTAATACCAAGAGCATCCTTGTCTTCCTGTGTGGATAGTCGTAACCAATTTCTTGGGTACTGTATGTCGTTGTGTGTAAAACCCCTGTCTATAGGAAGTGTCTTACCATTTAATTTAAAAGCCATTTCTGTTACCTCGCTAAAGAATTTTGTAAATATTGTATTGCGTTATGCAATAGCTCCCTGTTATCATAAAACAAACCTAATGCTCTATTACACTTACCACACAATAAGCCTCTTACACTTCCTGTAGTATGACAATGGTCTATTGCTAACTTTCTGCCTTTAACCTCATCTTCATTGTTGCATATTGCACATTTATTATCTTGTGCTTTTAACATTACATTATATTCATCTAATGTGATGCCATACTTTTTTCTAATAATCATGTCATAGTTATCTGTATCTGTCGCATTTGGTGCTTTATACTTTGAGCATTTTTGAACTTTAACACCTTGTTTTAAATGTTTTGCATCACGAATATGAATCTCTCCACAGTCTCTACACTTAACTTGATACAAGGCTCTACCTGCATAATCTTTTCCTGTAACACCTACAACTTTTCCTAACTCACCATCATAATTTAAATACTTCATCATCGGGCTAGGCTGTTCTTGAAAGGGTTTTCGGCAAATGCCATGTAGATGTATGTACCACCACTTGCATTAGTACCACTATAAGTCCAACGCAGTTTTACACCATTAGATAGAAAATCAATTTCAGGACTATTATTATTCTCTGCTCCGCTTGTATTTGGAAACAACTCTAGCCCTCCTACATTATAAGAATCTCTAGTAGCATCAAGGACTACCCAGTTTGCAACACCATTAGTTCTCTTAATCATAATATAAGCAGGTCTAAACCCTGTGTATACAAACGGACCATCAGTAGAACCATTACCTGTGTAAGAACCAAACTTACTGAATCCTTCTACTTCTGCAAAAACGTAAGATACAAAATCTTTTCCAGTAGCATAATATGCAGAACTGTTAGTTAAATTTAAAGTAGTTGCGGAAGTGGTTATAGATGTAGCCGATGTAAAAGCAGCATTAGTACCATTTAATAATAATACTTGTCCAGCAGGTAAATTATTGTTGTGGACAATCCAATTATCTACAGCTAAATTTTTCAATATAACCATTTTAGGAGCAACCCCAAGTCCATGCCCTACTGTTGCACCTGCTAAACTATTGCCAGTAAATGTCACCACACTAAATCCAGCAGTTGGGTTAGCAGATACTTGTGATGTTATTGTTCCGTCTGTGTTAGATACTGCTGTACCTCCTGCTTTCCAGTTCCATGCTACATGAGCATTACCATTGGTATTTGGAGTTGTATTGCTACCTAATGTAAATCCATCTGAATCAAAAGACAGCAATGAGGTTGTAGCATTATCTTCAGCATTAGTTAAATTAGAATACAATAACTTATATATACCACGAACAGAATCAAATAAACAGTTATGTTCTACTGCTCTACTTTTTGCCCAAACAAAGTCAGGTTCAAACCCTACACCTGTAATAGTATTAGTGCCACCATTACCAGTATAAAGCACCGTATCAAAATACTCACTACCATCTTCAATGCTACTATCAGGTAGGTTAAATGTGTTGAGTTTTAAATAGCCTGTAGGTGGTGTGTAGGCAAATGGTCTTTGTCCGAAGTTAAAGTAACCATAAGTTGTGAAAGAACCTATTGCAAAAAAGTAAGGTCCATCTGTTAATCCAGTAAAAGCAGCTCCTTGACTAACTCCATTTTTATAAAAGGTTAATGTTCCTATATCTGCATCAAAAGCAATGCCAATAATATCTCCACTAGTGTAAGTAGCACCATATGCTACAGCCGCTCCATTTGTATATTTATTACCATCACCATTATAGTACATCCATCCATTTGCATCTCCACCTAAATAATTAGATAGATTAACATTGGCTTTACAAAGCCCTACATCAGAATAAGTGCCAGATTCAAATAACCATTCAGCATAGAATTTACCTTCTGTCATCCCAATAGTAGACATAGCAACATAACTCGTTGGTCCTGCACCACCATAATAATATAAGTTTGCTTGTGATAAAGTACCACCTGTTTTATTAATAGGATTCAACACAGCATAGTTAGCCGTATCTTCATCGGTTAGTGTAGGGACATCTGTCATGATGTCGTAGGTAGTATCACCAGAAGCATTACTGTTGATGTTGTTAGCTGTCCAGTTGTTCTTATTACCACTTGCATCAAAGTTAAACTGTGCATCACGAGTATCAGCGAATGCCATATAGATGTATGTATCGCCTGATGTATTAACTCCACCAGAAGAGCCAGTAATTTGAAATCCATCACTATTAAAATCTATTTGATTTGTAGATGTTACTTCTGCATTGCTTGTATTTGCTGTTAATACATTGTTTGCAGGATTTGCTACATTTCTTGTATTATCATACATCATCCAATTTGTTCCAGAAGAACTAGATTTCTTAATCAACACAAACGCAGGTCTAAATCCAGTGGTTATTGTTGGTCCAGATGTTGAACCATTACCCGTATATGAACCAAATTTAGAATAACCTGCTACTTCAGAGAAGCAGTATGTTACATAATTAGAAGCATTTTCATTTGCCCAAATTCCTGTGCTAAATACGCTAGATGTTGGAGCTGTATCATTCCAATATTGTGTATAAGTTGCAAAACCATTTGTTAAATTTAATTCTGTTCCTTTGGTAGCACCCATAGCAGAATGATATACTAACCAGTTTCTAGCAAGACTTTTATCTTTAACAATTATCATACTTGGAGCAGTTTCTAGTCCATGCCCAACAGTAGCACCTGCTGTTCCATTACCTGTCCATGTAACAACAGAGAATCCCGTAGCAGGATTAGCACGAACACTAGAAGTAATAGTTCCATCTGTATTGTTGTCTTGTATATATGGAAAAGTCTGTGTTGCAGAAGGAGACCCTGAAGTAGTTGTAATAGTTAAGTTATTACTAGAGTTATCTTTAATAGTTGAATCTTGAGCAGTGAGTAATATTGTTCCAGATATATTAGTTAAATCTGAAGTTGGTGGGGTAAAATTAGATGTATATACTGCTGTTCCAACCACTACCCGTAAATTAGATAAGTCTATATGAGAAGGTTCAATTGATGGACTTAATGCTCCTATAGTGCATCCTGTAGCAGAATAGTCTTGGGTTGTAGAAAAACTACTACCTACTTGTGTTCCATCTAGATATGCTTTAAGCACTCCAGAAGCTCTTACAAAAGCAACATGATGCCATTTGTTTAGTTCAAATGCTCCTATTACTTCAATTTTTCTAGATAATGATCCACCGACATTATCTGCCCACACTAAATCTCTACTGCCGTCAGAACCTACATTAAATCCTGTAGTACCTCTAGTAATTGTAAAGTGTGTATCATAGTCTTGAAATGAATGATGTCTTACATAATACTCCAGTGTAAAGTCTCCACTTCCAAATCCACCTGAAGGTAATGTTACGCCTGAAGAAGATGCATTGTTGTAATGAATCCCATAAGAAGAATCTGAACCTGCATCCCAACACCATGCTACATAAGTGTTTGTATTAGTATTTAATCCAGCATCACTTCCTAATGTAAATCCATCTGAATCAAAAGATGTTAATGAGGTTGCTGTTGTAACTTCTGCTTCAGTAGAATTACTAAATAATCTTTTAGTTGTACCTCGTACGGAATCTAATAAATTATGACTTGCTACTGCACTTCTATTTTTACCCCAAACAAAATCAGGACTAAACCCTACACCAGTAATTGCATTAGTGCTTCCATTCCCTGTATAAGTTACTGTGTTAAATCCTGTAGCCTGTGTAGTAGGTTTGAATGGTAAGTAGAATCCGTTAGTACCATATGTGCCTGTGTATTCTATAGGTTGCCATACACCTGTAGTTGCATTGTATTCACCAAAGTCTGATGGTGTTAGTGCTTGTCCGTCTACAAAGTTTACTTCTGTTTGGTAGCCGTCCATAAAAACACTTGGGCTTCCTGTATTTTGTGCTCCAATATAATGAGAAGCTGCTCTGTTAATTTCTATGTCTGCATTTAATCCAGGAGTTGTTGAAAAAGCACCTGTTTGTTGTACTCCATTTACATACAACTTAAATCTATCTCCTGCAGTTGCTTGGGTTGTGTCTAATACTGCAACAATATGATACCAAGCAGAAGGGTCACGATAAACAGCAGATGAGCTCCAGCTTATACTAGAACTACCTCCATCAGGACTACCAAATATATTAAAATTACTAGAGGTAATTCTAAATGCAGCATATCCACCAGCTGCAGAACCTACCCAAGAACCAAATATGTTTGGTGTTTCAGGTAAAGTTCCTATTTTGACCCAACCACTCCATGTCCATGTTTTACGATTACCTGCAGTAGGGAAAGTCCTACTTAAATAAGCAGAAGCAGACGAACGAAAGCGTAAGCTGTTCTCTAGGTTATAATCACCACCTGCACCTGATGATCCTAATAATTGGTTTTCATTTAATACTGACATTCAATACCCTTATGAATAAGCTGCGGTAAATACTGCATGTATAGATGTAGCTGATCTAACTACGTAGTCAATTCTGTCTACTGAAGAAGCAGCGGTAGATAATGTAGGAGCTGTTCCACCTGCAAAGTCCCAGTAAGAACCAAAGGCTAATGTACGAGATCCAGTACCATCTTGTGTAATAAACACAGAACCTGATTGACCTGCAACAATATTAGTGGGGTTAGCTAGAGTTCGGTTTCCTGCAAGAGTAACGGAGAAGTTATTTGAGGCTGCAAGATCAGGAGTAATAGTTGCACCATCGGTAAGTGCAGTAATTGTACCTCGTTGTCCTGCTGAGTAAGTTTGTGCTACATCGGTTTTAGCCGTATCCGCATCGTAGCTTTGTACTGTAGAACCAATGTCGGTATCTACTACAACATTAGATCCACCATTCTGGAGTGTTCCTGTAAAGTTAACAGTAGCATCATCAAGTAAATCTGCTTTTACAAAAGCTGATATTTGCGTACCTGTAACTTTCTTAGAAGTTCCTGATTCGTTTATTTCATATTCGTTAGCGGCTGCTGCTGCACTAGCACTCGTTAACTCCGATATTTTTACATTTGCCATTTAATAACTCCTTGTCCAAACCCCTGAAACATTTTTATAAATTAAGAATCCTTCTGTCCATGCTCCGCCATTGTTAACATAAGGTTCAAATCTTGTCCAACTGCCACCTTGTTTATAGTACGCATTACTTGCAAAAGGAGTTCGTGTTCCTATTGCAGTTAATGTTGTCTCTATAGCATTTTCTGTAAGTGCTACAACACGAGTATCACTTTCTTCAGTAAACCGAGTATCATCTGCTTCTGTAAATCTATCAGTAATTACTGCATCAGAATTTACATAACCAAGTAACTTAGTTTCACCATCAGAACTTAGTGTACCTATACCTGTTAAACTAGTAACACCATCTGCAGTATAAGTACTTGATGATGTTATCGTACCTGTAGATGTTAGAGCACTTGATCCAAAGGTTGTACGATCAGCACTAGAAGTTATCGTTCCATCCGCTTCTAGTATACCTAATCCAAATACTGTCCTTACACCTGCAGATAACTTAGCACTAGTACTTGCTAAACTTGCTGCTCCTGTAGTACTTAAACTACCTAGAGCACTGATACTACCAGATGCACTTAAACCAACAGCACCTATAAATAGGTTCTCTGTTATTCGGACATCAGACGACTCAGTTATGCGACTGTCGCCACTCTCCAGTATTCGGAAGCCGTCTGCCATTTACAGTCCTTAAGCTATGGTTAGATCTATATTGCCAGCAGAAAACTCTAGTGTATCACCATCATTAACTATTTTAGAATCAGTCATAGCTCCATGCCATANTAAGTTACCACCTGATTCAGCATCATGAATACCAATCCAACCTACTGTACCAAAGTTAGCTCCTGAAGCTGTCCAAATAACATCTCCAGTATTTGATGTTGTTCCACCTGGTGTAGCTGCTGCAGCAAAGGTTACTGCTTTTCTAACATAACCTCCACCTGTAACCTCTGTACCACCACCTGCATCATTAGGTGCTGCTGTATATAGAGCAACATACCATGCTGTAGGACGAGTAGCAGAGCCAGTAGTCATTGCCCAATCTAGCAATAACTTTTCTGAATAATCTGATAAAGCCGCCATTTCTTTCTCCTAAGTTAAATTAATTGAAACCAAATATCACCATCACTACCACCTGACGGAGCAGAAGAACTAATGGTTACTTTTTGTGTAAGTGAGACGTAGTTATTATAAATGTCCTGCATCTGTTGAGTATAGTCAACACCATTTACAGTGATAGTTCCTGTTAAAGCAATATTACTAACATTGTTAATATTATTGCTGTTCATGTCTAACGCATCTTCCATGTAGTTAGGTTCACCAGCAGGATTGTTGCGATATAAGATCTTGTCTTGGAATTCCGCTTCTATAGAATCAAACGCAGTATTAAACGTAGTATTACTAGCGTATCCAGATGCTATAGTAGGTAATGTAATTTTAGCCACGTTTTTTCCTCATTGCTTCTTTTTTAAGATTAGTCTTAGCCGCAACTTTGCGAATATTTGATTTAGTATTGTTTCTAGGGTTATTGTCTTTATGATCCACTTGTCTAGGATCTCCCTTCTTTAGCCCTACTGTCTTTCGTGCAGCATTCCTAGATGCTCTGTCCTTTACTCTTCCTGGTTTCTTTTTCTTTTCCCAGTTAAGTTCTTTATTATAATCCCGTTTTCCGTTTGTCTGAAAAGGCATTATTTAATCTTTGGTCTTTTAACTGTGTATCTAGGAAGTTTATAAGGAGTTTTTGTAGGACCATTATAACCATTATAACGATTAGCTTCAGCTACTTCACTTCTAAGCTCTTGAATATTTTTAACCTTTCTTTCTTGTGATGCTTTCCAAGGAGCTTTTGTTTGTACAGGCTTACTATAAACAGTTTGTCCTTTATTTTCTAATTTTTTAGCAAAAGCTTTAGCACTCTTAGCTACACCACCCATAGGTTTCATACCTGGTTCACCATAAGAACCAGTAGACTCTACATAAGCTTTATAACTCTTCTTTTTAACAGGAGATTTATTAAGAGTACCATCCTTTTTAAGAGCTTTCATTAAGTTATTTAATCTAGCTGGCTCACCTTTAGTTAGTTCTACATTACGTTTTACACTTTTCTCTTTAATAACTTTATTAACTGTTTTATTTAATTTCTTTTCTACAAGTTTCTTAGCAAGCTTCTTAGCTCCTGCTCTTGCTGCAACACCTGCGATAATTAATGGTAGTGCCATTGTTATAGTCCCATAAGTTTAGTTGGATCTAACGTATCATCATTCTGTATTTCAGGGTTAACCATGTTTTCATTAACCACACCTACAGTAGCTTCTTGGAGTCCAGTCTTTCTTTTTTTAGGTTTCCTTGCCTGCATACCCATAGATCTATCTAGTGGTGCTCTTGGCATATTATTGTATTCCATTACTTGCCTCCATTCATGACTTTAAGTCCTATACGTTCTAAATCGGATTGATGCTCTTTTGCAGCCTTAGCATCTGTTTTCAATTCTCTTTCTACTTCTTCCTTAGAAGGACGACCCCGTTTTGGAGCATATCCTTTCTCTACAAGATACTTAGCAGCCTGTAATCCTTTTGGATCATCATCCAGACTATGGAGTATAATGGATTTAATACCTTTAGCTTTAATACGTACATCTAATTCATCACGCCATCCTTTGATCATATCCTTTATAGCAGGAGTAGTATCATTGCATAGCTTTAACCAGTGGTCCCAGGATCCAAAGAGATCCATTGCGAAATCATATTCAAATCCTGGTACGTGGGTATATGACATATAAATATTCTTAAGGGATTTGTAAGTCTTATCACCTTTTACTAGATCATAATCCTTAGTAGACCAGATAGGATCCATAGAAGAATCCCTCATCTCCCAGAAGAGAGATTGAGTTCTGTACCTTCCCATAGTGTCTTTATATGTTTTATTCATTTAATTACTTATTCATTACATACATTGTAACTTCAAAGCCAAAACGCATTTCAGTTGCTGATGGAGTTGTCCACATAATAGTTTCCTTTTATTAAGTTAAAGAAAACAAGATCACAAGAGAGGATAATCCAAAGTCTTGCTTGATGTTATTAAGTAAGATAAATTTACCTTACCTTAATATTATACCATAGAATAAACTAAAAGTCAAGTACTTTGTTAATTATTATTAATCTCTATTATAACATGATACAGTGATACAATCATTAACTAAAACTAAAACACTTATTACATCACTAGTTACATGTTATTAATTATTATACTAATATTATATCATATTTTTAATCAAAAGTCAATACATAATAAGTAATTAGGTGATTAATAATACTTATCACAAGAAGATCCTTGCTGAATAGACGAAGTCTCTATTCCTGACATTTCTCTTAGATAAATTTTAGTTGTAATTCATATTATATAACCCCGTGGTTAACCCCCTGGCGGGGGTAATCATTAACCATTCCTCCAGAATGATTAATAATTATTCCTCTGACGAGGAATTACCACTCACTCAACAAGAGTCTTCATAGATATGTATACGATAAGGATTATTGTGTATTATAAAACAATATACTATTCCTCCTGTAAGTTATTGTTATGTATGACAATAGATATTATATTCCTATATAATTAAACCCTACATGAATATCATTCTATATATCATTTAAGTATATACTATATGATTCTCTAATCATCCAAAACCTTGCTCAACGATGAGCAAACCATCGGCAACAAACCGTTGTTGCATCCCTCCTTGTTCCGATAAAACTGGAACAAGTTAAACCCATAAGTCATGACCTTCGGTGACCATTGCATGGAGCTTAGTCCTGCGGAGCTTAGTTGGGGGTTGGTCCCCAAACGACCAGTAACTATTCCGCCTGTTGCTATTATCTCTATCTGACAGGAATAAACCAAAAGCTCCTGTCTAGTTAGAAATATAGCACCGAATGTCTCAGTCCCATCGTTATTATTAGTAAACACCCTAACCGAACGCTGCGATTCAACATTCTACAGGCGGCTGCTCGGTTGCCGCAGGGCGCACACACTCCTGTGTTTGACTGCTCCCTAGTTCCATGACTAATTCTTATCACAAAAAGCTGTGATAACAATTACTAATGGAACTCTTCCGCACACAGAAAGCCGAGTGTGTAGAAAACCTACTGCTCAATTTAAAAACTTTATAAGGAGTATAACATGTTAAATTTCATGGAAGTAATCAATCACGATACAAATCAAATCAAAGTCGTTGATGAATTAACAAATGAGTTGTTTAATCAAGGATATAGATTCTTACAATATATCCCTAACTCAATGGTAGACATCTACGAGATTGACGCACAAAAAGAAGAGGATACTCTACTTAGATTACGAGATGGCTCTATACCAAGAGAACTAGCAATTGCTGAAGGTACTCATCCTTATACAGACATCAAAGATTTATCCTCAGCAGGTGAGTCATACTTCTGGACACCTATGGAAATATATTAATAATACTACAGGAATACGTACCCACTGTTTCACGAGGGGTACGTTTTCCCTTAAATTTTAAACTTAAATATGGAGAATTACAAATGGCTACAACAAATACAAATACAGACTTCTTAGAAATGTTAGGTGAAGTTGCTTCACTTGGTGGTAATGAATACAACGGCAAGCTTTATGACCCAAGCCTAAAGGTTCAGAACGCTAAGAGTAAAACACTCTGCACTAAAAATATCAACAGACTCATGGCTTCTAAAGATGAGAATGGTAATCCAAATGTACCTATGGATTTAGTAGCAGAGTACGTCAAAATCAAAAACATTCTTAACAATGCAACAATGAATACTATGATTGACGACTACACAGAAGAACAGAAACGAGTACGTGAACTTCGCAAAAAGCAATATGATAATCAAACTGCATACCCTGGACGTAACAATCTTCCAACAGTTGAGCAAACATCACTCAACAAAGTTGCAAGTAACGTAGGTTAATAAAAATAGGGAGGGGCTTCGGCTCTTCCCTTTTTTTTGTACCCCAAGAATGCTCGGTGCTGCAAGCAGCTACTCGCATGTAAAAACCTTTGCCTTGCATCAAAGAAAAGAGGGTCGGTCATCCGAGCGTAGCGAGGATAT
>JGI20154J14316_10003453_pt1 | contig 12710 bp, 11 predicted proteins | sample COG_04_FD_14316 | JGI IMG/M metagenome (IMG submission 14316) | reverse complement strand
CACGAAATGTCACTCGACGCGATGGAGGTAATTTGGCAAGAAGCTAAAAAAGCGGATTAGGAAATTTACAATTGTTTTTATAACTTGCTATTCCCTAAATGTTTAGAATGATAAAAAAAAATTCCTTAAGCTTGAGTTCTTTTGAAATTAAATCATTAATTCTTTTATGTATTTCATTTGTTTTTCTCAACTCATGTTCAACATACCATCAAATACCTAACGTTAAATCTCATGAATTAGAGAATACGTTGACTTCTAAACAGAAGCTGTCTCTAACTAATTCGGTGGAGAAAATAGTTAACGCTGGAGGAAATCATTATCGAAAGAAAGCAATCATTAAGCAATTGAGTTCATTTGGACTAGAAGAAAACACCCGACAAGAAAGAATTGATTGGTTGAGTGTCCAGAAAAACATCGTTGTCGATATTCCAGGGGAATCAGACTCGTTGATTTATGTGGTTGCCCATTATGATAAAACGGATCTCAATCCGTTTAAGATAGCAAGTATTTATTTAAATGGCTTATTGGATCCACTTGTTTCATGGTCATATACAACCCAGGGAGCAATTGACAATGCTACAGGAGTTGCAGTAGCTCTTCAGCTTGCTAAATCCATAGCCGAGCGAAACAATAAATTCAGTTATCGAATACTATTTGCTGGATCAGAAGAATCTGGACTTAGAGGCTCACGAGCGCATGTTGCCCGATTGTCTCTTGAAGAATTTGATAGAATCAAGTTTGTCGTCAATGTTGACGTCGTTGGAGTGAAAGGAAAGCAAAATTGTGTGTATACTGTAAGCGATGATGATCTTGAGCAAGACGCCTTGATTATAGCAAAACAAAACAATATCGATTTGGGTGTAGGTACTTTCTCAATTGGTGCTACAAGTGACTACTTACCTTTTAAGAAAACAAGTTTTGGGCTCGACTTTGCTCGAAGTTTTGCCTTTAATTTGACCGGAAGTTTATTGCCTCAGAGAAGTTATTTTACTAAGAAAAAGTCTACAAAAGTGATTAATTTTTCAGCTTGCCAAATACTTGATTTTGGTGATCATGTTTCGGGTTGGTTGTTGCTTCCTGTAGGAAGTATACATGGTTTTCGTGATAATATTAAACAAGTAGACCTTGATAAATTATATGAAATGTATCAATTGATTAATTTGTTTCTTCATAAAGAAGAAAAGTCAATAACAGCTAATTAATTATCTTCCGCTTCAGTGCTTTCCCCTTCAGTTTCGATGTTTTCTGTCGCTTCTTGTTTCTTCAATTCCCTTCCCAGGGTTTTAATTTGTTTCACCTTAGTTTCCCAATGTTCAATTTGGTCGTTTAGTTTTTTGATCTTAGCATTCACCTCCTGCATCATGGGGCTCTCGCTTGAGGTTGTGCTGAAAAAGGCCAGGTTGTTTTCTAATTGAATCAATTCCGTTTTGGACTCGTCAATCTTTTTCTTCAATTGAATATGTTCTTTGTTCAAACCTTCTTCGTTGTCTTTGAGTAAGAGTAAGTCGGTTTTGAATTGGGCAGCTGTCTTTTCTTCTCCCTTGAGTTTGGTCTTATTCCACAGCCCTTTGAGGAATTCGGTATATTCTCTTTGCATAGAATTTTTCACACCATCCGAAGGCGCTCCCATGGCGTTCCAGTTCTCGAATGCGGTTTCTATATACGTAAATAAGGCTTCGGTCTCTGTGGGTGCTTCTTGGTTTTTTAAATCTTCAAAATAGGCACGCTTGGCTTTAAGAATGGCCTGATCTTGTTCGCTATAGGCTTCTTCTTTATTCTTTAAACGAGCAAAGTAGAGGTCGGTTGCAGTTTTGAATTCTTCCCATAACTGATTGGAGAGTTTTCGAGAAATACGCCCTGTTTTTTTCCAAGCAACCTGAATCGCTTTCATGCGGTCGGTATAGGACCTCCAGTCCGAACTCTCTAGGATGGTCTTTACTTCCGTAATTAGAGCCTTTTTTTCGGCAATATGGACTTTTTCTTCTTGCTTCTGTACCTTGTAGAACTCATTTTTTTTGTGGTTGAAGTTTTTCAAGACCATTCGAAAGTCATTCCAAATGGCTTTATTCTGCGCTCGAGGAATGCGACCGATGTTGTGGAATTCTTCTTTTAACGCATGTACTTGCTTCAACGAATTTTGCCAAGCATTGTGGTTGCTTGGATGATCGGTATAGAGTTCTTCGATTTGGGTCAGAATGGCTTTTTTCTTCCCTAAATTCTCAAGTAGAATGGCATCGATGTTTTTATTGTACTCGTTTTTGCGTTCGTGTATTTTGGCAGTTGCATCCTGAAAACGACTCCAAAGTTCTTCGCGGTGCTCCCGTGCTACGGGACCAAGATCGGTTTTCCATTTTCGGTGCAATACGTTCAACTCTCGAATAGCAACTACTACATCTTGATGCGCTACTAAGCTTTCTGCCCGCTCAATGAGTTTTAGCTTTTCCTCGTAATTGTGCTTGAAATCTTTTTCACGTAAAGCACGATCCAAATGTAGGAAGTCGTAAAATCGCTCTACATGATGCTTATAGGTTTCCCAAACGTTGTTGCTTTCGGCTCTTGGAACTTGACCCGTTTGGTGCCAGCTTTCTTGTAGGGCTCTGAATTTTTTATAGTTATTGGAATTATTTTCACTGATTCCAATCAAGGCTTTGATCTCTTCAATAATCTCCAAGCGTTTTTCCAGATTTTCTTTCTGACTTTTTTCTTGAGATTTATAATGGGCACTCTTATTGGCTTTGTATTCTCGAACAAGTTGACTGAATTCCTTTTTGTAATGTGGACTGAATTCAAAATCCAAGTCATTGCCTTCTATTGCAATAAACTCTTTTCTCTTTTCATGGAATATTTTCCCAAAACGACTATCAAATTGGGAGATAACTTCCTGAATTTCCTTACCCTTTTTTGTCCAATCACTCGCATGGATCATTTTTTTTAGCACATCGGTATAGGCCTCCAGTTCAAGGCTATCAAAATTGATTTTTGTTTGAGTTGTTTTGTCTTCCGGTACAGTCTTAGGTTCTGTCGTTTTACTTTGTTCCTCTTGACTTGTACTGATTTCAGAAGCTTCATTGATCCCCTCTTCTTGCTTAGATTCGTTAGGTTCAGTAGATTTTTCCATCATCAGTTGTTTTTAGTGAGTACAAGAAATGTACTCAAGTAGATTAATTTCAGTCAAAATTTACGAAAAATTAAATTAAATGGGGAGGTGATTCCAGATATTCCAAGATTTTTCAGCTTGTTGCTCCAACATGAAATATCCATTTTGTAGGGTTGCACCCTTCTTTTTTCCTTCTGCTAGAAAAAGTGTTTCCTCAGGATTATAAATTAAATCAAATAAAAAATGACCTGAATTGATCAAGTCGTATGGGATTTGAGGTGCTTGGTCTATTTTTGGATGCGTCCCTATAGGCGTGCAGTTGATGATGAGTTTGTGCGATTCCATAAGGCTTGCATCAATCTGTTCATAGGAAATCTGACCAGCTCGGGGATTTCTAGAAACAAATAAGGGTTCAATATTCATTTGTTCTAAAACATAACAGACCGCTTTAGAAGCTCCACCAGTCCCCAAAATCAAGGCTTTGTCGGCATGATTATTCCACTGTCTAAGCAGTGCTGCTCTAAAGCCATAGGCGTCTGTATTGTGTCCTTCTGTAGTCCCATCCGCTAGGATGCGAACGGTATTTACTGCACCAATTATTTTGGCATCTTCAGAGAGCTGATCCACATAGGGAATAATGGCCTCTTTATAGGGAATGGTAACGTTGAGACCACTCAGATTTTCTGATTTCAAAATCGTTTGGATGTCTTCAATAGACTCCAAGTCAAAGTTTTCATAGGTACAGTCACTAATGTCTTCCTTTTGGAATTTTTCAGCGAAGTACGAACGTGAAAAAGAGTAGGCAATGTCTTTGCCAACCAAGCCGTAGCGTTTATTGTTGTGCACTTTTTTTTCCATAGGTTTCTAATAGGGTAACAATTCCAAAGCCCAAAAGTATGAAAAGGATTACGTAGATGTTTTCGAATTCGCTAAGTTTTGGCCAAAATAATTCCTGAGATTCCATTTGTTTCCCTGATTTGTAGGATCAACGATCCTTTTCCAGGGCCAAGTTGCATTTAAAGACCCTAAAATAAAACCGATTAACAAAGCAATTATTTTCTCTGGATAGTGCTGTAAAAACCACCGTAATGCTTTGGATAGCAAAAGTAATCCGCTAACAGAACCGAGGGTAAAAGCCAGCATAACCCCCAGAAGTTGGAGCCGTTCAGGATCATCTACAAAACTAAAATTAAAAGAAATGATATCGACCAGGGTAAAGTATAAGGCATTTACTGCATCAATCAATAAGAGGGTATAATTCCCTAAGACTAAAATTAAAAATGATCCAGAGAGTCCTGGTAGGATCATTCCAGAAATACTGATCATCCCGCAGATAAAAACAAACAAAAGGTTGTCGTTCTCTTGTCCAGGCGTAAGGAAAGTAACCGCTAAACCAAAGCCAACCCCTGTCAGTGTTACCAGATATTCTTTATAGGTAAATCGTTTGGCTTGAATCCAAATAAAAAAAACGGAGGCTAGAATCATCCCAAAAAACAGACCCCAAACTTGCCGCGGATAATGCTGAATAAACTGGTCTAAAATTAAAGAGGCACTAAAAAAACTGATCACTACTCCGGTGAAAAGAAGACTTAAAAAAGCTCCGTTTACATAGTTGTAAAAAGCACGGAATTCTCTTTTAAATACTAATGTTAGCGCTGTTTTATTGAATCTTGAAAACGAATAAATAAGCTCTTCGTAAAAGCCAGCAGCTAAAGCCACAATACCTCCCGAAACACCGGGGATTTTATTGGCTACCCCCATGGCTATTCCTTTGCAGATCAATACAAGTTTTTGGCTTCGACTTTTTTTAGACGGCATTGTTTTCTGTGTTCGAATTTCGTTCAAGGAAATATAGAAAAAGAAATCCAAAAAGCATCATTACCAAAGCAATAAGAAGTTGAGGGTCTCCGTCGAAATTCCAAGGTGCTGTGTATTCGGTTTTGATTGCAATTTTTTTACTTGCTGAAATCACTTCCCATGCTACGGGTTTTTGCCAAGGCCATATTTTGGGTAAAGCCCCAATCATAAAGCCTATCAAGATCATCAGGGTTGCTTGTTTTTGGTGGGTAAACAACCATTTTAAGAACTTGGAAAATGTTTTTAATCCAACTACAATCCCCAAACCAATAACGAAGAGTCTGGAATAGGTTTCCACAAAATTATCCCATTCAAAATAGACCAAGGCCAGGATACTGTTCTTCGAAGTGTTTAACACAACTTCATAAGCCCCCAGAAGGATATAAATAAATGAGCCTGATATTCCGGGAAGAATCATGGCAATGATGGCAATCATAGAACAGAAGAAGAGATAGCCCAAACTGATTTCCCCACCATTGGGCGTAATTTGAGTGATGCTGTATGCGATCATAAACCCTAAAATCAGAAAGAGTACCGATTTTAGTGTTTTGGGCTGGTTTTGCTTTAAAAGTAATAGGATGCTAAAACAAATCAAACCAAAAAAGAAAGCCCAAACCGGAATTGGATATTCATGTAAAAGAAAATGATAAGACCAGAAAAAAGGACAATGCTTGTTCCAACCCCCAAGATCAAGGGAAGTAAAAAGCGGCCATTAATTGCATTCCAAAAGGTGGAAAAACCATTTTTTTTAAGAATGAGCAAAGAACGAAAGCTTAGGTTGTCGATAGAGAAAATTAACTCTTCGTAAATCCCAGCAATTAAGGCAATGGTTCCTCCTGAAACTCCGGGGATAACATCCGCAATTCCCATGGCCATTCCTTTAAAAAAGAGCCTAAGTTTGGTTTGTGATTTCTTTTTCAAAAATTAAAAATAGATTAGGAGACCTTGAAAATTGTTTTGAACTCAGGAAATAAATTCAACAAGTTTTCTGGAGGATCTTTCTTGTTTTTACGCAAGTCTTGAATAAAGAATTCGGCCTCGTTTAATAAGCTTAACCTCCGGTAGCTTCCAGCAATTCTAAAATCAATTTCGGCACTGTCAGGATAAAACTCTTTTGCTTGATGCCCTATGGTAATCATTTTTTCCCATTCGTTTAGGAAAATCAAGGTATTCATCCATTCTATCCAAATTTCGAGTTCGTAATTTCCTAGTTGAATGGTATTCTGATAAGCAATTTCTGCTTCGGTATATTGACCAAGGGTTTGCAATAACAAGGCATTTCGTTTGTTATAGCCTACGCTGTCTTCGTTTATGAGTAAGGCTTTTTTTGTGTAGTAAAAAGCTTTGTCTATATCTCCGAGTTGGATGTAAAAGTCGATCATGGCATTCCAGCTTTTTTCACTCGCAGGATCTTCTTGTACCGATTTTTTAAAGTATTGTAATGCCAAGGTATCATTCCCAAGAGCTTGATGACATTTTGCTATTCTCAAGTAAGCATAGGAACTGGGATCATCAATTTGGATTGCGATTTGAAAATTTTCAATGGCTTCATTGTAGCGCCCCATGTTCTCAAGAACTTTTCCTTTTTCAATATAGGCACCCGTAAATTGATCCTCGGAAATGATTGCAAAATCGAAGGCACTTAGGGCTTCTTCGTTGCGATCCAAATTGAGGTATTGTTTTCCGATTTCGTGCCATGCAATTTCGTTGTAGGGATTTTTCTCTAAAACAGCATTCAGAACAGTAATGGCCTCTTCGTATGATCTTTGAAATTCGAAGCAGTACAAAAGATTGTAGAGCACTTGGTAGTCTTCGGGATCTTCTTCTAAGGCTAATTTGAAATACTCCTGTGCATTGCTGTAGTCCTCTAGTACCATATATTCCATTCCCAACAGGCACCAAATTTCCAGTTGATCATCGGAATGTTGTAAAGATTCTAGAAGTAATTCTATGGCAGCGTAATGTTCTTTATTTTTTGAGAAAATTGTAGCCCGCTGTACAAATATTTCTTGGTTGTGCGGGTCGAGTTCTTGTATGGAATCTAAAAGTACTTGGGCTTGATCGTCTGCTCCGTCAAAAATCAAAAGTTCCGATTTTAGCAGAAGCAAATCGCTGTGAACCGGATGTTGTTTTATGGCTAGGTGTAAGGCTTTTTTTGCTAGGTTAATTTCACCAGAATCAATGTAGAATTGAATGATGCATTCAAAATCCTCTGCATCAAAGTAGTATACTTCATTGGTTTTAAGCATTTGCTCAAACCGTGGAATTGGTGAATCAGAATTATTTGAAAACGAGTTTTGCATGTGTCTGAGATTTGCTTTAATAAAGTTAAAGCGAAGTCTGCTTTTATATACTGAAAGGCTCAATTGTTCTTAACAAAGTAATTAACAGTTTTTAGGTTTTTATACGTTCCAAAACCTCGATTATTATGGCACATCCGCTCCTTATTTCATCCAATGAAATGGTCAATGGAGGCGAAATACGTACCGCCTTCTTTTCCCATAACAGCCAGAATAAAAGCAGGCCTTTTTCCATACTTTTTAATACAACTGCATTTGCTATTTCTTCTGTTTCAAAGATGGGTGCCAGCATCAAGCCAGTCCCATTGATGGACTTTATTTTGGGATGTTTTAATAAAGATCGAAACAGTTTTTCTTTTTCTGCAACAGCTTCAATAAGGTGTTCTTCTTTAAGTGTACGAAGGGTGGCTAGAGCTGCAGAAGCAATGAGTGCATTCCCACCAAAGGTGGTAATGTGTCCTAACTTCGGGTTTTCTGTCAACTGATGCATATGAGCTGCTGAACTGCTGAATGCTCCAATGGGTAAACCACCTCCCATGCCTTTTCCCATGACTAAAATGTCCGGGACAACATCATAATGTTGAAAACCAAACAGTTTTCCAGTCCGTCCAAAACCGGGTTGAATTTCATCTAAAATAAGTAAGGCTCCAACAGCCGCGCAGCGTTCTTTTACTTTTTTTAAATAGTTGTTTTGTGGCAAGATAAACCCAGCACCCCCTTGAATGGTTTCCAGTAATACGGCTGCAGTTTTTGTTGTTATCTTGTGAAGATCGTCGGCATCATTAAACTTGACGAATTGAACTCCGGGCAGTAAGGGCCGGTATGCTTTCTTTTGCTGTTCTGCGCCTAAAAGACTCAAAGCCCCATGTGTACTTCCATGATATGCGTTGTGTGCTGCTATCAATTCACCTCTACCGGTTACCTTTTTTGCTAGTTTCAAAGCACCTTCGATAGCTTCAGTCCCTGAATTTACAAGATAGGTAACCCCCAGACTTTCGGGTAGTTCAGCGGCGAGTTCTTTGGCCAAGTTTACAGCGGGTTCCTGAGCAAATTCCCCATAAACCATTAGGTGTAAATAACGCTCAGCCTGTGTTTTAATCGCTTCAACTACATTCGGATGACAATGGCCTACACTGCAGGCCGAAACCCCAGCAATAAAATCCAAGTAGGCCTTTCCGTCGGTGTCGTGTACATAACAACCTTGGGCACGGTCTACAACAATTCCAAGGGGGTAAGGTGTCGTTTTGGCTTGAAATTTTAAAAAATCTTCTTGAAGCTTTTTCATTCTTTAGATATTGAAACTTCAGGTACTTTTTTCCGTTCCACATTTTCTATTAAAAATAAATCTTCGAAGGTATCTGGACGTTCATCAACACGCCAGAGAAAACCATCGAGTTTCCTTAGATTCTGATCAATTTTTTCTTCTGGGAAAACTTCCCCATCGGGGCTTACATAAAATGAGATTTCATTGATTTCATTATTTAAAAAAACAATGTCAAGCGCACTGCAAATGGTTTTATTAATTCCGATTAACTCCCCAGTGTCGGAGTATAAGTAATAAATAACCATGGTGTTTTTTATGACGTCTAAGTTCTTCAGAGCGCCTTCCTCAAAGTCTCCATAGAGTTCACTCCCAGTAATCTGATTGAACCCATCGACACTTATGGAATCCTGTTCTATGATGAAGGCATTACCGAATATTTGAAGTGAGTCTAATTTTTTTTCTCCCGGTTCGGTCAATAAATGAATTACCTCTCCACTCATTTGACTGGCACCAAACCACAATACAGGATTTCTAGCATTTTTTTCATCATCGCTTAAAATCTGATCCTCTTTCTTGGTGAGCGGCTGTTTGTGTAACTCAATTTTGCCGATTTGATTGTCGAGATACAAGGAGTCTGACTTCCCTCGGATGTCAGATTTCAATATTTTTACATTGTAATAACCTCGTAAGATTCGGTGTTCCGGTGGACCAGTTCCAATTAAAGTATCGGCTTTGATGTAAAGCGAATCGTTCTCCAAGAGGTTTATCGCATAGGCGCGTCGCGTAATGATCGCAGAATCTTTTGCTTTAAAAATCTCTGCATAATTCCCTCGAATGATGGAATTGTTGATGGTGTCTGTTATGGATACATCATCGGTTGCTGCCGCATATTCTCTTTCGTTTTCAAAGTAGAGGCTATCCCCTTCAATGATTTTTTGGTTGTAGTTGATGAGCGCATTCTGATTAAAGTTCCCACGTTGTGCGTCTAGGTTGTAAAAGCCCCGCTCACAATAAATATCATAATCAGCTCCAATGATTTTGGTGGGGCCGTACAAATATGCTTTATTGCTTTCCGTAAAATAATCCAGTTGGGCAGAGGTGACGTTGTATTCTGGATTTGTAATGCGCACATTGGAAATGAATCGGTATTTCTTTTCATTCATAAAATACTTACCCCGATTACTTTTTAGTGTACTACTACTGTCGATTACTGTCCCTGGAGTGTCATAATAGGCAATGTTCTCGTTACGGTCGAGGTACAGTGTGTCGGTTTCTAGGGACATATCCGGTTGTTTCAAAAAAACATTTCCCCAGGCTTTTGCTTGGCCGTTTGCACCGTCATACTCAAGAAAATCACTGGTCATTCGAAGGGTGTCTCCTTGCGTAAAAACAACTGCTCCTGCGGCTTCAAAAAAGTTTTTCTTGGAGTAGAAAAAAGATTTGTCCGATTTAATCAATGCTCCTTTGTGAAACAAATGTACACGTGTACTTCCTTTTTTCAATAAAATATTAGCACCGGGGTATTGGGCTTCATCCTTGGCAAATGAGCCCGCCTGTCGAATTTCAACAATTCTGGGTTCTTGGGCAGAAACAGATCGCACTCCAAAGCTAACAAAGAGAAGAAAAACAAGCGTTTTTATAAATTTCAAGCTGTTGGTGTTACTGTTGTTTAACGGAAAATCGTTTGCTTTCGATCGGGACCTACTGAAACAATCTTAATTGGTGTTTCGAGTTCTTTTTCTAGATAGGCTATATAGTCATTGAATTCTTTTGGGAATTGATCTTCAGCAGTCAAAGCTGTTAAATCTTCTTTCCATCCAGCTAATTCAATATACTCAGCCGTCACATGTTCAGGTTCGATACTGAAGGGAAGGTGTTCAATCGATCCTTCAGCCGTTTTGTACGAAGTACACACCTTGATGGTTTCAAATCCAGAGAGAACATCTCCTTTCATCATCATCAGTTGGGTAACTCCATTGACTCGTATTGCATATTTAAGAGCAACAAGGTCAATCCATCCACAACGTCTTGAACGTCCAGTTGTAGCGCCAAATTCCATACCAACACGCCCCATGGTTTCTCCAGCTTCATCAAACAATTCAGTTGGAAAAGGGCCACTTCCTACACGCGTTGCATAGGCTTTGAAAATTCCAAAAACTTCACCAATGGTGTTGGGTGCAATTCCCAAACCAGTGCAAGCTCCAGCTGCTGTGGTAGTAGATGAAGTTACAAAGGGATAGGTTCCGAAATCAATATCCAGCAAGGATCCTTGTGCTCCTTCAGCTAAGACCTTTTTACCTTCTTTTAAAGCGGTGTGTAATAAATGTTCACTATCTACAAAAGGTAGTTTTTTGAGTTCGTCTATTGCCTTGAAAAAAGCATCTTCAAGTATGGACAGTTCAAATTCAATTTTACCTTCGTAAAAGTCTAGCATTTTTAAATGCTTCGTTTTTAAGTTTTCGTAACGTTCTTTCCAATCCGGGAGTAAGATGTCACCAACACGAATTCCATTCCGTCCGGTCTTATCCATATAGGTTGGTCCAATTCCTTTGAGAGTAGACCCAATTTTAGCTTTTCCTTTCGATGCTTCCGATGCAGCGTCTAAGAGACGGTGGGTTGGAAGAATCAAATGCGCTTTTTTAGAAATTAAAAGCTTGTTTGGAAAATCAATATTAAAGGGAGCTAGTTTTTCAATTTCTGTTTGAAAAATAACAGGATCAATTACAACGCCATTGCCTATTAAGTTGAGTGCGGTAGGGTGAAATATTCCAGATGGAATGGTGTGTAAAACATGAGAAAAACCGTCAAATTTGAGGGTGTGACCTGCATTTGGTCCTCCTTGAAAACGAGCGATAATATCATAATTCGTGGTAAGGACATCCACAATTTTACCCTTTCCTTCATCTCCCCATTGGAGACCTAATAATAAGTCAATAGACATAGTAGCTAATGTTATATTTATGATTCTTTTTTGGTGCCGTAAAAGTATAAAGAATGATGATGAATATCAACATTAAACACCTCTTCAATCGTTTTTTTTATACTTTGAATTCTCGGGTCACAAAATTCTTTTACTTCTCCAGTATCTGTAAGTATGATGTGGTCGTGTTGTTTGTCGAAAAATGACTTTTCGTACTGGGCTTGGTTGTTTCCGAATTGGTGTTTTCTCACCAATCCAGATTCAAGTAAAAGCTCAATGGTGTTGTACAATGTAGCTCGACTTACACGATAGTTTTTATTTTTCATCATGATGTAGAGCGATTCAATATCGAAATGGTCATCGTTCTCGTATATTTCATGGAGTATTGCAAAACGTTCGGGAGTTTTCCGGTGTTTATTTTGATCCAAAAAGTTAATGAACACACCCTTAACAACTTCTTGAGGATTTTGTGCTTCCGTCATAATCATAATTTAGGTTACAAATGTATCGTTTCTTTAACTATTCACGGGTAACTTTTTCAATTCCATTTATTTTCTGCAAATTGTTGACCAGTTTATCTAAGATTGCACTGTTTTTGACCCGCACATTAATTGTTCCGTTGAACAAGCCCTCTTCTGTGTCAAAACTGATTTTAAAGATATCAACATGCATATTAGTCGAAATAACTCGGGTGACTTGATTGACAAGACCTGCCTGATCAATACCACTCAGTTTGAGTTTTGCACTGAACTGTTGTTCTGAGGAATCAACCCACCATGCTGGTAAAACTCTGTAGGCAAAATTAGACTGTAACGATAGGGAATTGGGACAATCATGCCGATGTACCTTCAGACCATCGTGAATGGATAGAAAACCAAAAACTTTGTCGCCACCAATGGGTGTGCAGCATTTGGACAAAGAGTAGGGGAGTTCTTCTTTGTCTTTTCCGAAAACTAATTTATCGAAGGTTGATGTAAATTCATCTCGATCATTAATATTCTTACGTGCATTGGAGGTGATTCTTTTTTTTATAAAATTGAAAAATTTACTGTTGTAACTAGCGGCAAAATCTTTCAATTTTTTGTTGTCGACAACCCCAATACCAACCCGATAAAATAAGTCCAAACTGGTATTGACCTTGAAGTACAAAACGAGCCTTCGAATGGTTTTGTCGTTTAGGGTAATCTTTAGTTGCTTGAGTTTTCTTCTCAATAATTCTTTTCCATCCTCGGCGATGCGTTTTTTCTCTTCGTTTAATGCAACTTTTATTCG
>JGI20154J14316_10003432_pt1 | contig 12749 bp, 11 predicted proteins | sample COG_04_FD_14316 | JGI IMG/M metagenome (IMG submission 14316) | reverse complement strand
AGTCTTTCCGTCGCTGAATGTGCCAAAGTACTCGGTACCATCAGGCCAGGTGTAGGTTCCCTTACCATCTGCATGTCCATACTTGAATCCCCCGACGTATTTTCTACCGTCCGGCCAGGTTTGAGTTCCTTGGCCATTTTGGAGCCAATTACTAAATTCACCGACATATTTGATGCCATCTGGCCAAGTGTAGTCGCCGTTACCGTTGGAGCATGAGCCAGTGCAGTAGCTCCAGCTCGTGCTGGTGAAAATACAAAGACTGATTAGGAGGGTTATTCTTACCATCGAGCTAATATAACATGCGAACCTAAGAGGCAGTCTATATTCTAACAGAAGGATCACCCCATTATTTGACCCGCTTCCAGGGGATTGACGCTCCTTTTTTACCGATTTGAGGTCTAATTTGCTGAAATATTGCAAGTAATTCGACCCGTCAGAAACACTTGTGGGTCAATTGGGGTCTTAAGTCGTTTTACGATCTTTTTACCCTCGCGCTGTTGTGAGGATTGAGCCGCGTGGTAAGGGCCCTTGTGGAGCAGTGGGGGGCCGCTCACGCGCTCTTTCACCATTGGGTAATCTGCGTTGTTGTATTCGCCTAGTTTTATACCTCGATAGATTTAATGTCCAAAGAGGCTGCTTGAAGCCTAGCCTTATACTTTGCTCCTCAGGGCTTCCTTTGCTTATTCAAAGAGACTGCATGTAAAGCTCGGAACTCTTTGATTGCTCATCTGTTGGTGGACTCGCTACGAACATGAATGCATCGCCCCGCGGATCGACGTCAAGCTAGCTCTTCAGTTTTGTATTTTTTTATGCAGGTCGCGTAGTGTAGTGAATTGGTAGCATGCGACCAGGCAGTGCGGCTAGCTATTGGAATCATCAGCTGACCGTGCGAAATAAAAAGAAGGTTTAAGCATCTAGCTCGAGTGACAGCGCTCTAACGGTATAGATGATAGCTGTATCTAACGTTCAAAAATAGAAACTATTTCAACGAAAAACATACTACATATTTGGCGTCATTGACTGAGGTAGAGCAGTCGCCATCTGGTTTAATAAGGGAGGATTTTATTGTCTTGAGTATTGTTGAATTCTCTTCAGTTGCGATACTAGTCAGCGAGCCCATATCTGCAGCAAATTTGTTCAGTGCATCGATAGTCCCAAGGCCAAACATGCCATCGACTGTCGCCGTATAGTAGCTTTCTTCTTGTAGTACGCTTTGAATTTCACTGACCAGCGCACGTTCCGCGCGTTCTACGATTTCGAGTTTGCTCAATGTCTCAGCAATGTTGTTTCGTATTTCGATCATCGTTGCTTTTGTTCGATCATGCTGCTGCGTCAGCTTTTTGGACAGATCTTGCCATCGGCGCTTATCCAGCGAAAACGACAAGCGATTATAGGGGCGTGACTGCGTGTCAGCTGCCCGAAGGGAAGTCGATAGATGCTGGTCATAAGATCTCACCAAAGAATCAAGCATCTCTCCGCTGGCGCGCAAGCCAGGTTTATCGCTAGGCTGCACTTGAATAGCTTCAATTTTTCGCCGAATTTGAGATGTTTTTTCTGTGAACTCATCGTCAATTTTGCGGATAAGTTGAATCTCTTCAGAAAGGAAATTATATGCTAGTTGTGCCATTAGTTTTGAGTCGATAATGGCTTTCTTGAGCTTTAGGGGTCGAAAGATTGGTACCCAACCGGCATCCCAGGCCTTATAGCAACCCAAAATCACACACCCCATAGAGCCTGCAAGCAATTTTTTGACTTTGTCAGCGGAATAGAAATCAGAGCGGCAGGCGTTGTAACGTGCATCATTACTTTGTGTTATTTTTTGGCTCGCTTTGGGGGCGCAATACGAGGAGGTAGGTGTTTGAGATAATGAGGGTGAGGTATATGGTCCGATAACCCGATTTTTACGATCTACATACAGTAACTCCGCATCAAGGTCTCTTAGACTTCCACCGATACGCCACAACTCACTAGCGTTTCTTGTAATTACCACAACCTCAAATTCAGGGGGTGTGTTTGTAATAATTTCCGGTAGGTCTTTTATCGTCCAATATTCGTTGTTGTAGACGAGTCTTTCGTAAGATTCTGTGGCGCCGAATAAGTGAAGAGGCATGCATAACAGCGTAAAGAAAATACTGTTTCTTAAGACCTTGAGAAACGCTTGAGCTAACGGTTTTTTTGCTGCAGGTTTAGACTTTGGAGTAGTCATTGATTCCGCCTCTATATATCTTTTATGCATAGCCTAAATGATGCTGGGCGATCTTGTTATGCGCTAAACACCTGGTTAAATCATTATGATATCGCTATGCTAAACCTGCGCTGGGGTTGGATGTACGACTTTAAGAGATAGCTCCGCTAGAGACAAGACTAAATGAGACGAAGTCGAAACGAGCTAAGTACGATCAGTGTGTCTGCGCTGGATGTTTTTGCATCCGCTTTGGGGGTTTTTATTATCCTAGCGAGTGTATCACTACCTTTTATCTTCAATAAATCTCAGTCAGATGCGAGAAATTTGTCACAGGCTGAGATTGAGGCGGAAATCAAGTCGGCTGGTTCCGATAGTGATGCATCAAAAACGCTCATTAGAGAAATAATAACGTTAAGAAAAGAAGTTGAAGAGCTTAAAAAGCTATTAGAGGGAGGGCTTAATAGATCTGATGCTAAGGCTCTGACTAGAAGTATTGCGTCGTTGGAGCAGATGCTCAAGAGCGCCGAATCTGATCTTGAGGCAGCCATCCAGAGTCAAAAAGTGACTGAAATGATACCGCCGATTGATATAGTGATTGCGCTGGACACAACCGGAAGTATGACCTCCCAGCTACACTCATTACAGGGCGGACTAATTTATTTATCCCGTATTCTAATGAAGTGGTCTGAATCCCCGGCAATTGGAATAGTGGAGATAACGGATGAATGCGATTATGTGTTTCGGCAAAAATATAATTTGCAAAAAGTCGACGCTTCGTCGTTAGGGGATCTGCAAAAATTTGTATATTCTATGGGAAGGATGCATACGGCCTGTAATGATGACCGTGAAGAAGGTATACATCTAGCTCTGAGAGAGGCTGTAGCCTCAAATTGGCGGCCGAACGTTGAGAATCGCGTCATCATTTTGATAAGTGATTTTCCGCCGTATTCCTACGCGTTAGCTGAGGTAAGAGGTTCTCTTATAAAATTTTCAAGGACTAAAGAACATACCGTTTCGATTGTGCACCCTGTCAGCGCTTATACTACAAACCAGGACGTAGCGATTATGAAAGATCTGGCTCGGGCTGGAAAGGGTGAATACGTTGATGGAGCTGGGTCAATCATAGGCGCGATTATTTTATCGCTCTAACGAGATACAGATATGGCGATTAAGCAGATCATAACTATCGGCCGCGGTAGTGATCAGAGCTATCAGTTAGATAGAAACTCGATATCTGGTGAGCACGCTATGATTATTGTATCTAGCAAAGGAAAGTATTTGTTAGTTGATTGTAACAGTACTAACGGGACTCGATTGCCATTACGATCGGGCGCAGCGAGAGTATCTCAAATCGAAGTCAATTTGGATGATATGGTGCTATTCGGTGATGAGGAGCGTCAAATCCGTGATCTTGTTAACATCGGCTCAGTTGTCGATGATATTGATTCAGGAGGGGAATTCACACTATTTCGAGATCCGATCGACGGTTCCATTAAGAGAAAATCTCGATGATTAACTTCAGCTCGCTGGAAGATAGAGATCGCCCGTTATTTTTAATGTTCGGTGCAGCTGTAACGACGTTGTTCCTGATGCTCGGATTAATCATGTTTCCGAGTGAAGGGAGAGCGTCCGTACTTCTTTTCGATTTGACAGGCAAGCTTGGGGTCTATCCTTTCACGATGCAGAGTTTAATGTGGCTAATGTTTTTTCTTGCGTTAGCAGATGCAACTTATATTCATCTACTCATTAGTAAGGATAAAGCGGGGCTCTGTGCGAATTTTCTTCCCGAAGAAAAGACAAAAATGATCAGTGATACAACGGCCAAGCAAATATATAAATCCATAAAGACTGGTGGCCAGCAAACTTCTGCCGTTCCGTACCTCATTCTTAAAACACTAGATCAGTATTTTGTCTCGAATTCTTTAAGTCGCGCTAATGATGTTTTTGATAGCTCAGTTCGCTTGCTTATGGATCGCTATGACCTAAAGATAACATTTATTCGTTACGTTTCTTGGTTGCTGCCGACTATCGGATTCATTGGGACAGTGGTAGGTATTTCCTTGGCGCTAGTGGTCGCAGCCGAGCCGCCAATGGAAATGAATAGTGTTAGCATGCGAGAATGGATGAGTGCGCTAACCGGCGAGTTGGGATATGCGTTTGACACTACCTTACTCGCACTTGCGCAATCTGCTGTAATCGTATTCTTTCAAAGCAAAGTGCAAGCGAAGGGGGAGCAAACCTTAATAGATTGTGAGGAATATTGTCTCGATAATTTAATTAATAAATTGCTAGACCCCAAAATTTGACATTATTTCTGATCTAGTCATCTTGAATAATCTCGACTCTCACTTTTTGCGGCTTGCTGTTTACGCTCTTTAGGAAAACTTCACCATTTATATCTCCAAAATTATGGGCTTGTGATCTGGTAATGGCCATTCCTTTTTGGGTCTTAACACGGAATGGTTCTTCCGCATGCAGTTTTAGTTGGAAAGTACCATTTGACGTCTTATCTATCGCTGCTAATTTCGTAATTATGCCAATTGGCGTCCATGTTACCGAATCGACACCAACAACCCATGAGACATCCATCTTTTTGGCCGGCACCTTGGTTTCTTGGATAGTACTCGGCTTCGATGCTTCGATCTTTGGCCTTGCCACAGTATTGCTTGATGGTAGATCTTCAGAGTTGTTAGCCAGAAAGAAAATAAAAACTAATACAAACACAGACGCTAATGCGGCGATTAGACCTATGCCCTTGTTCTCAGTTATGTATTTTTCGGCGACTTTAGTTTCTTCGTTAAATTCGGGGTGTTCGGCGCTTGAGTCGGATTTTTTATAACTAAGCCATTCGTCGACCGTCTGTGGCCGATCTCTTGGGGTTGGCGTCATGCCCCAATCAATTTTTTGAAGGAAATCATCTGAGTAATGCGACAATGAATCGTCGCCAACTAATTTTTCATCGCTATCTGCTAAAATTCTTGTAGGGGCATCTAGAGGTGGTTTGCCTTTAATAATGAAGTAGAAAGTAGCCGCCAAGGAATACACATCTGTAAAAGGTCCGCAAAGATCTAGGCCCTCATTTTCTTCGCCATCTTCTTGAGAGGCGTACTGCTCTACCGCAGAGTATCGCGGGGTAAGCAATGCCACTGTACTTTTTCCGCCAGCAGTTTGTCTTGCAGCACCGAAATCAATAATGACAGGTTGGCCATTTGACTGGCGAATCAAAATATTTCCAGGTTTGATATCTCTATGATAGAAGCTAGAGTCGTGGATAGGTTTTAGGGCGTTTAAGCATAGGCTTTGAAAAAGCTCCTCTACCTGCTTCGCACTTGTAATGCGATTCGACGATGCGAATACATCTATTTGCATGCCGTCGATGAATTCCATTACTAAATAAGCCGTTTGTCGTTCCTCAACGAAACGTATTATTTTGACTATGAACTCTGTCGAGTACTTGTGCTGGATCGCAGCGAGCGTGGTACCTTCAGTCAGAAATTTTTTCCGACCCCATGAAAACATATTCTCTGTGCTAGCCTTTGGAATAATATTTAATGAAATTGGATCGCGCTCGGCCATACCGTCCGGAAAATATTCCTTAATAGCGACGGTATGTTTTAGCCGAATGTCTTCACATTTATAGGTGATGCCAAAGCCACCTCGGCCGAGAGTTTTAATGACTCTATAGTCGTTGCAGATGATGGTCTCTGGGGGTAATTCGTCTTTCATTTTATTTTTTTGACTTTTGTTAGTAGAGAAGAGGGTCGATGACGATTAATGTCGTATTGTCCTGTTTCGGCGAACATTTTTTGTCAATAGCGTTTATCAGTTGGTAAGCTATTTCTTGCGGGCCATTTTCGGCGTGATCTACCATGATATCTCTAACTTCATCGAGAGTAAGGGTGTTTAAACCGTCCGACGACAGCACTAAATATTTGCATTCGGCTAAGGATACGCCGTCACTATCTAAATCGTATAAAGTAATGTTATCTCCAGTTAGTGCACTTCGGAGTTGGTTCGCTTTTTTGACATAGTCGGGATGTTCTTTGGTTAAAACTCCTGTTTCCACGAGTTGGTCTAAAACAGGTTTCATGGAGTGATCTTCATTCAGGCGATGGAGTTTGTGATTTTTGTCTAGACACAGTAACGGGCTGTCTCCAACACTTATCCAAAAAGCACGATAATTAACAATAATGAGGACCACTAACGTTGTGCCCATGCCTTCAAGGTCCGAGTTGACCCTTACGCACTCTGCAATAGATGCATTAGCCGTCGTAAGTGAATCTATGAGTGTTCTGTCATCGAATGTGGAACCGTCGACTACGAGTTTCACTGAGTCAATAGCCGCTTGACTCGCTACGTTACCGCCTGAATGGCCGCCCATTCCATCCGCGAGGATGAAGCAATTTTGGCTATGATTAGCATCCTCAGAAAATTCGTAGCAAATACCATAGCTATCTTCTTGTTCGTCACGTTGCCCCAATGACTGGACGGCAAAGAACTTCTTTTGTTTAACTCTCTCGTCCATCGGAGAAATTTCGCCTATTCCCAGTTAAAGGTTTCGTCACAGAGCGCAATAAACCGAAAAAACGTCTGCCCGATTTGGAAAGTCATCGTGGAATTTAGGTCCAGCCTTTCGAGGACTGGCTGATCGTTGTAATATACCAATGTCTTACCACTTCCTGGAAGGAGGTAATATCTCCTGTGTTTTGGGTCATAGGCTATGGAAAAGCTTTGTCCTCTTGAAATTTCGTTGTCGTTGAATGGGATAGTAATACGCGCGCTGTCACCTCGGCCGATACCATTGTTGCCGATACCAAGAGTTAAAACAGCTCCTTTTCCGGGACCTTCTATCGCTACTAACCAGCCTGTAGGCGGGTCGCTCATATAGTCATGAGTGGTTTCGGTCTTGGATGAGTTGGGGCGATATATTTGCGTTTTGTCTCCAGCAGACATGTTCCGTGGTTCTTCGACACCTCTGCTAACAATTTGTGTTTTATCGTCGTCTGTGCCCGCAGGCGCTGATTTTGCTCGCGCAGCTATATTTTTAAAGTAATCGTCGTCTAGCCTTCGTGTTTTATGTTCGTCGTCCGAGCCTTTGCTCATTTACTTCTCCTCGGTTCCTAGTGGTCATTTTATTGCGCCTAAATAGTACATGGGCGAAAGGTCAGGCCGATATTGTTAACGTGCAAGCCGCTATGCTGACCTCATCGCTATACGAAATTTTAGTGTATATGAAAGGTGGCTGTTTAGCACCGTTAACGCTTGTACCATTGGTTGAGCCTAAATCTCTGATATAACAGGCGTTTTGTACAATCTTTATTTGAGCATGAGCCTTAGAAATGTCGGTGTTAGCAATAGTAAAGTCTGAGAAGTCAGCATTCCTACCGATTATTCCACCGCTTTCATTATTTGCTGAGGGAGATTCAAAAACGAAGGAAACCGGAGATCCACGCGCATCGAAGCCGGATATGCGGAACAGACATTTGGGTGATGCGGTGTTGTTTAACATCACGGAGCTGTTTGATTTATCAATGGTAGGATTTGGTGAATACTTTCTTTGCGATCTTAGATAGTAGTAACCAAGGCATAATGCCATGAGGGCTGCTAGTAGCCAACCGAGGCTTGTATTTGGATTAAATGGTCGATCGTGAATACGTTTATCGGCTAATGCTTGAGCGTTTTTGTTGTCTGAGGTTTTAGGATCTTTTATTTCTGTAGGATCTGAGTCTGCTAGTTGAGATGTGGGTTTCGCGTTTTCCGTAGTCTCACATTTTTCAACTGAGATAAGGCCATTTATTCGGGGGGTTAAAAGTGTTAAGAGCTGACTGGAGCTAATTGCGAAGTAGTCAACATCTTCAGCATTGTCTGCCTGATCGAATGTTATGATCGTATTTATTCCGACGACGTTGCCGCATTCATCTAAGAGTGGTCCACCACTATTACCTGGGCTAATTTCAGCCGTGTGTTGGATTTGAGTGACTATATGTTCAGCATCCGGTACTGAGCCTGAGAAAACTCTTGAAACGATACCATTCGTTAGCGTTGCGTCTATCCCGTCAAATGACTCGCCAAAAATGGTCATGTTCGTAAGTTGCTTACCTGGGTATCCTAAAGCCCAGACGTTAGCGCCCTTGGATATATCTTTCGATAACAATTTTAGAGGTTTAACGGTCAATGGTTTCGTGGTTTTTAGCACGGCGACATCGTTCTCAGCGACAACCCAGATAATGCTCGCTTCAATACCTCCCGTTGGCATTGCTTTTCCGAATATAGTAATTTCGTGTATTTTTGGGCTACCAACGACGTGCGCATTGGTTAAGATGTGCCCGTTATTAGTTACAAAAAAACCGGATCCAATGCCTACGGTTTCTCCGTTAGCATCTGACATGTGAACCAAAACCGTGGCAGAATCTGCGGTTTCTATGTCGACTGCCCAGGAAAAGGGTATGCAAATAAGCAGTAGAAGGGTGCCGCCCCAAATACGCATATTAATTACTGCTTCCGAAACTCAACGGAGAACATAGATACCGCGAGCTCCAATTCATCGCCGTGGTGTAGCGCTACCTGTTGGGCCGGTTTCAGGCTGAGGCCATTGAGAACGGTACCATTCGCAGATCCAAGATCTTCTATATACAGGACTCCATCTTTTTCGGAGAGTCTGACATGGGCTCTTGAGACCTCCGGTGAATCCATCACGAAATCGCAGTCTGCGGCGCTTCGCCCTATGACCACTCCTCTGGGCCTGGCTATTAGTTCTGCAGGGATTTTGACGCCAACATTTTCTCCTCTGATCAAGATATCAAATGCCAACTTTTCTGATTCAGCAGAGTTGATAATATTCGTTAGCTCAGCATTATTGCGCGTTTTTGATCTTCGGAAATATATGATGATTGCGACTACGAGCAGTAAGCCTAGAATAATGCTTCCGATGACTAACAGTGTTTCTTGCTGTTTTTCTTGCTTTACAGCGGCGGCAATCAGCTCCTCTTTTGATTGGCGCAGGGATTCTTCAATTGCAAGTTTTTCAGCTTCTATCTTGATTTTTTCCTGTTCTGCTAATGCTTGTGTTTCTTCAGCTAGAGTTTCCTGCTTTTCAGCTAATGCTTCTTTTTCGGCTACTTCTTTCTTTGCAAGCGCGAGTTCGGCTTGTACTTCTTCGATGCTTTTTTTAGATTCGCTTTCGATTTTAGCAAGTTCATTTCGTGCTGCTTCTTCTTGCTCTGCGGTTTTTTTGAGTGTCAGTCTTAGTGTTTCATCCGCTAATTTTTGCTTTTCTTCTGCTTCTGCGTCTGCTTTTTCTCGTGCTAGCATCCTTATTTCTTCTTCAATTGTTCGCTTTTCAGCCTCACTAGGGCAGTTTGTCGCTGAATAATCTGTGCCAAAAACCCCAGCTACGGCCGTATTGATCATTGTTAATGAGATGGCAGTAGCAATCTTCGCATTTGATGACTGGTCGTAAACCCCTATCAATTCTCCACAATTATTGAATACTCCGGCGCCGGTTCGCCTAAGTAGAGCTTTCGACATGCTCATACCAATTATGCCAAGTTGGGCTGCATTAATATCTATTAGAGAGCCTGAAACTGCCTCTCCCGTCTCGCGTACCACATGAATAATCCTCTTGCTTTCTCCCGAGTCAGGTCCGCGGGAGAGGATTGCTGGGGTTAGTCCGCCTGTCGGGTAGGCGAGTAAAGCTAGGCCTTCCGCTTTGAAGGAATTTACGACTTTTGTATCCTTGCCATCGATCGTAAGCTTGACTGAAATCCCCGATACAGACTTCAATGTAGCGAGTAGTAAGTTGGGCGTTAAAGCAACAGCGTTTATGTCGGGCTCGCTTCCCAAAAGACCATTGACCTTCACTACCACAACACTCTTGCTAGCCTGCGGGCTAGAAAAGTCGGTATACCCTAATGAGAAGTTTGAAAGGAGTGACAATATCAAAAGCGATAAGAAAGTAGTGGCGCGTTTTATCATCAAATTATGCCCGTATATTAATAACATTCTGTTCGTTAAATGCACTTTTGCTTTTAGCGGGCGTCTGCACGTTACAAGATCAAAGCGACTAGACAGGTTATAGCATCATTCAGCTTAACAGGGTTAGTATGCAATGAGTTAGCGTAATGAAATTCAAAATTGGCCAGTTTGGCCGTATAAATTGTTTGAGCCTTGTAATGCTAAAGTTTCTATTTATCTGTTTCTGTGCAACGTTCGTATCAATCGAAATTTTGGCAAAGTCGCTTGTTCAGGATAATGGTACATATAACGGTACTATTAGGTCCGGCGTTCCCTCCGGTAAGGGGACGTTTGCATTCAACAATGGTGACGTTTATGTGGGTAAGTGGCAAGACGGCCGTGCGAATGGTGATGGTTTGTTAACGAGGAATGACGGGACCTTTTTTAGTGGAAATTGGGAGGATGGGAAGAGAAAGGGCGCCGGAATTTTTGTCGATAAATTAGGCGATCGCACAGAGGGTAATTGGGAGAACAACATCCTAGTTGGCGTGGTCAAGGTATTTCGTCATAACGGTGATAATTATAGCGGCACTTGGATGAACGGAGAGCTTAGCGGTGAAGTGACCTATAGTTTTTTAAACGGTGATATTTATAACGGGCCGTTCGAAAATGGGTCGTTATCTGGAACCGGAGGACTAACAAAAGTTAATGGTGATCTCTATGTTGGTGGGATGAACGGTGGCAAGCCGGACGGGTTCGGTGAATATTTTGATTCTGGTACTCAAACGAAGTTTATTGGGAACTTTGAAGTGGGAAGAAAACAAGGGGCGGGAACCATGATATTCTCAGATGGGTCTAGTTTTGGTGGTTCGTGGGAGAGTGATAAGCCAGCAGGCGAGGGAATTCATAGTAAACTAGATGGGTCTACTTATTTTGGGCTGTATGCGGCGACTTCAGGGCGTGCGGAAATTAAATTAGCAAATAGTGTCAGAGTGGAGGAAGCTCCAGCATCAGTGGTCGACTGCGCTGAGGCGGGCTGCAAAGGGTACGGTTTAAATTTGGTCATTTTGCCGATGATACCAATTAGCAGCTTGATTTCAATCTGGTCAGTGGAGTCAGCAGCGGCATGAATTGAGTGCTATAGAATATATTCCTTTCACTCAGTAAGGCGCGCATGTTTCGAGCATAGCGAATCCTGGGAAGTCCATGCCGATTTTTCTTACGGCTAACCACACTTACGTTACTAATCATGTTATTCGTTGGGTTGCCATCTTTGTGGTGGACATCTTTTGTCGCTTTTTATGACTACTGCTGCCAGACAGGATAATCTTGTATCAGAACCAGTCATCCGATCAAGAAAGTGAAACGGCGTTGCCAAAAAAACTAATGAATAAATTCACTCTTTTAATCAGTCTTTGCATTTTTTCGAGCGTAAGCTGGAGCTATTGCGTTGGCGATTGTTTCAATGGTTACGGGACCTACACCTGGCCGAATGGCGGTAAATACGTCGGGCAATGGAGTATTGGCACGCTCTCAGGACAAGGCACTTATACTTGGGTCATTGGTGAATTCGCCGGACAAAAATACGTCGGGCAATGGCACGGTGGCTTGCAAAATGGTCATGGAACCTATACCTGGCCGAGTGGCGATAAATACGTCGGGCAATTCAAGGATGGCAAGCAAAATGGTCAGGGAATCTATACCTGGCGGAGTGGCAATAAATACGTCGGGCAATTCAAGGATGACAAGCAAAATGGTCAGGGAATCTATACCTGGCGGAGTGGCAATAAATACGTCGGGCAATTCAAGGATGACAGCATTGTCCCAGGTCAAGGGGTAGATTACCTGATTGACGGGCGGCAATTACATTTCAAATCTGATAGAGCAGAATTGATTGGCGCGAATCGTCAAACGCTAAGAACTAATGTGCAGAATAATGAACTCGATGCTATCCGCCTTGAATCTGTCGAAAATAAGCGGCGTGCCGATGAATTACTGGCAAAGCAGCAACGGCAGCAAGAAAGAGACAGCGAATTAGAGTCTCAGCGGCAACGAGAAAAAGAACAAAAATTGCGTATAGAGCAGCGGCAAAATAGGGGTTTAATCGTGGGTATTCAGAGGCAATTGATCGAATACCTATACCTCGGTGGCATCGCGGATGGCATTGCCGGCAGAAATACATCTATGGCTCTCGAAAGATTTTACCAAGACACAGAGATCATCCGACCATCCCTGGATGATTACGCAACTATTACCTACGATTTGAACTCAAGACTATTAAGTCCCAACGGCGTTTGCTCAAAGAACCCATCAAATCAATCTAAGTACACTGTTTGTTTTAATATGGAGAGCTCAAGGTAGGCGAGCGCCAAACAACAATCGATGATCTGGCGCCGCTATTTACAAACTGCCACCATCTGGCACATTCTGAGACACCACCGATCACATTGACGGCCCTGAAGGCTATATCAGTAGATTGAGCCGTGAAACGTCAGAAATCGAAAAAAAAATTTCCCTGCGCGTATTGGTAATACATGGGGGTGTAGGAGTCCCATCTGACAAAAGTGGGGGTGGCCCCCGGGGGTGGGGCGGCGTATCTTAGACTTGGGGG
>JGI20154J14316_10003430_pt1 | contig 12753 bp, 7 predicted proteins | sample COG_04_FD_14316 | JGI IMG/M metagenome (IMG submission 14316) | reverse complement strand
ATTTCGCACTGGCAAACGCGCTACGCCGATTTGCTCAAAGGCACTCCCGGCGCCGAGATCGATACTGCAACTCTGCGCGTACTCACTCAGGAAGGTTATCTTGGTCCTGGATACGGCATCGGCTACCCCGAGGTTTTCGACATTATTAAGGCGCTCGCCTCGAGTGAGGGACTGTTTCTCGATCCCGTCTACACGGGCAAGGCGTTCTTCGGCATGGTGAATGAAATTTTGAAAGGTGATCAAGGCTGTTTCGCGGGCGCAAAAGATATTGTATTTATTCATACCGGTGGGCTTTTCGGCGTATTCCCTCAACAAGAGAATTTCACTTTCGCAGCCGGCTAGAGTGGTCATTAAGTTAATGTGTCATCACGTAGATCGGTTTTAAAGACAGGAGCACGAGTAATGCCACGCAATTCATCTACGCCTTTTTTACCCTATTTAAAAAAGGGTTCGATTGTCGCGGCAATTCTTATTGCCTTAACAGCGTGCGGACCCGAAGGTGAGCAGTCTGGCTATGGTGCAGATGACTCGTCGGGTTACGGTAGCGACGGCATGGCAGCAGCAACGAGCTGGGCTGAGCCTACGCCAAGTATTTACGCCGACGTCGAAAACGAAAGTGACCTGCTCAGCAACACCCGCCAGCTGGTTACCGACAGCCTACGGTCGGGCGAAGGCTATTTCAGTGCCGACGGGCGCGAGCTGATCTATCAGAGCGAACAAGCAGGCGATAACCCGTTCTATCAAATTTTTGTGCTGGATCTTGCGAGTGGCGTAAGCAGGCTCGTATCCCCCGGCGTCGGTTTAACCACCTGCGCGTGGATACATCCGACCCAAGATCTCGTCATGTATTCGTCAACGCATGAAGACCCCAACGCTCAGGCGAAGCAGGCTGAGGAAATCGCTATTCGCGAAAGCGGTATCGAACGCGCGTATGGCTGGGACTATGATCGCCATTACGATATTTACATTGCCAACAGCGACGGCAGTGACCCACGAAATATCTCTAACGCCGAGGGTTACGATGCCGAAGGTTCATACTCTGCCGATGGCTCTCAAATTTTGTTCGCGTCGAATCGTGAAGCCTATTCGCGCAAATTGAGCCTTGCAGAACAGGCGCTTTTCGAAGACGACAGTTCATACTTTATGGACTTGTATGTCATGGACGCTGACGGCGGAAACGTGCGGCAGCTTACCCGCTCACCGGGCTACGATGGCGGACCATTCTTTAGCCCAGACGGCAGTAAAATTACTTGGCGACGCTTTAATCCCGATGGCAATAGCGCAGAAATCTGGACGATGGACGCCGATGGCAGCAATCAGCGTCAACTCACCGCCGATGCAATGGTTGCGTGGGCGCCTTATTATCATCCGAGCGGCGAATACCTTATCTACTCTAGCAATCAGCTGGGCCACGCTAATTTCGAACTTTTCTTGATTGATACCCAAGGTGCGCACGCACCGGTTAGAGTGACCAACACAGACGGGACAGACATTCTGCCGGTGTTCTCTCCAAGCGGAGATCAGCTTGCATGGAGCACTACGCGCACGCCAGATGGCACGTCGCAGTTGCATATAGCCGACTGGAATCATGCCCGCGCACTCGAACTTCTGGCTAATTCGAGCGCTCACTAAATGCGGCTCGCGCTCTGCATCGGCTTGCTAAGTCTGCTAACTGTGCAGACTTCGTTCGCGCAAGGAACCGACAGCGGCGCAGAACCTGCGGCATCCGATATTACGCCAATCCACCATAGCCTTAGGGTCACGCTCGACCCCGAGAATAATCGCCTCGAGGTTACCGATACAATCGACTTGCCCGAAAGGTTTGGGCGTAGCTATATCGTGTTCGCGCTTAATTCGAATCTGCAGATCACCAATCATCCTCGCGGTCTTCGCGAAACAGGATTATCGGTGCAGGAACTGGCCCAAGGAATTAATGAAACCGGCGATATTGCTGCGATCTCAACGCGTTATTCGGTGGACCTACCGCGCCGCAGGAGCCAGTCTCTCGAGCTAACCTATTCTGGCACGCTGTTTGATGAAACGCGTCAAACCGGTGCTCAGTACTCACAGAGTTTTTCCGAGACCTCGGGAATTATCGATTCGCGCGGCGTCTACCTCAACCGGGGTAGCGCGTGGGTGCCAGAGTTTGGCGACGACTTGATTACCTTTGATCTGCAAATAGAATTCGCCGACTCCGCCCGAGGGTGGCAGGGTATCAGTCAGGGAGATAGTGTCGGCGACAACGCCTGGCGCAGCGACGTGCCGATGGAGGAGGTCTATTTGATCGCAGCGGCGTTTACCGAATACTCGTCTGTTTACCAGTCTGTGCTACCAAATGGTGATCGCGAAAACGAAGTTGAGGTGCTGGCGCTGCTGCGTTCGCCCGACCAAAATCTTGCCGCCAAATATCTCGATGCAACGGAGCGATATCTCGCGCTTTACGAGCCACTCTTAGGCGCCTATCCGTACAGTAAATTCGCTCTGGTCGAAAATTTTTGGGAGACAGGATATGGGATGCCTTCGTTCACCTTACTGGGCGAGCAGATCATTCGGTTCCCGTTTATTATCGATTCGTCCTATCCGCATGAAATTTTACACAATTGGTGGGGCAACGGCGTCTATCCCGACTATGAGTCGGGCAATTGGAGTGAAGGATTAACCGCGTATTTGGCAGACCACCTTTTTCAAGAGGTTGAGGGGAGGGGGCCGGAATACCGTAAGGAAATGCTCGCAAGGTATAAAAACTATGTCAGCGATGCGGCCGATTTCCCCCTAGCAGAATTCACGTCTCGAAATTCTGCCGCATCGCAGGCGGTGGGCTACGGCAAGACACTCATGCTCTGGCACATGCTTCGCATCGAGCTAGGCGATGAATTATTTCTTGGCGGGCTGAAACAATTTTACCGCGACTTTAAATTTAAGCGTGCTTCTTTCGCCGACATAGCCGCCCATTTTTCGGCGGTTGCCGAACGCGATTTACAGCCATTTTTTACCCAATGGGTAGCGCGCAAAGGCGCGCCCGAATTGGCAGTGTCTGTTCTCGAAGAGCGCGGCGATAAAGCGCGACTGATGTTTGCGCAGATTCAAGACGAGGCGCCATTTTCCTTCACTGTGCCAGTCGCGCTTTATTATGCAGACAGCGATACGCCGCAGCTTGTCGACGTCGCTCTAAGCCAGCGCGCCGAGGGCTTTCTAGCCGAGAATTATTCGGCGCTTGAGGCCGTAGTCGTTGATCCTTATTTTGATCTTTTTCGCACGCTCGACCGAGCCGAAACACCGCCCACTATTGGCGAGCTTTTTGGCGCGTCGACGATCACCTTTGTCGTGCCATCGGCCAGCGCGGCGCCGCGATCGGCTAACTTCGGGGACGCCGATGTTGCGCTGACCGAGGCGCACTGGCGTGAACTCGCCGCAAACTTCGGCGAGGGCGTAAGTGCGCGTATCGTGCGCGATGACGAGATCGGGTCGTTACCTACTGATTCGAGTGTCTGGGTTCTGGGCCGAAATAATCGATTCGCCGATCGAGCGATAGAGGCAGCTTCGAGCAATGTCAGCAGGCGCGAAAATGGGCTGTCGTTAGGCGCTACCGAGGTGGCATTTCAGGAGCGTAGTTCAGTTTTCGTGACCCGGCATCCAAATTCCGACGAGCTAGCGCTTGGCTTCATTGCTATTGATAAACAAGCGGCGCAGCCAGGAATGATAGAGAAACTCCCCCATTACGGAAAATACTCTTATCTGAGCTTCGTTGGTGATGCGCCGACTAACGACGTAAAGGGTGTGTGGGCAAGCAGCGACTCGCCGCTCGTTTGGTTAAACCCTGAGAGAGGGTCGACGCGCGCGCTTGCGGGCTTGCCTGCGGTGCCGGCATTGACTGAGCTGCCGCCAAAATATTTAGCGGCAAATCTTGCGCGTCACGTGGAAAAGCTGACCGACGCTGGGCTGCTCGGACGCGGCATAACGCAAGTCCTGTCCCCCAGAGACGAGGGTATCGAAGGGGCTGCTCGCTATATTCAGGGCGAATTTAGGCGCATCGGCCTGCAGGCGATTGGCGGCAGCTATCTGCAAACATGGCAGGCCACTCTCGATAATGGCAAGGTGCAGCAACTCAGCAATCTCGTTGGCCTTATTCCGGGAAGTGATCCGGCACTGGCAAACCAGCCGGTTGTGCTCGGTGCGCATTATGACCATCTTGGGCTAGACGAGCGCGGCATACCGTTCCCCGGCGCAGACGACAACGCATCGGGTGTAGCAGTGCTTATTGAAGTTGCGGCCAAGCTTACGCGTGCTTTTACGCCGGTGCGGCCGATCGTGATTGTCGCCTTTAGTGGAGAAGAATCGGGCTTGTTGGGGTCGAAGCACTTCGTCTCGTCTCCGCCCAGCGCTCTCGGTGATGTTGGTTTCTATGCGATGATCAACTTAGACGCGGTGGGCAGGCTGGAGGGACGCAAGCTGCAGGTATTTGGTAGCGAGAGCGCCTATGAGTGGCCGTTCATGGCGCAAGGCATTGGCTACACCATAGGCGTGGAATCGCAGCTGCCGGCACAAACAATTGCGAGCAGTGATCACGTGTCTTTTCTCAATAACGGAGTGCCTGCAATCCACCTATTTTCAGGGCTTCATACCGACTATCACCGGACTAGCGATAGCGCGGCGAAGCTCGATTATGAGGGGCTTTCTGGAGTGGCCTCGTGGCTAGAGGAAGCAGCGATGTACCTCGGCCAGCGCGCTGAACCGCTGCGGGTGACGCTCGCGAATGCGCCAGTTGTCGTCGCACCGTTGGGATCCGAGGAGCGGGGTGCGAGTCTTGGCACCGTACCCGACTTCGCCTATGTTGGCGCGGGCGTGCGCATTACCGGCGTTATCCCTGACAGTGCGGCCGACGCGGTTGGGCTTCGCCAGAATGACATCATAATGTCGTTAAACGGGCAAACTGTCACTGATTTACAGACCTACTCGAATCTCTTGAGGACTTACGCTATCGGCGATGTCGTTGCGATCGAACTCAATCGTGGGGAAGAAAACCTCACTGTCACAGCAACCCTGACCGCTAGACGCTAATGCAACTAATTGTTTCGTAAACCCTTAAGTTAGTAATTCTGCTGTACACTTCGGCCCCCGAGACCGCGGTAAATTGATCTTCATCAATAAATCGGTGCGTCGAACGTGGTCCTCGTGGGCCACTTTTTAGCGAGCAATTACATGAGCTTTGCTGTTTTGAATTTCCCTAAATCGACTTTGCGGCTCGCCTCAATTATTTGTCTGCTTGCTGTTCTACCTCTGTCCGAATTGACCGCACAGGGCGGCATCGCTGTTCAGTTACCGCAGATCACGCGAATAGAGCAGAGCGATGCCGAGATCACGATAGACGGCTTCATCGACGAGGACGTCTGGAAAGACCTTCCCGTCATTGATGGTATGAAAGTGATCGACCCCGACACGCTTGCCGACACGCCTTACGAAACGCATGTTCGTTTCTTTTACACCGAGCGCGGCATTTACCTGAGCGCGATGAACTTTCAGCCGCAAGAAACGTTGATGGCGCGAATGACGTCGCGCGATGTCAGGCTCGAACGCGATGGGTTTGTTGTAGCAATAGACGCATCGGGCGAAGGACTTTATGGGTTTTATTTACGCATAAACCTAGGCAATTCATTAACCGACGCCACTATACTTCCGGAGCGCACATTTAATTTTCAATGGGATGGACCTTGGCTCGCACGGACACAGGCCCTCGAGAATGGCTGGAGTGCGGAATATTATATTCCCTGGTCAATGATGCCTCTGCCTCAGGTAGATGATGACCGTAAAATCGGCATTTACTTAGAGCGTCAGGTTGGACATTTGCAAGGCGAGGCATGGGCGAACCCGCCGTTGCCTGGCACAGTAAATCAATTCCTCTCTGCCTTCGAAAAATATGAGCTCAAAGACATAGAGCCGAGGCGTCAGCTCACTTATTACCCCTTTGCATCGGGTATTTACGACGGTGTTCGCGATGAATCAACTTATAAAGTAGGCACCGAAATATTCTGGCGACCCACTTCTAATTCTCTGCTCTCGGCAAGCCTGAATCCCGACTTCGGCAATGTTGAATCCGATGATGTGGTTGTTAATCTTACTGCATTCGAGGTGTTTTTCCCTGAGCGTCGCGTTTTCTTCTTGGAGGGACAAGATGTTTTTAATACCTCGCCGCGAACATCTGGGCGAGGCGGTCCAGGCGGCCCGATTTCTCTTCTCAACACGAGGCGCATTGGCGGTGCTGCAATTTACGATGTCCCCGACGATGTCAACGTTGTGCCAACAGACCTAAGTCAACCTTCGGAACTACTCGGTGCGGTGAAACTGACCGGTCAAAGTGGGAACTGGCGCTACGGCACCCTGCTCGCCTCTGAAACTGAATCACAAATAGGCGGCACGCTCGACGATGGCACGCAGGTGACATTAAATGCAGTAGGGCGCGACTTTAGCATCGCACGCTTGCTCTATGAAGACACCAGCAGTGGCGGACGCCGTGCAATAGGGTGGATGGGTACTAACCTTTCGCACCCAACAATCGATGCGACGGCACATGCCGTCGACATGCATTATTTTTCGGCAGACAACCGATTTGTGATCGACACGCAAATAATGCATAGCAACGTCGATGGCAAAACGGGGAATGGTTTCCTTGGTGATGTGGCTTTCCGCCCGCGCAGGGGTCTACAGCATGGCCTGCGCGCGACTTATATCGATGACACGCTCGATATAAATGAGCTCGGCTTTCTAACCCGCAATGACCAGATGAATTTGGACTACAACATGTTCAATATTGAGTCAGACGTTCCAGGTCTCAGGCAGCGAACAACAAGTTTATTTATATCTAACCAATGGAATACTGATGGCGAACCAGTCAGGCTAGGGTTGTTTTTAAACCGCGGCTACAACACCCTCAATAACAATACTTATGACGTCAGTCTGCGTTATTTCCCTGAGCGCATCGATGATCGACTCGGTCGCGGAACAGGCGATTTTAAAGTGGAGGGTCGATACGGATTAAATCTTGGATTTAGAACTAACCCCGCCGATAAGCTAGCGTTCAATTTCGATCTAAACCTTGATCAAGATGAACTTGGACCCGCGAGAACTGGTGCCTCGGCTCGATTCACATGGCGACCTAATGATCGCTTTTCGAGTGATTTGAGGCTTGACTATACCGACCGGGAAGCGCTGCTAGTGCACAAAGGGAGCGGCTCGTATACCAGTTTTGAGTCCCACCAATGGGCGCCGCAGCTAGAGATGAATTATTTTCTAAACGCGTGGCAGCAGCTTCGGTTTACGTTGCAATGGACTGCGCTTAAGGCGTTCGAGGATCGATTCTGGCAGGTTGATTCACAAAATTTGGACTTCCTACAGCCGGTCGCTAAATCTGACGACGATTCTGATAATTTCACCATTAGCAGGCTCACTTTCCAAGCGCGCTACCGGTGGGAGATTGCCCCGCTTTCGGATCTATTCGTTGTGTACACACGCGGCAGCAATCTGCCTACCGATAGCTTCGAAACTTCCAAGATTTGTTGGTGCAGTCATGGACGGATACGATAGTCGACACCCTCGCAATTAAGTTAAGGTATCGCTTCGGTTCCTAATCGCGATACATCAAAGAGAAAATAAGAGTATTACCTATGTTGAATCTACTGCAGCGTGCAATGCAAGTTTTCGGAGTGTTAGCTATGGCGGTCATAACTTCATCGGGTGCGTTTGCTCAAAAGGTGGTGGTCGCCCATCGCGGGGCGAGTGGTTATTTACCCGAGCATACGCTCGAGGCGAAGGCGATGGCCTATGCCATGGGTGCCGATTACATCGAGCAAGATGTAGTCATGACCAAAGACGATCAGCTTATTGTCATCCACGATATCACGCTGGATCGAACCACTGATGTGGCTGAAAAATTTCCGGGTCGGGCGCGCGCAGACGGGAAACATACGCGATCGATTTTACGCTCGCAGAGATTCGTCAACTCGCGGCGAGCGAAGGTGCGCGGGTCGTCGAGGGCGAGCGCGTGCAGGGCTACGCCGCGCGTTTTCCGATGAACACTTCCTCGTTTCGCATTGCGACGCTGGCCGAAGAGTTAGAATTGATTCAAGGGATGAATAAGTCTACGGGCCGCGACGTAGGTATCTATCCCGAAATAAAATCACCCGAATTTCATTTGGCCGAAGGCAAAGACCTTGGCCGCGCAGTGGTCGCCGAACTCAAGGCCTATGGCTATACGAGCAAAGAGCAAAAGGTATTCCTGCAAACCTTTAGTTGGGAAGAGGTTAAACGCCTGCGCGACGAGATCCTCCCCGAGACCGGCATCGACCTAAAGCTGGTCATGCTCGTTGGCGACGACGAAGAATACCAGTGGATGTTTAACGAAAGCGGCATGCAAGAAGTAGGGCGCTACGCCGACGGCTTTGGTCCAGACAAAAGCCTTCTCATTGCGCCTGATTCTACGCCGGGCAACCTGAGGATCAGCACCTTGTGGCGCTTGCGCATGCCAACGGCATGCAGGTGCATCCGTATACTTTCAGGGCAGACGAGGGCCAGGTGGCTGAGTGGGCAGGTAGCTTCGAGGACATGCTTGACGCGTTTTTCTTCGAGGCTGGAATCGATGGCGCCTTCACCGATTTTCCGGATCGTGCGGTAAATTTTCTTCGTGATCGTTAAGCGCACACTGGTTCACTAATCTGTGCTCTCTCCTGGGCGCAGTAGCAGCCAGCAGGAGAGCGTGGAAGAGCGTGGCAGAGAAATCGGCTAGAACCTAACCCTGAGTCCAACAAACGCAGCGCGCGGCTGACCCGCACCCAAAAACCGCGGAATGGTCATCTCGGATATCAGCGGCACGTCGACCTCGCCCGGTTCCTCCCCTAGCAAACCAAACGACTCATAATCCCTGTCCAAGAGATTATCTACGCGGGCGTAGACCTCGAACCGATCGCTGTAGGCATAGCGTGTACGCAGGTTGAGTATCGCATAGCCAGCGGTGGGTGCGAGTTGATTTGATTCGTCACCTCTCAAGGTTTGGCCGCTGTTGGCGAGCATGTCCAGCCCCAACTGCCAGCGCGGGGTGAGCGCGTAGTCGGCGACAAGTTTGAATTGCTGTTCTGGAATGCCGGGTATGCTATCGCCCTTTGAGATCGCAATTTCACCCTCACCGTCGGCGAAGTCGTGATTCGGACTGAGTGCGTTAAAGTCGGCTTCGAACGTTGCCTTAATATGGCTGTAGGCAATCATCCAACTCAGCGCGCCTGCGCTGCCTAGCACCTTGCCCTCGAAACCTCGGCGTCGAGTCTTATCGACATTGGCGAAGAGTCCGGTCGAGCGGCCAGTGGTCTGGAAGAGAATGTCGTCGCGGTTTGTTGTGTTAAATAAGCCGACCTCGTATTGCAGAGCGCCGAGGGTCGCTATGGGGAGTACGAGCGTGCCGCGTGCGCCAAGTTCGATATTTTTAGCGACGACCTGTTCTAGTGGCGGGTCGGCGAGGAAGGCGTTGGGCAGGCGGCATTCGAAGTCGATGTCGTCTGGGTCGTCGCCACGCTCTATCGCGAAGCGCCGAGCGACCTCGAAAACACCCTCATTGCAGGCGAGTTCGATGGGCGTAGGTGCGCGCGAAGATTCGCTATAAGACGTGTAGAGCATCGTATCTTCATTGGCCTGCCAGGTGAGACCTGCGGCAGGGTTGACGCGCAGAAAGCGATGTTCGCCGTTGAGTTCGGGTCTCACTCCGCTGATATCTTGCAGCCTGACGTCGGTGTCGTTGGCACGCGCGGAGAGGGTGAGCGCGAGCGAGTCGGTTAGCTGAGTTGTGTTAGTGAAATACAGGCTAGTTGATCGTGTCGCCGTTGTGACAGACGTAGCCTCGGCATCGACAAATGTGCCCGTGCCGAGTCCGATGGTTACGCGCGTGATGGGGTCTAGATCGGACAGCTCTATCACTGAGTCGAAAGTAGACAGACCGCGGAAATAGGCGCCGCCGACGATGAGCTGGTTGTCGAAACCTGCTACCGGTGAGGTATTGCTCCACTGCAGGTCTATGCCGCGGCTGCGCTGAGTGCGTCGGCTAATGTTGTTGATAGCCTCGTCGCTGAGCCTTCCGGTTCCCGAGAGGTCGTCGGTGAAGTCTTCGAGATTAAACTCGTCGTCAGAACCTAGGCTATTGAGATAGTCCTCTAGCGCATCGGCGCTGGCGAACTGATTGTCACAGAGATCGTCGTCGTCGAGCCCAATCTCTTCGAGGTCGTCGTCTTCGAGCGCCTCGATAAGCGTTGGCCTACCGCCGAAGTTGCACACGCCGAACTCGGAGCCGTCGCCGTTAAAGGCATCAGTTGTGTTGCGGCGATTGTACAGGTTGCCGCTGAGAGTTTGCGTGGGCGTGAGCTCGAACGCGAAGTCGAGCGCCGCCATCAGTAGATCGTTTTCGGTGATGTCGGGCGCCGTAAAAATTGCAGCACGACTCAGAGCAAGAAGCTCAACTGGCGCCGCGCCGTTGCCGCGGAGATTCGAGTCGCCGCGCTGCAGATCGGCATTAATCGATCCGCGCTCGCCGCGCCAGCCAACGCTCGCGTAGGCGTTAAGCGCCTCTGAAGCGGACTGGTCGCGCCAGCCGTCTTCGTCGAACGACTCGACGTTAAGGTAATAGGCAAAGCCTTCGGTGCCGTCGTAGTTATTGCCGCCGGTCTCGAGGAATGCGGTTGTGCGTCCGAACGAGCCGGTGCGCACGCCGAGCTGAGAGCCTTCGAATTCGAAGCCGTTTTTCATGCGAATACCGAGCGAGCCGCCGAGGCTGTTGAGGCCGAAGAGGGGATTTGTGCCGCCGGTTAGCGTTACGCCGGCGATAGCCGATTGGGGCATGAGATCCCAATTGACCGAGTCACCGAGTGGCTCGTTGATGCGTGCGCCGTTCTGATAAACGCTCAAGCCCTGTGCAAGGCCGAGCAATGGGGAGGCGGTGAAGCCGCGGTACTGAAGATCTGGCTGCAGCGGATTATTCTGCGCGTCGTTAAGCGTGACGCTGCCGAAGCCGCGGCGGAGAAAGTCCGCTAGGCTGGCATTGTCGGCCTGCTGTATTGCTGCCGCATCTGCGGTCTGCACGGGATAGGGAATCTTATTTCGGTCGATGCCCGCGCCACCCGGCACAACACCTATCACGACTATTTCTTCGACATTTTGCTGGGTCGCCGCATTCTGCCCATGGGCACTGCCCGCCAATAAAAAGGGCGCGCCGAGCGCGGCGGTAATGAGGCTGAGCGTGAGGTTGTGTGTCGTCATGATGGCCGTAGTCTCTCTTTGATTCGTATTCTCAGGCGCTAGCCGACTCACAATAAGCGACTAGCAATAAGCGAAGAACGAGCTACTTCAGCCACAGTTTTAAGATCGCCTGAGGTATAATTGCAAAAGTATAACAGCTCGGGCTTCGACTCATAACAGCGAGAACCGGTCATGCTGATCAGAGATTGCCCCTAGTCCTTCACCCGCTCGGAGTTCGCTATGTCAACGTCTACTTATTTCATCACTGGCTGTAATCGTGGCCTCGGCCTTGAGTTTGTACAGCAGCTGCTCGCGCGCGGGCAACGGGTAATTGCTACCTGCCGCGACATCGCGACGGCGACTGACCTCACTGCGCTAACACTAAAGCACAGCGGCCAGCTCTCGCTCGTTGAGATGAATGTGACTGATGAGGCGTCGATGCGCGAGGCTGTCGACCTGCTCAACGACGAGCCAATCGACGTGTTTATCAACAATGCGGGAGTCTACGGGCCACGAGATGCCAATTTTGGTCGCGTCGAAGGACCGGCGATGGCCGAGGTTCTCTATACGAATGCGGTTGCTCCGATGCTGCTAACACAACTGCTTATCGAAAATGTGCGTAAGGGTAGTGGCAAGAAGCTGGTGTATATCAGCTCGAAGATGGGCTCGATCGAAGACAATGGCCGCGGTGGCTCAACCATCTACCGCAGCTCGAAGACGGCGCTCAATTCGGTCGTAAAAACCCTCGCAATAGACCTTGCGCCCGAGGGCATCGCCGTCACGACGCTGCATCCGGGCTGGGTCCGCACCGATATGGGCGGGCCTAATGGCAACATCGATGCGCCCGAGAGTGTCAGCGGGATGCTGAACGTGATCGATGGCCTAAGCGGCGCCAACACAGGTCAATTTTACAACTATGATGGCTCGACCATCGCCTGGTAGGTGAAGTCGGCAGCGAGCCGGTTGAACCACTGCACCATCACACTGACAAATTGAGACAGAGAATGAACCGACTCCTCCCAGTATTCCTCAGCGCTGCGCTGCTCTTTACGTCTGCACCGGCNTTTGGTCATGGCGGCGTTGCGTTCGAAGATGACGTTTGTCTGATTAGCATCAATTTTTTGCAAGCTCATTTCACGGTTTTCCAGCCTGAACAGAGCGAGGCCGAAGAGCACTGCGAGGACATCCCAGATGTCGCACGTTCTGTGTTCGTTATGGAATACCTCCATGAGCTGCTGCCCGACATGCTAATCGATCTGCGTATCATTAAAGACGTTGATAAGCTCGGCCGCTTTGCAGCGTGGTCCGATATCGAAGCGATAGAAGACCTCGACGCGCTCACGGTATTCTATGAAGAGCCGCGGATCGAAGATGGCGGCTATTACAGCACCGAATACACATTCGAAGAGAAAGGCGCCTATATTGGTGTCGTCACCGCGCGCCATCCAACCGAGAATCGCGACTATAACGCGGTGTTCTATTTTCAGG
>JGI20154J14316_10003429_pt1 | contig 12756 bp, 7 predicted proteins | sample COG_04_FD_14316 | JGI IMG/M metagenome (IMG submission 14316) | reverse complement strand
ATTTATTCAAGTAATTTCAATACTTTACCTTTCTCAGCTCTTATGTCAATAGGTTCCAGCTAGCAAGTTTTTTTGATGCAAAAAGCTTTTCACTATTACCTATTTTTCTTGACTTCGATAACTCATATGCTATTATTTGATCAATGTCAGCGCTGTCATAAGGTGCGGCAATAATAAAAATCATAAATGTTGCAGATAATCTAAATGTTTTTTGTATCTTCCCTGAGTGCATCAAACTTAATAAACGACCTGGAGAATATAATAATGAATAAATTAAATACGTTAACTTTGGCGATAGCCTTAGCTGCTAGTGCATCTTCAAATGCTGCAATCACTTTCCAATTTGCCACTGGTGCCGCTACTTACGGCGAGACAGTAGTTGGTGGATTTTTAACTGGTCAAAGTGGTACTGGTTTCACTTACAAATTAAAAGCTACGCCTGACTCTGGAGCGGTATTAGCTAAGCAACCCCAGAATATTGGCTTAGGTGTTAAGACAGGTGGAGCTGGTAATTGGTACATAACCTCCGGTGAGGTAATTAATTTTTCGCTTGTAGACTCTGACAATAACCCCGTTGCTTTCTCTTTAGATGGGTTCAAAATGGGTTTCAACACTGCTCAACAAAAATTAGAGGAAAACGAAAGAGTAAACGTAGAAATAGCGGGTAATACTTATTTGGTTGGCGGTAATGCTCTTACTGAGAGTAACAATGCACAAATATTAGCTTCTGATTGCATGGATGCGAATAACTGCTGGAGTAGTAGTGATACAGCTACTTCATTCCGAATTGTTGGTGCAGACGGTGTAAATGGTGCAACGACTTCTTATAGACTTAATAATGTGAGATTAACCCTTGCTCCTGTAACAGCAGTTCCCGTTCCTGCAGCTGCCTGGTTATTAGGTTCGGCATTGATGGGATTGGCAGTAGCTAAGCGTCGCAAGTAAGGCAAAACTTTACGCGAGATTTTGCAGCTATATGTCAATTGAGCCGCTCGACAAATAAATCAGTTGAGTGGCTCATTCAGTTAACGGTTATACATATCAACTCATGGAATACATTATGAATATCAAAAATTTGATTATCCCATTGGCCTCAACTTTTTTACTTTTATCTGCAAATAGTTTTGCTGGAAACGGTAGTCATCTTATTGGTTGGCAAACGTTTGATAGGATTTATGCCGAGAATTGCGGCAATTTTTGTAATGAAAAAGGGGTAACTGATACTACACCCGATAATAACTCAACTTTTGATGCGACGCCTGCAGGCGGCATCAGTGAATCAGGCCACTACCTTAGCGGTGTCTTAGGAGTGGGTGCTTCAGATGGGGGTTTCATCGGTAAAGGGGTCGTCAACAACAGTTCTTTCTTGAATGGTGATAGGTTCGGTGCAGGCAATAATGGTGAATTCATCATGCGCTGGCCTTTGGCCGGCACGAGCCCACAACTCATTGAAGTACCGGCTTTATCAGGTATAAGGACTGACCCGGTCTTGAATACTGTTATATTAACGCTTGAAGAACATAGTTTTTTGGTAGGTGATACGATTACTGTATCGGGGTTCAATAATTCGAATCCAAATGGCACAAAGACTGTCAGTGCTGTAACCGGTGGTAATGGCGCGTCAGGCACTATCTCTTATTTAGTAACAACGGGTGCAAATGGTCTTCCTATAGGCACAGAGTTATCAAAGAAAGCTTCAGGCATATTTGTGTCTAACTTTACGGCTTTTTTGAACCGTAACGACCCTGGCTATGATGCTCAACGCTGGCCTGAAATCGGCGAGAGTCCAAGATATCCTAAGGTATCCGCTTCAGCCGGCTCATCGTTTTCTAGCACAGTGACTTTAGCCGTCGATGATCATAGTTTCTCGGTGGGTGACCAGGTTCTTGTAACGGGGTTTTCTAATGATCATCCTAACGGTTTAGAGACTGTCAGTGCAGTAACCGGTGGTAATGGTGCGTCAGGCACTGTCTCTTATGACGTATTAACGGGTAATCTTGCTAACGGCGCGTTAAGCGGTTCAAACATGGTTGTGAGCAAGATCAGTGGCCCAAGGATAGGCCCTTTTCTAAGCGGTAACCCACAGTACTCAACTGGCGCACAAGGGTGGAAGTTTAGTAACAGTGGGTTCAATAATGGAGATGGCATTTGGGTTTATGATGAAGATCGATTAAAAGGTGACGTTAAAATCACGAACCACAGCGATTATTATTTTAAGCTAATGCATATTCATTACTCGGCGCGCGGTTTAACAGCTGCTGGGGCAGCGGATACGTTAGAGTTAAAATATCTTGCCAACCCTGGTACTTTAATGAAAAAGAATGGTGGTGACCCGGCTAACCCTGGTCCTGCTGAAGTGGTAGACTTGAAGAATTTAAAGAGTGATGCTTGGAGCACTATAGGGGTTAAATCTGTTTCTATACCGCTATCGGCTGATTTCGGTGGGGCAGTGTATATTCCGCCGGGTGAATCGGCTGCATTTCGTTTTCAATGGTCAGGGCAAGATAATACTTTAGCTAAGCAAACTCAAATAGATAATATCGCATTTGAGGGGACGTTTTATGTAGCCAAGGACCTTTTGGAAGAAATTGATCCTGCCGCTGTTGTGCCAGTTGCTGAAGAATTTATCCCGATGTTACCGCTACTTTTTCAACTTTTATTTGCAGCTAGTTTAGCAGGGGTATGGGCACGGGTATATTGGTCAAAACGTACTGTCTAATCATGACGTTTTAGGCCATTTACCTGCTTGGTATCACAATTAACAACCCTGCTTTTACATGCGGGGTTTTTTTTTACCCTAAAAATTTTTATTTTACAGAAATATTCATCCATCCAGCAGGGATTATCAAGGAATGTTTAAGTTTATTGTAAGTGTGCTGTTGCTCAGCACTTCAATGTTGGTTCATGCGATTGATTATTACATAAGTCAATCATCCGGCAATGACAATAATAGCGGCTTATCATCGCTGTCACCTTTTCAAACTTTGACACGAGTCAATAGCTTGAGTTTATCTGCGGGTGATAGCGTCTTATTTAAATCGGGAGAACGATGGGAGGGCATGCTCTGGCCGAAAGGCTCTGGTGCTTCTAATGCCCCAATAACTATTTCAGTTTATGGTTTAGGTACTAAACCGATTATTGATGGAGACGGTTACCAAGCCAGCATATTGTTATTTAACGATGAGCATTATGTTATCAGCGGTTTGGAATTAACCAACCAAGCGTCACACAGCAGTAACGGTGTAACCAAAAAACTGGGCGGTTTTGGTAATTGTGAGAATAGTTGGGGGTCCGGTCGCGATGTTCGATTTGGTATTAAGGTGGTTGCCAGTAATCGATCTTTAGAGCAATTTACTTTTAGTGACCTTGCAATACACAATATTTTTCCAACGCCCGATACACCTGAAGGCCAGGGCACTACTTGCACTAAGCAGGGGCATAATACGACACTAAAAAATCAAGGGTATGGTATTAAATTTGAATCGCAATCAAATGCCGATGCCAATAATTTTTTTACCATTTCAGATGTTGTCATGGATAATATCACGGTGAGTCAAACAGGGCATTACGGTGTCTGGATAAAACCATTGGGAGGGTCGGCAACAGCGCTTTATAAGCATGATAATATTACGGTTAGAAATTCTTTATTTTTAAATACGGGGGGCGCAGGTTTTGTACCTACTAGAGCCTCAAATGTTTTGGTTGAAAATAATGTCTTTGATGGTTCAGGTTCAAGCCTTGATCCTCGTATGTACGCGCGCGGCAGTGGGACTTGGCCTTTTGACTCAGATAATGTGGTGATTCAAAATAATGTTTTGATGAATGCTAAAGGGCCGCTTGATTCCTACGGTGTTCATATTGACTATAACAATACTAATGTCTTGGTCCAATATAATTTCAGTTACAACAATGAGGGTGGCTTTGTTCAGATATTGGGAGCGAATGTTAATTCCGGCTATCGTTATAACATCAGCGTGGCCGATGGTAGTCGTGTCAAAGGTGTCAATGGTGCGACGCAAGACGGTCGTATTTTTAATGTGTCGAGCTACTGCAATATTAATTCAGGCTGTGCCAGCACTGGCTCCTTTATTTATAATAATACGGTTTATGTGCCATCATCAATCAGTCCAAAAATCTCCTTTCAGAGAGGCAGTGGGGAAATTCAGTTTTATAATAATTTGATCTATGTGCAGCAAGGCGGTTCGCCTTTACATACTTTTTTGTCGAATCAGGGTGTGCAATACGACATTGGTAATAATTTATTCTATCCAGAAAGTGCTTTTTCACTTGCTTCGGGGTTGACTCAAAATGCAATTTATACTGACCCTAAATTGCAACAACCAGGTTCTGATTTAGCGTCGGGTTATGAGTTACTTAGTGGCAGTTCTGCTAAAAATGCTGGCGCTGTTATTGCCGGATCTTTTAATTCATTAAATTACAGTCAAAATAACGGCGGCCTTGATTTTTTTGGAAACCCAGTCCCTGAAGGTGGCTCTCCGCATATTGGTGCTTATAACGGCACGGCGGGGGTTAATGCTCCTATGTTGATTGCCCCATTCGTTATCTTGCTGGCGGGAATTCTGACGAGGATTGCTGTTCGACATAAAAAAGACTGACGTTCTTGAATTTAACTCATGCTGAGTCAAGCTTGATCGGTTCCTTTTAATAGGGTGGGCGTCAAATTTATCTTTCTAATTTTTTATTTTTTTATACAGGACTTGATTTCTTATTTGAATGATTTGCTGGTGCTTTATATAAGTGGTGTATTTAAGTTATAATAAAATAGCATTAAAACTGTTGCTATTTAGCTTATTTATTATGCATTTTATTAATTCACTTGGTTTTATTAATAAGCGGGGTGGATTGCATTATGTTTTACGAACTGCAGCATAGCCTCATCCCATTTTTATTGGCCTTGTTGGTGAGTGCCATTGGTTTATTGACTGCAGGTTTCAGCTAATCCTTATATTGCATCAATAGGATCTGATGAAAGTGCTTTCAGTGGATAATCAGATTAAACAGATTTTTCAAGGATGGCTTATCGATACGGTCGGCTTGCAAAGGTCACTGATACTAGCGTTATTGATCTATCTTTGCTTTATTCGCTTCTCAGCCCATGGTTGTAAATTGAGAGTAAAATCAATTTTAAATTAGGATTATTCATTTACTTATGAAAGCAGTTACTATGCAGGATGTCGCTGATCGGGCAGGCGTTTCGCCAAAAACCGTTTCGCGAGTAGTTAATAATGAGCCTCGCGTTAGTGAGTCTACGCGAAAAAAAATTCAAAAAGTGATAGACGAATTATCTTTTCAGCCTAATAAATCAGCACAAAGCCTCGCCGCCGATAGGTCCTTGTTGATAGGTTTGTTATATGACAACCCAAGCTCGACTTATGTTGTTGATTTGCAAGCGGGTGTTTTGGGTGTATGCCATAAGTTTGGCTATGGTTTGGTTATACACCCTTGTGAAAATGATTCGCCAGAGTTAATACAAAGGCTTCGTGAGTTGTTAGATAGTTCACGGATGGATGGATTGATTTTAACGCCACCGATGACAGAGAATCAAGAATTGTTAGACTTTCTTGTCAGTAGCGGTACGCCATATGTGTTGATTTCACCCTTAGATAATTCACAGTCAGAATTATCTGTGTCGGTTGACGATTCTGTGATTACTCAACAGGCTATTCAGTCTTTAATAGATTTTGGTCACCGGCGCATAGGTTTCATTACAGGCGTGCGAAAAAGAAGTGGGAGTGAAATGCGGTTGTTGGGTTACCAGCAAGCCCTGGAGAAAAACAATATTAGCTATGATGAGAGCCTTGTTGTGGAGGGCAACTTCACGTTTGGTTCCGGTGTATTGGCGGCGCAGGAGTTACTTCGTCATGAGAATCCACCTACGGCTATTTTTGCCAGTAATGATTATATGGCCGCAGGAGTGATGAAGGCGGCTTTGCAATTACGTATATCAATACCTCATGAGCTATCATTGTGTGGCTTTGATGATACGCCAGTGGCAGGTTATATGTCGCCGGGATTAACGACGATCCGTCACCCATTGGAGCGGTTAGCAAGCCATGCGGGCGAGTTACTCATTCGGCAATTAAAAAAACATACTCAACCCTTCGAGGCAGAGACATTAAAGTCTGAGCTCATTCTTAGAGGTTCAACTGGACCAGTCAATAATAAGACAGATTAACCGCGATTCAATCCTTGTAGCCCATTTCATTTAATGTCTCTGTTGTTTTTACTCATATTCAATGCCGATAATTCTCACGCCTGATCATTAATTGCATCGACTTCTTTTAGGTCGTCTTTGAGTTAAACTATTTCTTTGATAATAACTTTAACCATGCTAGAATTCGTGACAGCGCTGTCATAATGCTTATAATATTGCGGAAAACACATTGTCGTTGCCGAGGGGACCCTAGGTAGCGGATCGCTATGTGTGTGTATTTTTTAACGGAGAAGTAAATGAACATCAACACTGTAAATTCTAACGGTTTGTCAAAATGCCTTGTGGTCGTGATAACCCTGTGTAGTCTTAATGGCCATGCTCAAAATAGCAATGAAGACTCAGCCATCGAAGAGGTTGTTGTTTATAGTATCCGTAAAAGTTTAGAGTCGGCGCTTGCCGAGAAACGCGACAAGGTTAATTTAACAGAGATTATTAATGCTGATGACATTGGTAAGCTACCTGATGAAAATGTTGCTGAGGTTTTAGAAAATATTCCGGGTGTTCAGATAACCCGTGATGCCGGTATAGGTGATGGAGTATCCATTCGAGGCAGTGATCAAAATAGAGTTGAAATGAATGGTCGAGGCACAACGCCTAGTGGCGATAGACGTGGAGGTATCAGTTTTTCTGATTTGCCTGCGGCCTTGGTTAAATCGCTGCATGTGGTAAAGGTCCCTTCTGCCGACATGGTCGAGGGGTCGCTTGGTGGTACGATTAATGTTAAGACTTATCGAGGCTTAAGTTTAAAAAAACCACTCAAGGTGATTAGTCTAAAATCAGAATATGCTCAGAATGCTGAAGATTGGAATAGAAATTTCTCTTTCACAGTTGGTGATAAGTTCAGTACGGGCATAGGCGAGATTGGTGCTATTTTAACGGTTTCGCATATCGATAAATCGATCCGACAAGACAGTATTCGTGTCAGCCCTTCGGTTAGAAAAGTTGTTGATAAATACATTAACAGCACTTACTTGCTTCCAGATGGGAATAATGATCCCGACCCTTATTATTATCCCGGTTATTCCGAAATAAGTTCGAATAATGAAGAGCGAGAAAATACTGCTCTATCCGGTTCTTTAGAGTGGAGAGCAGCACCAGGGCTAAAATTCTTTGTTGAAGGGTCATACTCTGATTTCAGTAAGCGCGGCCGCGGACAAATGGCTATCACTCAGCCGGCAGATATATCTGACAGGTGTACAAACTTAAATACCGATCGTGAAACCGATAGTATTAATCCTGTTGTGCTTGATGGCATTCCTGTCATGCCTCAAGCAACCTTTGATGTGATCAATGTGGAAGGTCTGGATATCGGCATAATGACCTCAGGGATGATGGGCGGAGGAATTCGTAATTGTCGAGCAGATGTGGCAGCTGACTATGACTCTAAACCAACTAATGATGGCGTCCAGATAAAAACAAAGAATGTTTCCGGTACTCGTGATACGAAATCGCATGTATTTGCTTTGGGTGGTGAGTGGTTGGGCGATAACGTAGAGGTAAAATTTGAACTCAGTGGCGCTAGTTCAAAAACTTCGTCACCGTCTTTTCAAACCATCTTTCAATACAATAATCCTGAGCATCACAAGTTCCTAACAGGTAATGGCAAAATAAGAATGCCAATGTTTTATGATACTAGGGGTGATTATCTTCAATATGGCCCCTTAGAAGATGCTGTCGGTAGGTCTAGCTTTGTGGCTGGCACTACTACATTTTTTACGTTTGATCAATCTGCCCTGTTAGATCCAAAAAACTATGCCCTGTTTTTAGCCAAAGATCTCGAAGGCTTCTTTGATAATGATTTGTATGCCCAGAAAATAGACGCTAAATGGGATTTTGATCATAAATTTTTGTCAGGTTTATCAGTTGGGGTTAGGACTAGTCAACGATCCAATTCGAAGCAGCGTAGCTCAGCCCAAACGAGTCAATATCCTGGAATTACTGCATTGCAACTTGAGGAGGCATTCCCGGGGTTTATGGTTGAAACTGAAGGAGATCTATTTAGCAACGCGGGCGGCGGTTTGTATTTAGATGAGTTCGTGACGGCTAGTTCAGAGGTGATTTTTAATCAAAGAGAGGCCGTTAGAGAATTTCTATCGCTTGAAGCAGACTTAGATCCGCTTCAAAGTTTTGAGGTCGAGGAAGATACCGCTGCTGCGTATATTAAAGCCGATTTTTTTGTTGATGTGTTTGATATTCCGGTCAGAGGTAATGTTGGCGTGCGGGTTATTACAACCGATCAAGTCGCGTCGGGTAAGAAATCGTTGACAACAGCTGAGATGACTAGCAGTTTAGAGGCACAGGGTTTTGACTATACCGATTTGCTCGAGGAATATTCTCAGTCCGGGAGTGTATCTAGTCAGACAGTTGCGGATTTAACGGCTGCAGGTTTTTCAAGCGAAACAATTGAAAGCTTTTTTAATAATGGACTTAGCAGTATTGATGAAAGCCAAAGCTATACCAATATTTTGCCCAGTGCGAGTTTGGTTATTTCGCCAATAGAAAAAATGCAAATTCGTTTAGGTTATGCTGAAATTTTACGCCGTCCCAATTTCTCTCAGCTATCACCTACAGCTGTATATCCGCTTGATAATAGTCCTGTTAACGTCGGTAATCCATCCTTAAAGCCGACAACTGCTCAGCAATATGATTTAACTTTTGAATATTATTTCCGCAAGGGTAGTGTATTCAGTCTCGGTTATTTTTATAAAGACCTTGACAGCGTTATCGGTAAAGTATCAACGCCTAGGGGTATATGTAATGTTAACGCGAGCTCATCTGGAGAGGCGACGTCATGCAGTGTCGGTGGTATAGATGGTGGTTTAGTTACGGCAGTTACGCCAACCAATCTGCCGGGGGGCACGATTGAGGGCTTTGAAATTGCCTTACAACATAGCTTTATAGGCTTACCACAACCTTTTGATGGTTTGGGTATCATTGCTAATTACGCTTATCAAAAAGGTGAACGAGGACTGACTTTTAGTACGCCAGGGTACCTGGCAGATGAAGGTCTTGAACCTGATTTTCCGCTTAACTTTGTGGGCTTATCTGAAAATTCGTATAATTTAACGGTGTACTATGATAAGCCAAGATTCCCACTGAGTGGCAGACTACGTTATACCTATCGTGATGAGTTTTTACAGACCGAGGTTTCTACGGTCACTGCCGGCCTTCCTTTATACACTGCTGCAAGAGGGCAGTTAAATGCATCGATGAGTTATAAAATCAATAAGACCTTCTCGCTTAATTTTTCTGGGGTTAATCTGACTAAAGAGCCGGTCATTCATCGAGCTATTTTCTCTACAGGTCCTATCGGTAGGATGCGTGATCCTGATCGACGCTTTTCTTTAGGAATACGCGGACGCTTTTAGCAATCGCATTTAAATAAAGCGTTAACCTTAAGGGGTAAAAATGATTTTTTCTCGTGTCATGAGATTCTTGTTGTCAACTGCGACAGTATTTTTTTTGATGGTGTCATTCAGTTATGCGGGTATCGAATATTTTGTGAGTGCATCGCTTGGCGACGATAATAACGATGGCCGCTCGATGTCATCTCCGTGGGCGACATTGGCACGCGTGAACGAGGCAAAATTTGTTGCTGGCGACACCGTTTATTTTAAAGCTGGTGATATATTTGCGGGTCAATTATTGGTTGATGAGTCGGGTATGGCCGGTCAGCCTATTCACTTTACCGCTTACGGAGAAGGTGATACACCTGTCATCGATGGTTCTGCCGGTTCAGGTGGTTCCGAATTAGCGGCTATTCTCGTGATCAATCAAGATCATATCGAGATAAGTCATTTAACCATTCGCAATTTTCGTAAACAGACTAAAGCGAATGTTGCCGACATGGACGCTTATGGCATTTTGGTCAAGAATACGGGTAAGCGAATATTATCTGGATTTAATTTCCATCATTTAACGGTAGAAGAAATTTATCCCATTAAGGCGAGAGCTTCATTCAATAAGACGTCAGTGACGGGTATTCGCTTTGAAACGAAACCTGCAAAGAATAAACGCCAAGCGGTTAACACTCGTGATATTTATATTCATGATAACTTCATACGCCACACGGCGAGATTTGGCATTGCTTTACGTCACCGTCCCTCCAGAGTCGATGGCGTAAAAAATACCGAGCTTGATTACGATGTGAATGTGCGCATCATTAATAATCGCTGTGAAGACATCGGTGGTAGCTGTGTGTTAATGAACGGTACTTGGCAAGGTTTGTTAGAGGGCAATACGTTTATACGATCAGGTGCAATGGTTGAACCCTCGCTATCGGTTAATCGGGGTAGTGGTGCGTGGTTTTTTCGCAGTAAGCATATTGTTGCGCAGTATAATAGTGCATATGGATCACGAGGCCATAATGACTCGGCGGGTATGCATGTCGATTATGCGAATGAAAATATTTTAGTGCAATACAACTTTAGTCATGACAATGAAGGCTATGGCACTGAGATATTGGGTAAAAATAAAAATATTATTTGGCGCTTTAATATTAGCGCTGGTGATGGCACGCGACGAACTAATGTAGAGCGTCCTGAAGGCGGAAAAAGTAAATTCCCTGGTAAAACTATTTTTGTTAGTGATTTTTCAGTTCCAAAGCGAATACAGTCTCGCGAGATATTTATTTATAACAATAGCTACCTAATCACCTCAGGTTCAGATCCCCAGGTAGAGTTTAATGGTGAGCAGGTGCAGTTGTACAATAATTTATTTGTGGTTGAGGCTGGTGCGCGGCTAGCTAAAAAGCTAAATATTTCTTGGCTGCAAGGCGAATCATTGGATATGCGTGGTAACGCCTTTGTAGGCAATATATCCCCTAGTTTTATTCGCTTTGATAGCCAGCCTTTTGTGACTCAGCTTACCTTTAATGGCGAGCCGGCTGATGCTAGTAGTTATGCGGTAGACGTAGATTGGTTAAAGTCATCTACTGCGTTCACACCAATACAGCATCCATTATTTCCTGCTGCAGGCAAAGGAATTTTTAGTCATGTAAGTGCCGTGCCTACGGTCGACTTTTTTGGTAATCCCTTAGCGTCTATGCCGAGTTTAGTTGGGGCGGGTTATCAATCTGCGAATGCTAAATAGTTTTATAGTTTTATTTTTTCTATTAAAGGTAGTTATATTTTGATTATTCAATTTCGCTTTTTTATAGTATCAAGTATTTTTTATTTAATGAGTCAATCAACTTTTGCAGCACCAAATTTTATTTTAGTGTTGACCGATGACCATGGTTGGAGCAGTTTTTCTGCACCGATGGATAAAACTCGTCCCGAAGCTAAAAGTGACTACTATCAAACACCTAATATGGATGCGCTGCTAAATATGGGCATGCGATTTAGTAATGGTTATGCTGCTGCTCCCGTTTGTTCGCCGACGCGCTACAGTATTCAGTTTGGTAAAACACCGGCGCGACTGCAACGCACTCGCGTAATAGGTAAAAATCGGGCGGATCATAATCAAATAGCGATACCTCAAGTGCTCAAAGCGATCGATCCAAGTTATCGTGCAGCGCATATCGGAAAGTGGCACATCGATGCTGATCCTGAGCGCTATGGCTATGACCTACATGACGGCAACACGAAAAACAAAGAGGCCGGTTTTGATAACGGTGATCGTTCACGTCAGTGGGACGGTTATGCCGAAGATGACCCCAAACGTGTTCATTCTATTACCGCCCGTGCAATAGAATTTATGCGTGATTCAGTTGATAAAGATCAGCCGTTCTTTTTGCAGCTGTCACATTATGCAGTGCATTCTAATATTGTGTATAGCGAGTCTTCATACGCGAATGTTGGCAAGCGAGAAAAGGGTAAGTTACATAATAATCAAGCTTATGCAGCCATGATTGAAGACCTCGATAATTCAATAGGAACCCTATTAGCCGCTTATGAGGCATTAGGATTAGCTGATAATACTTATATTATTTTTACCGCAGATAACGGCGGTATGCCAGTGTTGCCTATGCAGTTAAATCGTGGTCGTCCCTATAAGGCGGGACTAAATAGCCCGCTATTGAGAGGTAAGTGGGACTTGACTGAGGGTGGTATTCGCGTGCCATTTGCCATGGTAGGGCCAGGCATCGCAGCCAATAGCCAAACCAACACGCCGGTAGTGAGTTATGATTTATTGCCAACAATTGCTGATTTAGCCGGCTCGAAAAAAAACCTACCTAAGTTGCTTGATGGTGGTAGCTTTCGAGAATTATTAAATGATCCCGAGGCTGTTGTTCAGCGGCCTTTTGAAGGCTTAGTATTCCATTTACCGCATTATAACCGTGTTGGTATGAATGAACCGCATTCAGCTATACGGCTTGGCGATTATAAATTAATTGATTTCCCAGTCTCTAAACGACGCTTGTTATTTAATGTCGCCAATGACATTAGCGAGTCGACTGATTTATCAGAGATAGAACCCGCTGTTACCGATAAATTAGCAGAGCAGCTTTCTCAGTACTTAGACTCAGTGAATGCTGAAAAACCACAAGACAGTGGCAGCTGGGGTCGAGCGGGGAAAAA
>JGI20154J14316_10003422_pt1 | contig 12775 bp, 9 predicted proteins | sample COG_04_FD_14316 | JGI IMG/M metagenome (IMG submission 14316) | reverse complement strand
ACATGGGAACGCAAGCGTAAAGCTGCTGCCGCTGTTAAGCGCAACCAGAAAAAAGTATCTCGCGAATCACGCAAGTTTACTCGACTCTACTAAGCTTAACCCTCTAACAAGAGAGTTAACTATTGAGTTAAAGCAAAGAGCGCCTGACCGGCGCTTTTTGTGTTTCTGGAAAACAAGAATTCCACTTTAATCGGAGAATCACTATGTCATTAAAACAGCAGCTCAAAGACGCGATGAAAGATGCCATGCGCGCTAAAGATAAAGAGCGCCTGGGCGCTATTCGTCTCATATTGGCAGAAATAAAGCGTATCGAAGTAGACGAGCGAATCGAGATTGAAGACGCCCGCACTCTGGCGGTACTGGACAAAATGGTTAAGCAGCGTCGCGATTCCATCACTCAGTACGAAAGCGCTGGCCGTCAGGAATTGGCTGACGTGGAAATTGCTGAGATTAAGGTGATTCAGGACTTTTTGCCGACCGCTTTAACCGAAGCGGAAATTGCTGAGCTTATTCAGCAGGCTATTACCGAGACCGGCGCTGAGTCTATGCGCGATATGGGTAAGGTGATGGGGATTATCAAACCCAAGATTCAGGGTCGTGCCGATGCTGGTGCTGTTAGCGGGCAGATTAAGAAAGCCCTTAGCTAACAAAAAAGCTCTTAGTTAAAAGCCATTAGCTAACAAAAAGCTTTTAGTTAACTACAGCCTTGAGCCTGTTGTAACAGAAGCCCTGAGCGTCTTGTAATAAAAGCCTTGAGCGTATCGTAATAAAAAGCCTTTTAAGTAGTTATGTTTGATTGAGTCTCGATCCTTGATCGTGGCGGCCGAAGCCAAGCAGGGCCTCCCGAGACTCACTCAAGCCATCCATGGGCGCTCGAGCGCCGTTCCCGACGGCGCACGGTCCCGGGAGGCCTTGCTTGGCTCCGACCTAAAGCTAACCTTCAGTTTTCTAAAAGAAGTATTGTGGGATTAGAACAGTAATTCATAACTTCGGTTTAGGTTAGAGTGGGGTTAGGCTTTTCCATACCCTGTGCGGCATGGATGCCGCACTCGAGCCCCCATGGATGGGTTTACGGCGAGTCTGGGAAAGCCTAACCCCACTCTGGCCGCCACCAAACCAAAACGAATAAACCAATTCATCAGAAGCTCAGGTTTATTTCACAGCCGAAGCAGTTACACTATAGCAATCAAAAAAAGAGCACCGTAAAACGCCAATGGCCGGACGAATACCACAAACATTTATTGATGACCTGCTCGATCGCGTAGATATAGTCGATGTGGTCAACGGTCGCGTTCCGCTAAAAAAAGCGGGCAAGAACTACAAAGCCTGCTGCCCCTTCCACGAAGAAAAAAGCCCCTCATTTACCGTCGCTCAGGACAAACAGTTTTACTACTGCTTTGGCTGTGGCGCAGGCGGCAATGCCCTCGGCTTTGTCATGGAATTTGACCGCCTCGACTTTTTGCCCGCAGTAGAAATGCTCGCCAAAAATGCCGGTCTCGAGATTCCCCGTGAAGCGGCACAGGATGCTCAGGTCAGCAAACAGAAAGACAGCCTCTATTCGCTGCTTGGCGAGTCGGATAAATACTTCCGCAAGCAGTTGCGCCAACATCAGGCCGCCGCAGGCGCGGTCGACTATCTTAAAGCCCGTGGTTTAAGTGGCCAGGTAGCGGGTCAATACGGTGTTGGCTACGCGCCACCTGGGTGGGACAATCTGCTTAAAGCAGTGGGTACTGATCAAGAACGTATCGACCTGCTCGATGAATCCGGCATGGTCATCACCAAGCCCGAAGAGAAAAAGCAGTATGATCGCTTCCGCCACCGCATCACCTTCCCCATTCGTGACCAGCGCGGTCGCACGGTTGGCTTTGGTGGACGAGTGTTGGATGACAGCACACCCAAATACCTTAACTCGCCAGAGACCCCAGTGTTTCATAAAGGGCGCGAGCTCTACGGGCTTTACGAGGCGCGGCAAAAACTCAAAGAAATCCCCTGCCTGATTATGGTTGAGGGCTATATGGATGTTATTGCCCTGGCCCAGTTTGAAATCAACAATGCGGTGGCAACTCTGGGTACAGCATTGACCGAAAGCCATCTGCAAAAGATCTTCCGCTACACCTCTGATATTGTCTTTTGCTTTGACGGCGACAANGCNGGCCGCAANGCNGCTGCTCGNGCGTTGGATACNGCACTGCCGGAAATGCGCGANGGNGTTTCAGCGAAATTTCTGTTCTTNCCNGANGGTGAAGATCCNGACACNATGGTTCGNCAGCTTGGCAAACAGGCGTTTATGGAGCAGGTCGACAGCGCCCAGCCGCTCTCCGAATTCTTATTTGAACAGCTCAGTGATGGTATCGACGACAGCACTGCCGATGGCAAGGCGCGACTGAGTAAAGTCTGCGCGCCACAGATTAACCGTATACCTCAGGGTGTATTTCGACAGCTAATGCTCGAGGAACTATCCCGCCGCACCGGCATCTCGGCGGACAATTTGCGCGACTATGTGGCTACCCATAAGCCACCTCAGCAATACAACGCTGAGCCCAGCAGTCCTGCGCCGCAGCATCCCGAGCCAATCGGAGAGGAGCCGCCAGAGATCTATGGCGGTGTTGACTATGAGCCCTACCCCGAAACGGTTACCGCTCGAACCAACAAAATTCGCCTGTCACCGTTGAAATTCCTTACCGCACTGCTGATCAATCACCCTCAGCTTGCGGAATATGTCGAAGATATTGAAATTCTCAGAGTCTCTGCGGATATTGATATGGCACTGTTTCTTGAAAATTCTGGCGCTGATTAACAGCGCGCCTCAGTGTACAAAAACCTCCCATATCTTTGCCCGCTGGCAAGCCGCCCAGGGTGACCAGCAAGAGTTACAGCTACTCAGAACTCTTGCCGGCAGTGAACTGCATCAACCCCCAAAAGGTACAGGCCGCGATGATGATCAGGAATTCACTGACACGCTGGCCCATGTGATGCGCGATGCCTTTGAGGCACTGCCCGGCGAGAGAAAAGCGATATTCTTGCTGTCACAGGAAACCCTCAACGAACGCCAGATTAAGCAGCTACTTAAAATTCACATGCAACTGGGCGACGACATCCAAAACGCCGAATTAAAAAGTAAGATAAAACAAAGACTTATAGTCTAATATTAGAAACCAGACAGGCTCGCAATAAAGCTTTAAATTACTTCAGACATCGGTGAGATTATCGGCTATAATTGCGCGCTATTTTTCAGCCCAAAACAGTATTAGAATCCTATGACCGACCTACATCAAAAACAACAATCCGGCATTAAAGATCTTATCGCTAAAGGGCGCGAGCAGCGCTACCTGACTTATGCTGAAGTTAACGACCATCTTCCCGAAGATATAGCCGATCCGGAACAGGTCGAAGATATCATTCAGATGATCAATGATATGGGCATCACCGTTTTTGAAACGGCTCCCGACGCTGAAACACTTCTTATGCTCTCTGGAGACAATACTCCCGATGAGGTAGCCGCCGCTGAAGCCGCCGCTGCGCTGGCATCTGTAGAATCCGAACAGCATCGCACCACCGACCCTGTACGTATGTATATGCGTGAAATGGGCTCTGTTGAGCTGCTGACACGTGAAGGCGAAATCGAAATCGCCAAACGCATTGAAGAGGGAACCCGTGAGCTGATGGCTGCGGTTTCCGACTGGCCAACCACGGTTGCAGCTATTGTTGCCGAGTACGAAAGAGTTGAAGCCGGCGAACGCAAACTGACCGATATTATCAGCGGTTATCTGAATCCTATGGAACACGTTCCCTCAGCTCTGGCTCAACAGCAGGCTGCTGAAGCGCTTAAGCTTGAGAACGGCGATACCGAGGAAGAGGACGAAGAGGAAGAAGAGCAGCACGAAGGCGGGTTGGACCCGGAAGTAGCTTTCGAGCGTTTTGATGCTATTCGCAAGCAGCTGAAGAAGACTGAAAACGCAATTTCTCGCTACGGTCGCGACAGCGATTCCGGCAAGAAAAACATTGCTGATCTGGCAGACCTGTTTAAGTACCTCAAGCTGACTCCCCGTCAATTTGATCCGCTGATCGTCAAAGTACGCCTAGCAGTTGAAAGAGTTCGCTCTGAAGAGCGCAAGATCATGAAGCTGTGTATTCGCTTCGGCAAGATGCCACGTAAAGAATTTATCACTAAATTCCCCGGCAACGAATCAAACCTGTCATGGATTACTGAGCTGGCTAAGTCAGACGAGCCATGGGCAGAGCGCGTTGCCAACCAAGAAATTGAAGTACTGCGCTCACAGCGCAAACTGGCTCAGGTTGAGAAAAACAGCGGCATGAACGTTGCTGCGATTAAAGATATCAACCGCCGTATGACCATGGGTGAAGCCATGGCTCGTCGCGCCAAGAAAGAAATGGTTAGAAGCCAACCTGCGCCTGGTTATCTCGATCGCCAAGAAGTACACCAACCGTGGCCTGCAGTTCCTCGATCTGATTCAGGAAGGTAATATCGGCTTGATGAAAGCGGTTGATAAGTTTGAATATCGTCGCGGCTACAAGTTCTCTACCTATGCAACTTGGTGGATTCGTCAGGCGATTACCCGATCTATTGCAGATCAGGCGCGCACCATCCGTATTCCGGTACATATGATTGAGACTATCAACAAGCTCAACCGTGTGTCTCGCCAGATGCTTCAGGAAATGGGTCGTGAACCCACTCCGGAAGAGTTGGCAGAACGTATGGAAATGCCAGAAGACAAGATTCGTAAAGTGCTTAAAATCGCCAAAGAGCCAATCTCCATGGAGACGCCGATTGGTGAAGATGAAGATGCCAGCATTGGCGATCTGATCGAAGATACCACTATTGCCCTACCGCTCGATGAAGCGACCAGCAATAACCTCACAGAGTCTACTCGTGATGTTCTGGGCAGCCTAACGGCAAGAGAAGCGAAAGTACTGCGTATGCGCTTTGGTATTGATATGAATACTGACCACACACTGGAAGAAGTCGGCAAGCAGTTCGATGTAACCCGTGAGCGTATTCGTCAGATCGAAGCCAAGGCACTGCGCAAGCTACGTCACCCGACTCGCTCGGATCATCTGCGTAGCTTTATTGACGAGTAAGACAAACCGTTATCTTGAACAGTGATGAAAGATCTAGAGATCCTTCACTGCGTTCAGGATGACAGAGTGTTAGCCGATACATACCGGTTAACTAAGAAAGATTTAAGGCAGGATTTTTGTTGTTAGGCTAGGAGCCGCGCAGTAATGGGAAGGAGCATACATTAAGTATGTGACTGAGTATTATGAGCACGCGACGACGCATAACAGCAAAAAGACAACTTAAACGCCGAATTTTTGGTTTAGCGCAAGGCGCGCAATGAGCGATTGAAGGAGCATACATCGGTATGTGACTGAAAGAGCGAAGCCGCGCAACGCCGCGATAAGCCAAAAAGGCAGCATTAGATTTAAACGCCGAATTTTTGGTTTAGCGCAAGGCGCGCAATGAGCGATTGAAGGAGCATACATCGGTATGTGACTGAAAGAGCGAAGCCGCGCAACGCCGCGATAAGCCAAAAAGGCANNNTTANAAAGGGGCCCATAGCTCAGTTGGTTAGAGCAGTCGACTCATAATCGATTGGTCGTAGGTTCAAGTCCTACTGGGCCCACCATTTTCACCTACGGTTCGATGTTGAACCCGTAGGACTAATCCAGTCAGCTCTCTGTATATCTTCGATCATGCCGCTGCCGTTCAGCTGTTGCTACAGCCTCACCCTACTGGGCCGCTCTCTACCCTCACCTTCGGTTCGATGTTGAACCCGTAGGGCTAATCCAGTCAGCTCTCTTTAACTCTTCGATAATGCCGCTACCGTTCGGCTGCTAGAACAGCCTCACCCTACTGGGCCACTCTCTATTCTCACCTACGGTTCGATGTTGAACCCGTAGGGCTAATCCAGTCAGCTCTCTTTAACTCTTCGATAATGCCGCTGCCGTTCGGCTGTTTCTACAGCCTCACCCTACTGGGCCACTCTCTATTCTCACCTACAGTTCGATGCTGAACCCGAAGAACTAATCCAGTCAACTCTCTTTATTTATCCATTAATATCGCCATCACACAGTTGCTAGAACAGCACTCTCCATAGCATTCTCACTCTTCTATAAATACATCCTAGACTACTATTAAAGGCTAATTGGATATCTTTCCACCAATCAATTACTATTAAAATCAATCAAAAAAAAACAGTTGCATGTGAATATGTTAAGTCGCTCAATTAGCCTAGCCATAATTTCTTTACTCTCATTAACTAGCGTTCATGCACTGAGCAACAATACATACACCTATAATCTAGACTTCCAGGGAATAACCATTACGGGCTGCGTAGATATTTGTCCAAACAATTTGATTTTGCCCGAGACGATTGACGGATACTCTGTAACCGCTATTGGAGAAGAGGCTTTTGATGGTAGCCCACTGACTAATATCGCTATTCCTAATAGTGTAACCCACATAGGGGCTTATGCTTTTGCTGGCGGTCAACTAACCAGTGTTACCATTCCAGATAATGTGACATTTATCGGAGGCGGAGCTTTTAGTTACAACCAGCTTACCTCTGTAACTATACCAGACAGTGTAGTCTATCTTGGAGGATACGCGTTTTCCGACAACCAACTTGCCGCTGCAACTATCCCGGATAGTGTAGTCTTTCTTGGACCATCTGCGTTTTCCAGCAATCAACTTACCAGCGTCGAGATTGGCCAGAGTGTAGCCAAGATTTATTCTAGTACTTTTGAGGGCAATCAGCTCACCGCTGTCACTATTCCAGATAGCGTAACAAGCATTGAAGAAAGAGCTTTTAGAAGCAACCAGCTTTCCGTGGTCACCATTGGCAATGGTGTGACTGATATCGGTGACCACACATTTTCAGGTAACCCACTCTCCAGTGTAACCCTTGGTCAAAGTGTAACTAGTATTGGGGTAGATGCTTTCGCAGGGGGGCAGCTTACCCAGATTACCATTCCAGATACTGTGCTCAAGATTAAAATGGGTGCATTTGCAAATAATCAGCTTACCAGCGTCACTCTAGGTCGAAACTTGGCCCTTATTGAGGGTATGGCTTTTTATAAGAATCAACTTACCCAAGTTACTATCCCGGACAGTGTGAATTATATAGGATGGGGGGCATTTTCTGAGAACAATCTCACCAGTGTATCCTTGGCCGATAGCTCACATCGGATTGATGAAGAAGCATTTTCGTCAAATCAAATTACCCATATCACTCTGGGCGACAATGCCATAAGTATTCATCCCACAGCAATTGAATGGAATAACGTTAACACGGTACATTTTTCTGGTGACCGGCCTAGTGCTTTATCCCCATTTAATAGCAATAGTGTCGAAACAATTACCTACTGTCCAAACACCTCGGGCTGGCCGGGTGAGCCTATGGAAGGAATAACATTTGAACTGAGAGATGTTTGCGAATCAGAAGATAATAATGACAATAACCAAACTGCATCCGCTTCCGTTTGGGACATCGACAACAGCGGCAGTGTTGATGCCTTGACCGATGGTCTACTGTTAATGCGGTATTTTTTCGGTATGCGGGGAAATGTTCTGATTGATGATGCTTTAGATTCAAATGGCACAAGAACAGATGCCTCTGAAATCGAAGCTTACATAGAATCACATATACCCTAGCTCTATGCTTTCTAATGCATGATTCAGAAAGCCCATCAGTGAGAGCTAAAAATCACACCCGTGGTGGTTATATAAGGCCATCTTAGGAAGATTGTAAGCATCAGCCCTACCGAAACCATAACTTACTACATCTTTTCCCGGCTGATGCCATAGGGCTTTTTACTTTACAGCTATAGCGAATAATTTAGCAGTTTGTCAGAAAACCGGTCACAAGACTTTATATTCAAACTCTAAATCATAGTCCTGAAATGTGTCATCAACCAGATCAAATCCCGCTCGAAATCCTGCAGCAACATTATCGACAAACTCGGTCTAAAATCGAACCACAGCAGCCTTAAATGAAGGCTCACTATGAAGTAGATGAGGAACAAAACTTGTCACAATTGAATCAACGAGTTTTTACCAAGTATTGTTTACCGGAAATAAAATATATACAGTATTGAATATACCGAAGTTCAACATAATGAAAAAAGAAGCATAAATATATGGGTAAAAAATATCGACTAACTGCACTAATTCTTGTAGCTGGATTCTCGCTAGCTATGAATATTGCCATGCTTGTAAGTACCAGCTTGTTTAAGCTCGTGACAACCACATTTGAAGCAGTGACAAGTATTCCAACTGTCGCTTCGAAAATTCACCCAAAAAATACCTTAGTGAAATTCAAAGGAAAGACGGTTCGCGTTGCTGCTGCAGTAGGCTCGACGGCAAATTCTATTAAGAAACGCGCGGTTCGAACAGCTTCACGCTCTGTAAGCTCTATGGCTTTTGAAGCAATTCCCTACGCTGGCATTACAGCAATTGTTGGAGTAACAGCATGGGAGTTAAAAGACTTATGTGAAACAGCAAATGATATTGAAGCACTAAATCAGGCACTTAATCCAGATGAGGAAATATCGCTCGACCAATCATCTGTCTGTTCAGTGACTATACCAAACAAAGAAGAACTTCTTTTAAAGGCTGAGAACACATCAGAATCACTTAGAAACAAAGTAAAATCATATCTCTCTGAGATAAGAAGCAAATGAATTGCGCTTTTGAAAAGTAAGATATTACTACAGGAATACAGTGGAAAATTATTACAGGCCTTTCTATATCAGAGTCTATGAATCCTCAAAGGGAGTATATAATAAAAAAACCTCTGCCAAAGACAGAGGTTTTTTGGATGCTGAACTCACAAGGAGTAGCTTGGGACTAAAAGATGAAACTCAAGCCCACTGAAGTAATATCAACCTCACCATCAGTTCTCAACGATGCGTTCCAACCTAAACCGCTGTCGCCTTCACGCCCGGAAAGGCCAAGACCAATAACATTTTGACCGTCTATACGAGATACAGAAACATCGTAATCTATTCCGCTTCCGCTGAGTTTTGCATAGCCAACTGTTGACGCTAACTCAGCTGAACCCGCATCTACTACACCAGCTTCTACATAGAATGAACCCTCAGTAAAAGAGTCGATTGCATAGGCAACGGATAACTCTTTTATACTAGGTGAAACATCACTATCTTCAGCGTAAAAATGACCGACATCAACCGAAAGTTTGCCGTCAAAAACTGTTTTTAAACCAGCCTCAAAGCCGTCAACGCTATCATGGCCTGCATCGAAAATGGTCATATTTAAATCGACATAGCTAACGTTTTAAGCAAAAGAAATAGCCGGCAGTAAAAGAAGCGCAAGAGCAATTTTTTTCATTATAAAGTCCCAAGTAATATATTGTTGTTATAGTTCGCTGATATTAACTCTATATTATTCGTATGTATATTCTTATTAACCTGCCTGGCTAGACTTAAAACCATTTCAATAACCGCTAAAGCCTGCCTCTTATTCAATCTTTTATTTCAGTATTGCTGAACTTTCCCAAGGTCTAATATTAAAAAAACCCCGGACTATTTAAATAGTCCGAGGTTTTATAAATAGCCTAAAGGAGAAGCCTAACTTGATCAAAATCAGTCTAAGCCAGGCATAGCGCTTAGACTGACATTGTTATTTAATCACAGAGGTCTCGGAATTAAATTATCAGTGATCACTGTATCAATCACATGAATCACACCATTGGTCGTGTAGATATCAGTGGTTGTCACATTTGAACCCTGAACCTGCAGTGACACCTGCTCCTGACTCACCGACCACCAAGCACCACCTACTCCATCGCCATTGTTGTCTCCAGGGGCCGAGTCACTTTGGAAGAAATACAGCGGGCGGCCCAGATAAGCGGCCTGTTTGGAATTGTCATCTCTGTTGATAATGCTCAGTCCGGGGATATTACTGACTTCAGCATCAGTGACCAGTACCGGAGGCCATGCCACTGCACAGACACTATTACAGGCACTACTGGAAGTTCCAAGATCCTCATCGAAAACATAGACTGTATAGCCCGGTTGTGCGCTATTACTGCCACCGACAAGCATTTCCATTTCACTGTTATAAGCGACTTCGTCGTTTGCAGCATTGGTGGTCTGAGTGAAGTTAACCAGTTTGACGCTAACATTATCACCGCTGGCAGTTCCGACATCTGTGCCATTGGCTGCAAAGGCGTTTAATGCATTGATTTCGGCACCGGAAACAACATGATTTAACAGCACATTATTGAGGGCTGTGGTATCTGCAAGCAGATCGCTCAGAGCGGTGCTTTCAATCTTTGCAAAGGCATCATTGGTCGGCGCAAATACAGTGAAAGTTGCATTCTCATCGGCCAGGGTGCTGACCAGATCAGCGGTGGTAAGCGCATCGACAAGTGTTGAGAATCGAGTGTCAGAGGTTGCCACATCGACAATACTCATAGTCGGTTCAAACTTAGTTGCCAGAGGTAAAATGACCTGGTCAATCACATGGATAACGCCATTATCAGCCGCTATATCGGTTAGTGAAACTGCTGATTTATTGGCATATAGAGTCCCATCAGACAGCGACAGAGATACATCCTGATTAACGGCCGTGGTTACCATCTTGTTGGCCGACTGAGCAATCATAACCGCCGTGTCCTGAAGAACGATGACATCGGGCAGCACATGATTTAAAAGGATACCTGAAAGGGTTACCGTATCTGCAAACAGGGCATCAATGGTCTCCTGCCCAAGAAGCGCAAAGGCGTCATCTGAGGGGGCAAACACCGTGAAGTTTGACTCTGGATCATCGAGCACTGTATCCAGACCAGTTGCCTGCAATGCAGCTACTAAACCGGTAAAGTTTCCATTGGCCATGGCGACATCGACGATAGACATCGCTGGATCTGGCAATTCAACATCTGCAATAACCACCATATCAATCACATGGATTACGCCGTTGGTGGCATAGATATCCTTTACAGTTACCGTGGCACCACCAAATAACAGACTGTTAAGAGCGCTATTGATCGAAACCGGAATAGCCGCTTCGGAGAGTGTCGATGCTGACTGCCCATTTAGGGAGAAGGCGGTTGTCGACAATACCTCAGCTTCCACAACATGCTGCAAAAGAATATCTGTCAGTACATCCGGATTAGCCAACAAAGCGGCTATAGTTTCTGCACTGATCATGGCAAAGGCTTCATCGGTAGGAGCAAAGACAGTGAATGATCGGCTTTCATCAGCCAGTGCTGAATCTAACCCAGTTGCCTGCAGTACTGAAATCAGAGTATCGAAACTACCGGCAGCAATAGCGGTATCGACAATATTCATGGTTGGCTCTGCTCTATCTGCCAACGGCATTAGTACCGCATCAATCACATGGATAATGCCATTGTCTGCCTGGATATCAGTGACTGTTACCGTTGCCACATTGACTAGCAGGTTTTCACCATCCAGAGATAAACCCACCTTATCGCCATTGACCATCTCTACTAGATTACCGACACTTGCTATTGCAGCAGCGGCATCGACTTCTCCACTGATCACGTGGTAGGTAAGGATATCTGTAAGGGTATCCAGATCGTTGAGTAGTCCATCTATGGTCTCCTGCCCCAGAAGCGCAAAGGCATCATCGGTGGGGGCAAATACCGTATAGGATTCACTGGTATCGGAGAGAGTCGCGTCGAGACCCGTGGCCTGAAGAGCCGCAACCAGAGTGGTAAAGTTGCCATCGGCTACAGCGACATCAACAATCGTTGTGGCTGTAGGTTCCGGGGTGGTATCTATTGGGGTATCTGTCTCATGAATGCTGGTGTTGCTGCTTCCGCAAGCCTGTAAAAAAAACAGGCTCACAACTGTGATGCCGAATAACTTTAGTGTTTTCATTTCGTTACCCTCGAGTTCTTATAATCATTATTTTTGTTTTCCAGTTACGCCTGAAAAATCACTCCAGATCACAGGAGTAATTCAGGCGAGTAAATCTGAGGGAAATCAAACTGGTAATTCAGAACTGATATAGGGAGATAAAAATCAGCTTAATTGAGGGTTGCAGACCAATTATGGCTTTGGATTCAAAGCTATAAAAAGCGCCAAAAAAAACCCCTTTGTAAAAAGAGGCTTTTTGTAGATTTTAAGCTAGACCGCAAGATTTAAAATGCTTTCTGGTACCCAAGAATAAATTGATAATCTGTATCCATCTGCAGATTATTCTTCTCTTGCTGGATAGGCTTGATCAACTCCAATCCAAATCTGTCACTTTTCCCGGGAAGAATATGGGTCAAGAAATTTACACCCAGTGCAAAATGTACTTCTCTGCCGCCATAATTTTCCGGATTTGCGGTTTGAACTGGCGCGCTAATCATAGGGTTTCTTCCGGATAGTTTGTCCTGATAAACAACCTTTAGTCTTGAAGAGAAAGAAACCGACTTGTTGAGGGCATATTGCAGCCATGTGTTTAGTTCCGTCTGGTCACCAAAGGACCAGTCATTGTCGGAAACAACAAATCTTGATCGCAACTGGTTACCCCAGACCACTTTTTCACTCAGTGTTCTCAGGTTGGTTAATCCCAGCACTAAACGGGTAGCATCATCTCCAGCTTGCATACCATAGGGTAGGATCATTTCCATGTTCATACCCATTGGGGTCAGAACAACATCTTTAGCCTTATTGTCACCGATAGATTGTTGTACAGTGACTTCCCCGTGCCATCTGGAGGTATCTGTCTCCTGCAGCTTGATCAGGGCACCCAGCGAAATATCGGAGATATCGCTGG
>JGI20154J14316_10003419_pt1 | contig 12780 bp, 11 predicted proteins | sample COG_04_FD_14316 | JGI IMG/M metagenome (IMG submission 14316) | reverse complement strand
GATGGAGTTACGGTGGCTTTATGAGTACCAATTGCCTCTTAAAAGGAAACGACATCTTTACAACTGCTATTGCAGTTGCTCCGGTAACTTCTTGGCGATTCTATGATACCGTATATACAGAACGCTATATGCAAACACCCCAAGAAAACGCAAGTGGTTATGATGATAATTCACCCATTAACTATGCAGACAAACTAGAAGGGAACTATTTATTAGTTCATGGTACTGGAGATGACAATGTACATGCTCAAAACTCTATGCGCATGATCAATGCGATGGTAGCGGCTAATAAGCCTTTTGACATAGCCATGTATCCAGACAGAGCACACGGAATTAGAAAAGGAAAAAATACGCGCTTACATTTATATAAAAAAATGACGGCCTTTATTCAGACAAACTTAAATACAAACTAACTTAGAACACTAAATAACAACCTTATGAATACAATAACAAAACAACCCCATGAAAAAGAAATCTTTGGACATCCTATTGGGTTGTATGTATTATTTTTTACAGAAATGTGGGAGCGTTTTTCCTATTATGGAATGAGAGCTATTCTAGTACTATATTTAGTGGCGGAAACTACAGAAGGTAATGCTGGATTAGGATGGACTAACGGAGAGGCTCTATCATTATATGGATGGTATACTATGTTAGTTTATGTAGCTTCAATTCCTGGAGGATTGATTGCAGATAAGCTTTTAGGTCAAAAAAAATCTGTACTCTATGGAGGCATACTGTTAGTTGCTGGTCACAGTGTTCTTGCCATTGAGGAACTTTGGGCTTTTTATTTAGGACTCGGTTTAATTATTTTAGGAGTTGGATTATTAAAACCAAATATTTCGACCATGGTTGGTGGTTTGTACCAACAAGGGGATATTCGAAGAGACAAAGGTTTTACAATCTTTTATATTGGTATTAACCTAGGTGCTTTTTTATCAAGTTTAATAGTAGGATATGTTGGAGAAGTTCACGGCTGGCATTATGGCTTTGGTTTGGCGGGAATTGGAATGACTTTAGGTCTAGTCCAATATTTAGTAGGTCAAAAATATCTTCAAAATGTTGGTAATTTCCTTGGAGACTCTATGGATCTGGAAGAGAAAGAAGCAATGAAAAAACCTCTAACTAAAATTGAAAAAGATAGAGTTATTGTTCTATTTATCTCATTCTTACTAGTAATAGTATTTTGGGGAGCTTTTGAACAAGCAGGTGGACTAATGAACATTTATGCAAAAGAAAACACTAACAGGATGCTTATGGGGTGGGAAGTACCAGCTTCCTGGTTTCAATCATTAAATGCAATGTTTATTATCTTTTTAGGTACTAGTATCGCATTATATTGGGCCAATAGAAAGTTAAAAGGTAAACTCTCAACATCTTTGTTTAAAATGATTATAGGACTAATAATAATGGGAACAGGTTTTTTCTTTATGTCTGCAGCTGCCTCTGAATTTAATAATACTGGAGCATCAGCAATGTATTGGTTGGTATTAGCTTATCTTTTTCATACAATTGGTGAATTATGTATTTCTCCGGTTGCATTATCATACATAACTAAATTAGCTCCCGTAAAATACGCCTCTATTATGATGGGTATTTATTTTGCAATGACAGGTTTTGGAAATAAACTTGCAGGTTTACTTGGTGAATCTGCAGAAGGACTTGGAGAATTAACTGTTTTTACAGGCATTGCAATTTTTTGTGTGATATTTGGTTTATTAGTTATGGTTTTTAGAAAAAAACTAGAAATACTAACTCATGGTGCTGAAGACAACGAAAAAGAAATCTAGTCAGAAAACTTAAGACAATAAAATATCAGGAATAAACTTATTAAGTGTTTTAATTAAAATTTTATCATGAATACTACTAAATACAGATTTGAAGGTTCAGAAATGAATAGTAAATTATTGATGGGTCATCCCTCTGGGCTTTTTGTGCTGTTTTTTACTGAAATGTGGGAGCGTTTTTCCTATTATGGAATGCGAGCTATTTTAGTACTTTTCCTAACATCAGCTTTAATAGATGGTGGCTGGGCATGGTCTAGAGAGGATGCATTAGGACTTTATGGTACTTATACAATGTTAGTCTACTTTTCTCCAATATTAGGAGGGTGGCTTGCAGATAAATATTTTGGCTACAGGAACTCAGTTGTTTGGGGTGCTTTAATAATGGCCCTTGGGCACGCTGCTATGGCTTTTGACACACCATGGAGTTTGTATATAGGAATTGGATTATTAGTTGCCGGAAATGGTTTATTCAAACCAAATATGACTTCTATAATTAATGGAATGTACGTAAACGCTCAAGAGAAAAAAGATGGAGCTTTTACAATCTATTATATGGGAGTAAATGCTGGTGCATTTTTAGGAATATTATTGTGTGGATATATTGGTGAAACCCAAGGATGGCATTATGGTTTTGGTCTTGCTGGAATATTTATGTTTTTTGGAACGTTACAGTTTTGGTTAGCACAAGGTATTTTTGGGAAAGTTGGGTTATCTGTTTCTAAAACTGCCCAATATGAAGATACCAGCAATAAAACATCAATAAACAACGAACAGAAAGTAGTAAGTGATAAAATTCAAAGAGATCGCTATATAGTTGTTGGTATATTAGCCTTTTTCACCATATTCTTTTGGGCAGCATTTGAACAAGCAGGAGGTTCAATGACTATTTTTGCGAAAGATTACACTAACAGAGTTTTAGAGGGTAATTCCGCAAATATTTTTAGAATCTCAAATACGCTACTCACCGTTGTACCTCTTATAATTATTACATATGTATTATTTAAATTATTTCAAATAACATTTAAAAAATACGCCCTGTCTAATATCTTTCTAGGAACTAGTTTTGTTATTATTTGGGCAATTGTTATTTGGATGTTAAAAAATCAATTTACAGAAGTTAAAACAGAGGTCCCTGCATCATGGTTTTCTATTTTGAATTCTTTTTACATCATTACTTTTGCTCCATTATTTTCTAAACTATGGGAAAGTAAATACAACCCTTCGGCAGCAATAAAATTTGGTCTTGGTCTTATTCTTCTAGGATTAGGTTTTGGTGTTTTAGCATACGGTTCTGCAAGTATTCCTCAAGGAGCACAGACAGCTTCAGTTAGTATGATTTTCTTAATTGTAGCCTACTTATTTCACACTTTGGGTGAACTTACTTTATCTCCTGTAGGCTTATCATATGTAAGTAAATTAGTGCCAGCTGCAAAAATTGGTTTAATGTATGGACTCTGGTATATTGCTATTGGTATGGGAAATAAAGCTGCTGGATCTATGGGTGGAATGATTGATCAAATCACCACTGAATACAATATGAGTACTTTCTTCTTAATTTTTACAATTATTACTATCATAGCAGGATTGATACTTATGGTGTTATCTCCTGTCATAAAAAAACTAATGCACGGAGTGCGATAATTAGAATTTAAAAAAAACATAAAGAAAGCATCAATATTGATGCTTTCTTTTTTTTTGTAAATTTGCAGTAACAATTACGCCCAAACAAATATGAAGAAAATAGTTGTATTACTTTTTTTATTATTGGCAACATGTCAAGTACATGCACAAAAAGTAAACTGGATTTCTTTTGAACAAGCCGCTGAGCTTACTAAAGAAAACCCAAAGCCTATGCTTATAGATGTCTACACAGATTGGTGTGGTTATTGTAAAAAGATGGATAGAACAACTTATAAAGATGCTACAATTACCTCCTATATAAATGAGCATTTTTATGCAGTAAAATTAGATGGAGAACAAAAAGAAGATCTTGTTTATAATGACTATACCTTTAAGTTTAAACCTTCTGGAAGAAATGGATATCATGAGTTTGCAGCTAGTTTATTGAATGGTAAACTAAGTTATCCAACAACCGTTTTTATGGATGAAGAATTAGGCTTATTAGATAGAGTTCCTGGATATCTTACTCCAGAAATTATGGAGCAAGTGATCACTTATTTTGCTAGTAAAAAGTATAAAACAGCAACATGGCAAGAGCATGTTAAAGGTTTTAAAAGCAATTTAAAATAGCAGTAAGCACCTTTCTTATTTTTTAATATATGCGCCTTGCTCGTTAGTAGACCAAAACGGTATCTGTAACTTTAAGCAGGTTGCTTTCCAACGTCTAACATAACTTTTATAATTAGATCCGTCTGCAATAATTATTGTAGGCTGAAGCCTATTAATAAGACGTTCTAAGTTAATTTTTGGAGATTGACGCAACAACACAATTGGTTGACGCAAGTCTGTAAGATTATAAACCCCTGCCGTATCTATAAATAAAATAATTTGTTTATTCAGCTGTAAAACATTAGGTAATTTTTGATAATTTTGATAGAGAATATTCTCTCCTACTTTNTAATTTTTTAATAAATTTTGCTTGGTAACTAAAGAATCCATATCGTTGTATACTTCTAAAAAACTGCCTGTTCTAATGCCTACAATTGAATTTCTGCTTTTATGAAATACTATAAATTCATTATTTTTTTCNATATGATATTTCTCACAGAAAAATACAAATTGAAAAATAAGCACTGAGCTTAAAAAAAATAAACACCTTTTTGCATTTCTTTTTAAAAAAAATTGAAAACATGCTATGATTACTAGGTAAGAAAAAAACATTTTGATAAAAGAAAATGAAATATCTGAAAATAAAAAAGCTTCTTGTCTTGCTATAAAAGCAACAAGCCTATTGAGAATTGAAATAATACCACTATAGATATCAACTAAAAATACGGGTAATATAGTTAGATATGAAAGCCCTAAAACAATAATTCCTGCACCTAAAATTACCCCCAGAAAAGGAATAATTAATAGATTAGAAAGAAAAAACAATCCTGGAAATTGATGAAAATAAAATAAACTTATTGGTAAGACTCCTAGCTGAGCTGCTGTAGATACTGTAATTAATTGCCATCCTTTATCTATAATATAGTATTTGGGTTTCCATAATTGATAAAATACCGGTTGCACCCAAATAATTCCAAATACAGCCAGATAACTTAGCTGAAAACCTACATCAAATAAAAATAGAGGCTTCAATAGCAACAATAGAAACATCGAGAAAATTAGTGATTGTTCTATAGCATTTCTTTTGTTGAAAAATTGGCCTATAGCAATGGCTGAAAACATAGTTACAGCTCTAGTTACTGAAGCAGACATTCCTGCTAATACCGCAAAAAACCATAGAAATAATACCACCAAGACTAGCTTTATGACTTTTCCTTTCTTGTATCTTTCTAAGGGTTTTAACACAAAGGAAAGCATCCATAAAATAATACCTACATGTAATCCAGATACTGCCAAAATATGAATAGCACCAGCTTTAGAATAGTTGGCTGTTAATTCTTTAGAAATGTCTTGTCGTTGCCCTAATAATAAAGCATTCATAATAGCCAATTCATCTTCTGAAAAGTCATATTGTTGCAATGATTGCTGAATTTTTAAACGAAAGGCAGCTATAAACTCTAAAAAGGATGTTGATGTTTGATCTAACAACAACAGCTCTTGTTTTGTAGCATAAACTTGTTGGTGAATTCCTTGTTTTGCTAAATAGTTTTTATAGTTAAACTGGTGAGGATTTAATGATTCTTTAATAGCAACAAATTTATTTTTTATAAGGATACGATCTCCAATTTTAAAGAACGATGCAACACTATCTTTTTCAATATTAATAAGTACCCTACCAGTAGTTTTCTGATGGTCTATCTGAAGTACCTCAGCCATGTATTTGTAATGATAATTTCCTGGTTTTAGGACCTTGTCTATTGCTAAGGTTGCATTTGAGGTATTAGTTAGGTGTTTTTCAAAATAATTGTAATTTTTTGTTGCATCACCTCTATATATAAGTAGAATTCCTATGAGGAAAAAAGAGAGCCATGAAATGAAAATAAAGAGTACAGTTTTTCTGAATAAATAGCCTATAAACCCGAGAAATAAAAGTATACATAAAAATATTACGATCCCAAAATTCCAGAAATCTGTATAATACTGACAACAAATACCCGCAATAAGAAATAGTAAAAAGTGAAAAGGAAGATATCCTAGCAACTTTTTCATAGCACCCTAAAGTTACTAAAAAAAATGATATAGAAATCTTACTTTTTTAAATTTAAGACTATAGAAGTAGCCGTTTTCTCAGAAGCTCCCTTTCCTCCTAGTTTTTGTTCTAATAGATAATAGGCTTCAAAAAGTGCTGTTCTATGATTAGCATCTAGAATCTTATGTAATTCTCTTTTGAGGTTCTTCTTAGTAAAGTCATTTTGAATTAATTCTTTCACCACCTCTTTATCCATAATTAAGTTTACTAAAGAAATAAAGCGAAGCGTTATAATTCTCTTGGCTATTTGATAAGATATCATACTTCCCTTATAACAAACAACTTGAGGTACTTTAAATAATGCAGCCTCTAGCGTAGCTGTTCCAGAAGTAACTAGTGCTGCATAAGAGATACTTAGTAAGTCATAGGTTTTATTGTCTACAAAAGAAATATTTTTAGAACCAATAATTGTAGTGTAGAAATCTAAACGCTGACTTGGAGCTCCAGCAATAACAAATTCATAGTCCGAGAAGTCATCTATTAAAGATAACATAACGGATAACATTTTAGATATTTCTTGTTTTCTACTCCCTGGCAAAAGGGCTATAATTGGTTTATCTGATAAGTTGTGCTGTTTTCTAAAGATAGTTTCGTCTACTTGTTTTATATCTGCAATAGCATCTATTAAGGGATGTCCTACAAATGTAACTTGGTAATCGTGTTTTTTATAGAATTCTTTTTCAAAAGGAAGAATCACATACATCTGATCTACAACTCTTTTAATTTTTTCTACTCTGTTGGCTCTAGAGGCCCAAACTTGAGGAGAAATATAATAATGAGTACTGTATCCTAGCGGTTTAGCCCACGAAGCAATACGTAGATTAAACCCAGAATTGTCTATAAAAATAAGAACATCTGGATGAAAATTACTAATGTCTTTTTTACAAAAAGAAATCATTCCTAGAATCTTCCTAAGATTCATAAATACCTCTACAAATCCCATAAAGGCTCTTTCTTTATAGTGTTTTACAAGAGTTCCACCAACCATATTCATTAAATCTCCACCCCAAAACCTTATTTCTGCTTTGTTGTCTTGTTTTAACAAAGCTTTCATTAGGTTAGAACCATGTAAATCTCCGGAAGCCTCTCCTGCAATGATGTAATATTTCATAAAAATGAAAAAGTTAGGTCGAGTGGAGTCGATACCTAAATAAAAAACGTCTCGACTCCACTCGAGATGATAAACATTTACAAGCTATAAAAACTTTAAGACAAAGGTAACTAAAGCTGTTAAAATAGAAGCCATTAATACACCTCTGGCTCTGTAATCTTGTTTTTTCTTTATAAAAATAAAAAATACAAAGAGGTTTGGTAACGCTGCTAATGAAAGTACTTGAGCATATAAATTACCTTTTTGTATCATTAGAATTGTTTCTTCAAAACCATATTTAGAAAAGTATTGTAAGTATAAGAAAACACCGCAAGCAGTTGCTAGAATAGAAATCACAAAACCAATAGAAATTTCTTTTTTTATAATTCCCATGAATTTAGCTTTTGAATCATGTGATGAGCTGTTAAATCAAATTGAACCGGTACAATAGAAACGAAACCATTTTCTAGTGCCCAAATATCTGTATCTTCTCCTTTGTCTTTATTAACAAACTCGCCAGATAACCAATAATATTCTTTTCCAAACGGACTCTTGCGCTTATCAAAGTCTTCTCGCCAATAGCCATTGGCTTGTCTACAAATTTTAATCCCTTTTATATGCTCCTTTTTTAATCTTGGAATATTTACATTTAAGACGGTTGCTTCTGGAATACCATTTTTTAGAGCACTTAGTGTAATTCTCTTCACAAACTCTATTCCTTGTTTAAAATCTGCTTGATAGTTAAAATCTAGCAGTGAAAACCCAATGGCTGGAACTCCTTCAATTCCTGCTTCAACTGCGGCACTCATGGTTCCGGAGTATATAACATTAATAGATGAATTAGCTCCATGATTAATTCCAGAAACGCATAAGTCTGGTTTGCGGTTCAGAATTTCATTTATGGCCATCTTTACACAATCTGCAGGAGTACCAGAGCAACTGTATTCAATTTGCGGTCCATCATCTATTGTTATTGGGTTACAATGCAACACATTATCTACGGTAATTGCATGCCCCATTCCGCTTTGTGGTCTGTCTGGAGCAACTACAACAACATCTCCTATTTTATTCATAATTTGAATTAATGCTCTAATACCAGGAGCAGTAATACCATCATCATTTGTTACTAAAATTAAAGGTCTCTTTTTTGCCATTTTTTGTAAGATTTCACACAAATGTAAGGCAATTTATACGAACATTTTTTTAACATTTTGTAAAGAAGGTCTCAACAGTTTTTTAAGTAATATTGTAGTGTTAGTGTCATTTAGTAGTTACCAATGAATTATAAAAATAAGATTCACTAGATGTTAATTTAGAATTCACCAATAAAAAAACGAACAAACAGCATCTAGAAAATCAAGACTATCTATCTCAATTATTTGACATCATTTTAGTACATTAGCTAGGCATCATTTTAGAAATTATAGAACCAACATATATTTATGAAAACCAAACTTCTTATCTCCTTTTTATCACTTTTTTTATTAGTAAGTAGCATCAGTTTTGCAAACCCAACAGATAACAAAAATCCAGATCCAGAAAAAGACAAGGTTTTAATTTCTGTACTTAATTACATGCTTACTCGTGGCCATTATGTTCAAAAAGAACTAAATGATGAATTTTCTGAGATGGTTTTCAATAATTTTATTGATGGATTAGACCCATCTAAAAGATATTTTACAAAAAATGATCTTAAAGAATTCTCTAAGTATAAATTTCAAATAGACAATCAATTAAAAGAATCTGATATTGCATTTTACAGCTTAGTATATGGTAGGTTTTTAGATAAAATTAAAAATGCAAAAAATTACTATGGTGCTATCTTAAAGAAACCTTTTAATTATAAGAAAGATGAAATTATTGATCTGGACTACAAAAAAATAGCATACGCTAGCTCAGAAAAAGAACTCTTAAATTTCTGGAGAAAACAACTAAAATTACAAACCATAGATAGAATTCAAGAGCAAGAAAACTTAGATGAAGAGAAGTTTAAGAAAGACAAATCATACAAGAAAAGATCTTTTTCTGTTCTAGAAAAAAAAGCAAGAGCAGAAGTAATGACCTCTATGGAAAATTTATATATCCGTATAGATGAACTAGAGCACAGAGATTGGTTTTCAACATTTTTAAACAGTATTGTTGCAGCCTTTGGGCCTCATACTACCTACATGCCTCCAAATATCAAAGAAAGTTTTGATCAGGATATGTCTGGAAAACTAGAAGGAATTGGTGCTCGTTTACAAAAGAAAGGTATTTATACCCACATCGTTGAATTGGTTTCTGGCGGACCGGCTTGGAAACAAGGTGAACTAGAAGAAGGTGATATTATTCTTAAAGTTGCTCAAGAAAACAAAGAACCTTTAGATATTGTAGGAATGCGCCTAGACGATGCTATTAAATTTATAAAAGGCCCTAAGGATACAAAAGTATTGTTAACTGTTAAGAAAAAAATTGATGGTACGATCCAAGTCATTACTATTACAAGAGATATTGTTCAATTAGACGAAACTTTTGTAAAATCATCTGTAGTAGAAAAAGATGGAAAAAAATATGGAGTCATAGATTTACCAAAATTCTACATAAATTTTGATGACAGGAACTTTAGAGACTCGGCTAAAGACATGGAAAAAGAAATTGAACGCCTTAAAGAAGAAAATGTTGAGGGCTTATTAATTGATTTAAGAAATAATGGAGGAGGTTCTTTAGATACAGCCATAAAAATTGCTGGTTTATTTGTAGATAAAGGTCCTGTTGTTCAAATAAAATACAGAAATGAAGCTCCTGTTGTTAGAGAAGATATAGATCCTAAAATTCAATGGACTGGTTCTTTGGTTCTATTGGTAAATGAATTGTCTGCATCTGCTTCAGAAATATTTGCAGCAGCAATGCAAGATTATAATAGAGCAGTAATTTTGGGAGGAAATCAAACCTACGGAAAAGGAACCGTTCAAAATATTTTACCTATCAACAAGTTTTATCCAAATTATGATCAAGATTTAGGGTACTTAAAAATGACTATTCAAAAATTCTACAGAATTAACGGAGGTTCTACACAAGTTGAGGGTGTTTATTCAGACATTGCCATGCCAACTCGTTTTAGTTATATGAAGTATGGAGAACGAGATTTAGAAGGTGCTTTACCTTGGGATAAGGTACCTCAAGCTTCCTATAATCAAGTGAACTCTTACAGTAATTTCTCTGACGTTGTTACAACTAGTATTGAAAGAATAAATAAAGATCCTAAATTTCAATTAATTGATGAATATGCCAAATGGTTAAAAAAAGAACAAGATGACTCCTCTTATTCTTTAAACTATAAACAGTATCAAAAAGAATTAAAACAACGAGAAGATTTTGCGAAAAAATTTAAATCAGTTTTTAAATATCAATCTGGTTTGGCATTTAATTCTCCTAGCTATGAGATACCTCTTTTTAAAGAAAATATAGATTTAAAAGAAAAAAGAAATGCTTGGCATAAAAATCTATCAAAAGATCTGTATATTTCAGAAGCATTAAATGTCTTGAGTCAATTAAAATTGGCAAGCAAACAAGAGATTGTGAAAAACTAACGTATATAAAAATTTAAAATTCTAAAGACCTGATATGTTTGCACAAGCTATCAGGTTTTTTACATTTGTAAAGATGTTAAACCAATCTAAATCTCTTTCTCAACTAGCCGTTCAAAAATTTAAGCAAAACAGGATTGGCTTATATAGTTTTTGGTTTGTTATTTTTTGTGGATTTATTGCGGTGTTTGGTTACCTTATTGCACCAGACAATAGTAAAAATGCAAATCAAATGCATGTAGAAATTCATTCAAAAAAACCAGGGTTCACGGTAGAAATGTTAACAATTCCATTAAAAGAAGAAAGATCACAATCTTTTTTTAATAAACTTTTTATGGGAAGTACACAGATTAATACAGAAATTCCCATTCAATCCTATAGCATTCTTAAAGAAGAGTTAGAATACATTGGTTATGGTGATGGATTACCAAAAACAATCAGCTTAGCAGTACTAAATAATACACCAAAAAAATACATCACAAAAAAGACTTTTTATTTTGGAACCGACAAATACGGAAGAGATTTATTAAGCAGATTGTTAATAGGAACTAGAATTTCATTTTTTATTGGCTTTATTGCTGTTTTTATATCCTTATTCATAGGTATTGGTATTGGAGCAATTGCTGGATATTACGGCGGTAAAATAGATGCATTAATAATGTGGATTATTAATATCACTTGGTCTATACCTACTTTGTTATTAGTTATTGCAATTACCTTAGCTTTAGGCAAAGGGTATTGGCAAGTATTTATTGCTGTTGGCTTAACTATGTGGGTAGAAGTTGCCAGAGTTGTAAGAGGGCAGGTCTTAACCACCAAGCAACAACAATATGTAGAGGCAGCTAAAGCCCTAGGATATTCTAACTTTAGAATAATTTTCAGACATATTTTACCCAATATATTAGCTCCAATTATTGTAATTTCTGCAGCCAATTTTGCAGCAGCTATTCTTATAGAAAGCGGCTTGAGTTTCTTAGGGATTGGAGCACAACCTCCTACCCCATCTTGGGGTGCCATTATTAAAAATCATTACAATTATATTATTTTAGGAAAACCTTACCTAGCGGTTATTCCAGGACTGGCAATTATGAGTTTAGTGATGGCTTTTATGTTGATTGGAAATGCCTTACGAGATGCCTTAGATGTAAAGAATTAGAATACTTTCTATTTTCTTCACTCATTTTTTCAATAACCACAAAGAGCAAATTATTAATAAAAAATAGAGGGGTTGAAAAATTTAAAGATCAAATAGAAATAGTGGAATTAAAGGATTTATTCTCTTATCAATTTTATCAAAAATATCAGAGAATTAGCTATAATAAAATAGACTACACATTTATGGAAAATTAATGCTTTTACTAACTAGAACTAGTATCTATTTATAATGCGTAATGATAGTTTCTGTCATTTTTCACATAACTCCCAACAACTTCGTTTTCTTTTAGTTTATCAAGCATATTATAGACATTAAGAATACCTGAAATGGAATCTACTTTGTGCAAAATTTCTAAACTTGTTAAGTGCTCATTTTTAAGAGCTGACAATAAAGACGTTTGTATAGGGGTAAGTACTTGTTTTTTCATAATTTACTTTTTAATAGCACTACAAACATAAGATAATTTTTATTAATGCGGATAGAAGTAGTGTTTTTGTCCTTAAAATTTAGAAGCTATTTAATAGACTTACAGCTAACCTTTAATGTCTTATAAACTAATACTTCAATTTATAAAAATATTTTTGAGTGGTCTTTTGTTTTTTTTAAAAACTAAAGAATATGATGATATTTCATGTTTCTTATTACATGGCTAGAAACCAATCCTTTAGAATTTAATCCTTCTAACAGTGAATAAACTTTAAGAATATGAGAAATAGAATCTACTTTTTTTAAAATTTGAAGACTTGTTAGCTGCTCATTTTTGAGGGCATGTAGTATAGATTTTTCTTCAGGAGATAAAATTTTATAATGGCTAGGGATCATTATATATGAAAATTACATTATTAATTTACTATTAAAAAAAT
>JGI20154J14316_10003418_pt1 | contig 12781 bp, 11 predicted proteins | sample COG_04_FD_14316 | JGI IMG/M metagenome (IMG submission 14316) | reverse complement strand
CCATGGTCAACGTGACCAATCGTGCCGATGTTAACGTGGGGTTTCGAGCGTTCAAACTTTTCCTTAGCCATGGGTGGCTCCTCTTGTTGTTCGTGGCGGTGGGCATAATGCCCACCCTACGGGTTGGTGTAGGGTGGGCCAGTGGCCCACCACGTTTATGCAAATTTCGCTTGGATCTCTTCAGAGATATTCGACGGAACAGGTTCGTAGTGATCGAACTGCATGGTAAAATTGGCGCGGCCCGAAGACATGGAACGCAAAGTATTGATGTAACCAAACATATTCGCCAAAGGCACAAAGGCATCAATCGCAATCGCGTTGCCGCGATTTTCTTGACCCTGAACTTGACCCCGACGCGATGTCAAATCGCCGATGATGCCACCTGTATACTCTTCAGGTGTGATCACTTCGACCTTCATCACAGGCTCAAGCAGTTTCGCGCCAGCCAGACGCATGCCTTCGCGCATACACATCCGCGATGCGATCTCAAAGGCCAGAACAGAGGAGTCAACATCGTGATATTTACCCTCAAGCAAAGCCACTTTGAAGTCGATCACAGGGAAGCCAGCCAGAGGACCGCTGTCCATAACGGAGCGAATACCCTTTTCAACACCTGGGATATATTCCTTTGGAACCGAGCCGCCAACGACGCGAGATTCGAAAGAATAACCTTCGCCTGGCTCAGTTGGCGTGATGGTCAGCTTGACCTCACCGTATTGACCAGAACCACCCGATTGTTTTTTGTGGGTGTAAGTGTGGGTGACTTCATGGCCGATGGTCTCACGATAGGCCACCTGTGGCGCACCGATATTGGCTTCGACTTTAAACTCACGNCGCATACGATCCACAAGGATATCCAAATGCAGCTCGCCCATGCCTTTCATGATGGTCTGACCTGATTCAANGTCAGTTTCCACNCGGAAGGATGGATCTTCAGCAGACAGACGCTGCAGCGCGAGGCCCATTTTCTCTTGGTCGCCCTTGGTTTTTGGCTCAACCGCAATTTCGATCACAGGCTCTGGGAAAGTCATTGTTTCCAGAACCACCGGAGCATTCACCGCACAAAGTGTATCCCCAGTTGTTGTGTCCTTCAGGCCACCCAAAGCGATGATGTCGCCAGAAAATGCTTCTGAGATTTCATCACGGTCATTGGAGTGCATGATCATCATACGACCCACGCGCTCTTTCTTACCCTTTGTGGAGTTCAAGAAAGAATCGCCTTTTTCCAATTTGCCAGAATAAATCCGTGTGAAGGTCAAAGACCCAACAAAGGGGTCATTCCAGATTTTGAACGCCAGCGCAGAGAAGGGCATGTCATCATCCGCACGGCGGGCGATGTCACGGGTTTCTGTCTCATCGCCGGGTTTAAAGCCCATATAGTCGACAACATCGAGAGGGCTCGGCAAGTAATCTACAACCGCGTTCAGCAAGGGCTGAACACCTTTGTTTTTAAACGCAGATCCACCAAGCACAGGCACGAATGCCATCGCCAATGTACCCTTGCGGATCAATTTGCGCAGCGTCGGAACGTCGGGCTCATTGCCTTCCAAATATTCCATCATGGCTTCATCATCTTGCTCGACAGCAGATTCAACCAATTTGGCGCGCCATTTATCAGCTGTTTCTTGCAGCTCAGCACGGATTGGAGCTTTGATCCAAGAGGCGCCAAGGTCTTCACCCTGCCATAGCCACTCTTCCATCGTCACAAGATCAACCAAACCTTCCAGTTCAGTCTCTGCGCCAATTGGGAAAGCGATTGGCACGGCCACCGCACCTGTACGATCTTCGATCATCTCAACACAGTTGAAAAAGTCCGCGCCGATTTTGTCCATTTTGTTGACAAAAACCATCCGTGGAACCTTGTAGCGGTCCGCTTGACGCCAAACTGTTTCGGTTTGAGGCTCAACACCAGCATTCGCATCCAGCACGCAGACCGCGCCATCAAGAACCGCCAAGGACCGCTCAACTTCAATTGTGAAGTCAACGTGGCCTGGAGTGTCAATAATGTTCAAGCGGTGCTTGGGGCTGTCTGGGGACACACCGTCTTCTGTGCGCTCCCAAAAAGTGGTGGTCGCAGCAGAAGTGATCGTGATGCCACGCTCTTGCTCTTGCTCCATGTGATCCATGGTTGCAGCGCCATCATGCACTTCACCGATGTTATGCTCTTTACCTGTATAATACAGGATCCGCTCGGAGCAGGTTGTTTTACCCGCATCGATGTGCGCCATGATACCGAAGTTGCGGTACAGCTCTAGTGGATATTCGCGTGCCATATCTGTTCAGCCTCTGTGGGATTACCAGCGATAATGGCTGAACGCTTTGTTTGCGTCGGCCATCTTGTGAGTGTCTTCGCGCTTCTTGACGGCGGAACCACGGGATTGCACCGCGTCCAACAATTCGCCAGCAAGACGCTCTTCCATTGTGTTTTCGTTGCGCTTGCGGCTGGCTGTAATCAACCAACGGATTGCAAGAGCTTCGCGCCGCTCGGGACGTACTTCAACAGGCACCTGGTAGGTTGCACCACCGACGCGGCGTGAGCGCACTTCGACGGAAGGTTTGATGTTTTCCAAAGCTTCGTGGAACATCTCAACAGGTGCGCGCTTGACCTTGGCTTCGACACGCTCCAGCGCACCGTAGACGATGCGTTCTGCAACGGATTTTTTACCATCGAGCATCAAGTTGTTCATGAATTTTGTCAGCACCAAATCACCATATTTGGCATCGGGCAGGACAGAGCGCTTCTCAGCGGCGTGACGACGTGACATATCTTGATTCCCTTACTTCGGACGCTTCGCGCCGTATTTCGAACGACGTTGCTTACGATCTTTGACGCCCTGAGTATCCAGAACACCGCGCAGGATGTGATAACGCACACCAGGAAGATCTTTTACCCGGCCCCCGCGGATCAAAACAACAGAGTGTTCTTGCAGGTTGTGGCTTTCACCTGGGATGTAGCTGATCACCTCAAAACCATTGGTCAAACGGACTTTTGCAACTTTCCGCATCGCCGAGTTCGGTTTCTTAGGCGTTGTTGTATAAACGCGTGTGCAGACACCGCGTTTTTGTGGACATTCTTGCAAGTGCATGGACTTGCTGCGTTTTACTTTAGGCTGCCGGGGTTTCCGGATCAGCTGTTGGATCGTTGGCATTGGCGGTTCTCTTCCCGTCTAGACAAATAAGGTGATGGGAATAGTCCCCACCGGTTCCAATGTTAAGCGCCAGGTCAGTTACCCATCGCCGGTTTCCGCGTCTGATCGCGGTAATTTTTCGCCAAAGCACAACCAAAACCGCATCCCTTCCCGTAGTCGGAGGGGGCGGCGGGGGTTCCAGAGGAACAGCAAGCTGTTCTTGACCACTTCAAATTTTGATGTTGCGCAATGAGGTATCCCCCATGGCAGATGAGGGGCGTATATGCAGAGTCGCTTTTGCTGTCAACAGGTAGCAGGCGTAAGGCNACAACTTCTCATGCTCCTTTTGATTGAACNGATTTAAAGTGCGCGCGGCTGCGATTTCTCACAGCACCACATCGGCGCGAAGCGCCGTCTGCCCCACCAGTCGGGCGTTGGGCAGGTCATTGCTTTGAGCACGGATGCGCGCGGCCTCTGGCGTCAATCCATGATCCAGCCAGCGCTGTATCAGCCGCGCCTCAAGCTCAGCGTCAGAGCAGGTCAGCTGGATGGACAAATCCCAATAGCCCGCCATATCGCGCCAGATCGGCGCGTCCATCAAAAGATAGTTCCCTTCGATGACGATTGTATCACAGTCCGGAGCAATATGCCCTGCGCCCGCAATAGAGAGATCGCGGGCCCGGTCGAACACCGGGTAATATAACTCCTGCGCCGCGCCGAGCACCTGCACCAATCGCAAAAGCCCGATTGCATCAAAACTCGGCGGGCTGCCCTTGCGGTCTAAAATCCCGCGATCCGTAAGAACGCTATTGTCGAGGTGAAACCCATCCATCGGCACAAGCTGACTGGTCACGCCAGCCTGCTGCAAGGCCGCGACCAGCCCGGCCGCAAGCGTGGACTTCCCGCTGGCGGGAGGCCCCGCAATGGCGATCACCCGCCGCACATGGCGCCTGGGGCTTTGCAGCACCCGCTCCAGCAGGGCGGAGATCTGCGCACTCATGCGGCCTGCTCAGGCGCTTCCTTGGCACCGGTCATAAAGGCCACCGCATCGGACATCGTATAGTCACGAGGATCAATGACGCACAATCGCTTGCCCAGGCGATGCACATGAATGCGATCGGCCACCTCAAAGACATGGGGCATGTTGTGACTGATCAAGATAATCGGAATACCGCGCGAGCGCACATCTAAGATGAGCTCCAAGACCCGGCGAGATTCCTTGACCCCCAATGCCGCTGTCGGCTCATCGAGAATAATCACCTTCGAACCAAAAGCCGCGGCCCGCGCCACCGCGACCCCCTGGCGTTGGCCACCCGAGAGCGTTTCCACCGCTTGATTGATGTTCTGAATGGTCATGAGCCCAAGCTCGGACAATTTATCACGCGCAAAGTCTTGCATACGTTTGTGATCCATCATGCGAAACACTGATCCCAGGACACCGGGCTTGCGCATCTCGCGCCCCAAAAACATATTATTGGCAATCGAGAGCGCTGGCGATAGAGCCAGGTTTTGATAGACCGTTTCAATGCCTTCGCTGCGGGCATCATCCGGGGATTTGAAATTCACCGGACGCCCATCCACCAAGACCTCGCCATGATCTGGTACAACCGCTCCAGAGAGAGCCTTGATCAAGGTCGATTTGCCCGCGCCATTGTCGCCAATCACTGCGCAAATTTCTCCGGGGTATAAATCGAAATCTGCCCCATCCATGGCGATCACCGTACCATAGCGCTTCATAAGCCCTCGGGCTTGGATAATAGGTTGCTTCTCACTCATTTTGTCGCCCTCCGCAGCCATTGGTCAAGCGCCACCGCGATCAAAACCAAATTACCCGCTGCAAACATTTGCCAATAATCATCTACCCCGGCCAAAGACAGGCCGGTATTGAATACACCCACAATCATCGCCCCCAGCACAGATCCTAGGATCGAACCGCGCCCACCAAACAGTGAGGTGCCGCCAATCACCACCGCGGTGATGCTGGCAAGGTTGATGTCGGTAAACCCAATGGGTGAGATCGACCCCACCCGGCCGGCGGCCACCCAGCCAGCGAATCCACAGATGAGCCCGGCCAGCGCGTAAACAGAAATCAATGTACGATTAATCTTAATCCCTGACAGCATCGCAGCATCCGGATCATCGCCGATCGCATGCACATGCCGTCCCCAGGCGGTGTGATTGAGCAGATACCAAATCAATATCGCCAATCCGATCAGCGCGAGCCCTCCATAGGTCAGCACAAAACCACCAAAGCGCAAAGAATGCCCGAAAAATAGAAGGCTCGGTGCCATCTCGCGGATATCCGCGCCGCGGATAGATTGCGAGCCGGAATACCACAGCAGCAAAGCCGTAAAGACCGACAGCGTGCCAAGGGTTACGATGAAAGGCGGCAGTTTGACGATGGTCACCAAAACGCCGTTGACCCAGCCCATAAGCGCCCCAAAGAACAATGAGATCGTCACGGCGAAAAAGGGCGGGATGCCAAAATCAACCGCCAAACGACCCATAATCATAGACGAGAGCACCATAATCGCGCCCACCGAGAGGTCGATGCCTGCGGTTAAAATGATCAAGGTCTGTGCAATGGCAACCACACCGGTCACGGTGACTTGTTTGAGCACCAAAGACAGCACGCCCGGCGACATGAAATTTGGCGCGATGATGCCAAAGCAAATCACGCTGAACACCAAAACCATCGCGGGAATAATGGTTGGGTTGCGGCGCAATATGCCGCGCAAAATGTGATTTATTGACCGATCATCGCGCGCGAAAGAGGCGACAGATTTGTCTGCGGCATCAAGGCCGACCTCAAACTCGGAGCCGGCTTGTTTTGGCTCTTGTTCCATACTCATGGCGATATCCTACCCTCTATCAATGTCGCGGCAGCTGGCGAATTGATCCAGCTTACCGAAAGAAGGCGACACTGAATGCCGCCTTCTGTCTTATCGTTTCGCTTAAAACAGCCTTAGCCCCAGCAAAGCTCAGTGCCGCGGTCGCTGTCAATAGAAGGAACCCCATCGACCGGCGCATCGGTGACCAAGTTCACACCGGTGTTAAAGAAGGTCAAACCATCTGAAGCGGAAGGCTTCGTGCCATCGGCTGCAAATTTGGCAATCGCTTCCACACCTTTGGAGGCCATCAGCAATGGGTACTGCTGAGACGTTGCGCCAATCACACCGTCTTTGACGCTGGCAATACCGGGGCAGCCGCCGTCAACAGAGACCACCAGAACCCCTGTTTTGCCGGCATTTTGCAGCGCCTGATAAGCGCCTTCAGCGGCAGGTTCGTTGATGGTATATACGACATTGATATCAGGCTCGCGGGCCAACAGATTTTCCATCGCGGTCACACCGCCCTCAACAGAGGCATAGGATGTTTCGTGACCAATCACGCGCGGATCCGTTTCTGAGCCCATGACGTTCAGATTTGGCACATCAATACCAAAGCCAACCAAGAAGCCTGTGTCGCGCGCAACATCAACAGAGATATTGTCTTTGTTGATGTCGAGCATACCGATTTTCGCGTTTGCTGCATCAGCACCGAGTGTTGCAGCAGCCCATTGGCCGATCAAAAGACCTGCCTCAAAGTTATCGGTTGCGAAGGTCATATCTTGTGCGTTTTTGTCCGCCAGCGGCGTATCCAAAGCGATGACCAAAACACCCGCTGTGCGCGCATCAATCAAAGCCGGTCCCACAGAGTCGTTGGACGGTGTGATCAAAATGCCTTTTGCGCCAGCCGCAACACAGTTTTCAATTGCGTTGATTTGCGGAGCAGCATCACCATCTGTCACGCCTGCATAGGCCTGAAAATCCATGCCCGCAGCCGTTGCAGCCGCCTCCGCACCCTCTTTCATTTTCACAAAAAACGGGTTGGTGTTGTTCTTTGTGATCAAGCAAGTCAGGTCGCCTGCGGATGCCATGCCCACAGATGCAATCAAGGCCAATGCAGACCCAGCTAATAGTTTCTTCATGTCTTCCTCCCATAAAACAAGTCACAAGGGCTTTTGCCCTTGCCGTCGATCAGCCGCCAAACGCGGTTATCTGGATAAGATTGCGCGATTCGATGGCTCAGGTCAATTAATTAATTAACTTTATTTATTAATTAATTTGGCCTATATTTTTCTGAGTAACATACAGTAAGATGCAGCCAATATGGATGACGCGCAGGTAAAATCATTGAGTATGGGCTTAAGCCAAAAGGGTGTGAGGGATCACAACGAACGTTTGATTCTATCTCTTATCCAACGTCATGGCAGCTTGCCCGGCAGCGCCCTGGCCAAATTGGCCGATTTATCGCCCCCCACCGTCTCCGGTATTTTACGACAGCTTGAAGCCGACGGGCTGGTGGAACGTGGAACGCCTGTGCGCGGCAAGGTGGGGAAACCCTCGATTCCCATGGGCTTGGCAGCCAATGGCGCCTTCGCCTTTGGCATCAAAATCGGACGCAGATCCGCCGATCTGATATTAATGGATTTCAAAGGCGGCACGCGCGGCGAGATGCAAATCACCTATGACTATCCAATCAAGCAGGTGGTTTTGACCTTCCTGCAAGACGGCCTGTTCAATCTCGCCGAGCAATTGTCAGCCTCCGAACAGGCGCGAATCTGCGGCATTGGCATCGCAGCGCCATTTGAATTTTGGAATTGGGACGCCTCGATTGACGCGCCCAGCAATGCCTTCCGCGCCTGGAGCGAGGTTGATTTGGTCGCTGAAGTTGGCGAATTCAGCGACCTGCCTGTCATCGTGATGAATGATGCCACGGCCGCCTGCCAAGCTGAGCACACCTATGGACGCGGCAAAGAGTTTCAAGACTATGCCTATTTCTTCATTGGCGCCTTTATTGGCGGGGGTGTGGTGCTGAACAACTCTGTCTATGTCGGACGCCAAGGAAATGCGGGCGCTTTGGGCTCGATCCGAAGCATCAGCCCTATCGGCGAAAGTATGCAATTGATCGACATGGCCTCCATTCATCTCCTAGAGGCCCGCTTGCGCGAAGTCGATATCGAAACCCGGCAGCTTTGGGATGATCCAGACAGCTGGACCAGGCTGACACGCTATGTGGAACCCTGGCTGCTGCAAACGGCGCAAGAGCTGGCGAAAGCCAGCCTCTCGGCCTGTTCGGTTATTGATTTTGAGGCCATCTTAATCGATGGGTCCTTCCCGGCCAGCCTACGCGATGATTTGGTAAACCGTGTCCGCCGTTATGTCGCCACTCAAGACACCCGCGGCCTCATCCCGCCAAAAATTGAAGCCGGCAGCATTGGCGCCAATGCCCGATCCCAGGGCGCAGCCTGCGAAATTATCCGCGCTCAATTCTTTTTGAAAGCCAACACCAGTATCTAGGGCGTAGACCGCTACCGGCCCAACGCGCGCAAAACATAGGGGCCCATATCAGCAACCACAGCCGCGACGCCTTCGGCATTGGGGTGCAATCCGTCGGCTTGGAAATAATTCTGCAAATCTGGAGTCACCCCGTCCGGCGCCATGAGCGTTTTGAAATAGAAAGGGTAGAAGGCGACATCATAGCGGGTGGCCAGCTCTTGAAAAGCTCGGTCATACTGCGCCTTATACTCCGCGCCATAGTTCAGCGGCCCCAAGTGCCCAACCAAAAGCGCCGCGATACCCCGAGCCTCCAATTTATCTAAAATTTGACTCAAATTTTCATGTGCCAAGCCGGGATCCAAGCCCCGCAGCATGTCATTTGAACCAAGATTGACGATCACCAAATCCACCGGTTCGACCAAAGTCCAATCCAGCCGGGCCAATCCCCCCGCTGTCGTGTCGCCGGAAACGCCTGCGTTGATCATGCGCACCTGAGCCCCCTGCCCGGCCAGCCAAGCGCCCAACTGTGGCACAAAGCCACTTTCTGCCGGCAAACCATAACCCTGGGTCAAGCTGTCTCCGAAAGCCACGACGGTCTTGGTGGGAGTCTCAGCCGAGCCTCCGATTGGGTCTCCGCCTGACCCATTGTGCAAAAAAGAATTAGCGCCAAGGCGTTGCAAAAACGGCAGATCAGCCCATATCCAAAGGAAGAAAACATAATAGGACGGCTCCCTTGGACAATCACTTCGCAATCGATCTCCAGCAGGTTCATCTCTCACTTGAGGGCAACGCCGGGATGGTAGACATTCTACATAGTATCGACTTGCAAATTACTCAAGGGAGCAGCTGCGCCTTGGTTGGCCCCTCAGGATCCGGCAAGTCTAGCCTGCTGATGGTTATGGCCGGATTGGAGCAGGCCACAAGCGGCCGGGTGACCGTGCTGGGAAAGGATATCAGCGCGATGTCGGAGGCCGAATTGGCGCAGTTTCGCCGCGGGCGGGTTGGTGTCGTGTTCCAATCCTTCCATCTCATTCCCTCAATGACGGCCCTCCAAAACGTCGCAACAGCGCTTGAATTGGCCGGGCAACCCGATCCATTTGAGCGCGCGCGTGCGAAACTGGCCGACTTAGGCTTGGCCCACCGCTCTGATCATTTCCCCAAACAAATGTCCGGCGGCGAGCAACAACGCGTGGCCCTGGCGCGCGCCTTGGCCCCCAATCCCAAACTTGTTTTTGCAGATGAACCCACGGGCAATCTGGATGCAGCCAATGGGGCCAGCATTGTTGACAGCCTGTTCACCCTCACCCAAGAGCAGGCCGACACAACTTTGATCCTCGTCACTCACGACAATCAACTGGCACAGCGCTGTGACCGGATCATTGATCTGCGAGATGGCAAAATCTGTGAAAGCCAGGGCGCATGATTGCTCTCAAAATTGCCCAGCGTGAATTGATCGCAGCCTGGCGCGAGCGGTTGCACGGCTTTCGCATTCTCATGCTCTGCTTGATCTTCGGCATCGCCTCCATCTCCGCGATTGGCTCACTGCGCGGCGCCATAGACGCGGGACTAAATAGCAATGGAAGGGTTTTTCTCGGCGGTGACGCCCAAATTGAGCTCACCTACCGCCAGGCCAATGCGCAGGAATTGGCTTGGATGGCCCGTCAAAGCCGGGCGCAGTCGCAGATCATTGATTTTCGTTCCATGGCCGTCGCCCCAGACACGAACAAGCGCATTCTCACACAGGTCAAAGCGGTGGATTCAGCCTACCCTTTGGTGGGCGCTGTCACCCTGTCGGGTGATATGGGTTTATCAGAGGCCTTTGCCGGCCAGGACGGCCTGCCGGGCGCGATTCTCGCCCCTGCGCTTCTGCGGCGCCTCAACATCAACTTGGGTGATCAGGTGAAGTTTGGACAAAAACTCTTTGTCGTCATGGCAACCCTGCTCAAAGAACCTGATAATTTTGGCAATTTCGCTTTGGGCCCCCGCAGCCTTGTCTTGACCAAAGACCTAGACGGCTCAGGGCTCCTGGCCGCGGGCACCCTTTTTTCGAGCAAATACCGCCTGCTTTTAGAGGATGGGAGTGATTTGGATCAGGCCCAACAAAGGTTTAACGAGGAATGGCCCGGCACTGGCGCCAAATGGAAAGATGCCCGCAAAGCCTCTCCCGGCGCCGATCGTGTGATTGAGCGCATGAGCCGCTTTTTAATCCTGATCGGCCTATCGGGCCTGGTCGTTGGCGGTATTGGGGTGAGCGCTGCTGTGCGGGCCTTTATTGCCAAAAAAACTGGCCATATCGCCGTGTTAAAGACCCTAGGCGCCACACCTGGCCAAATCTTTTGGATCTACACGCTGCAAATTGCCGTCTATACTGGCCTTTCGGTGGTGCTTGGCCTGTTACTCGGCGCCCTTGCGCCCTTTGCGGCCCGGCCATTTTTACCCGAAAATCTGGCAGAGGTGGCCCTCATATCCATCTACCCTTCAGCCCTGATTGAGGCCGCGGTCTATGGATGCTTAGCTGCGGCGATTTTCTCGATCTGGCCCCTGGCGCAAACCGAACACATTCGCCCAGCCAATTTGTTCCGCGGAGGCGCGCCTGCCCATTGGCCCGCGCGGCGCTATCTCCTTGTGCAAGGGGCCTTATTGGCGGCGGCACTCTTTGGCGCAGTGCAGTTTTCCGGCTCTTGGTCAATGACCTTCTGGCTCTTGGGCGGCATTGCAATTTCGCTGCTCATCTTAGCGATGATCTCGGGCGCATTTCAATTCACACTCAAACGTATCATGCACCGCTCGGCGTTTCAGGGCCGGTTGCCGCTGCGCGCAGCTTTCAGCGCTCTGGCCAGCGGCTCGGAACGCACGGGCTCAGTCGTTATGGGCATCGGTCTTGGACTCACGGTCTTGGCTGCCGTCGGGCAAATTGACGGCAATCTGCGGCGCTCCATCACGCAATCTTTACCTGACAAAGCTCCAAGTTTCTTTTTCCTTGATATTCAATCCAGTCAACTGCCAGAGTTCAACAAACGACTGGCGGAAAATCCGGCAGTAAGGCAAGTTGAAACGGCCCCCATGCTGCGCGGTCTCGTCACGAAAATTAACCAACAACCCGCCGCCGAAGTTGGCGGGGATCATTGGGTGCTGCGCGGAGACCGCGGGATCAGCTATGCCGATGGTTTACCCGAACAAACCAAAATTACAGCCGGACAATGGTGGGGGGAGGGCTACAGCGGGCCGCCCCAAATCAGCTTTGCCGCTGAAGAGGCTGAAGAGATCGGCATCGGGCTTGGAGATCAATTGACCCTCAACGTGCTGGGCCGCGATATCACCGCCACGATCACCAGCCTGCGCGAGGTGGATTTCTCAACGGCTGGCATGGGATTTGTGATCTTGTTGAATGAAGCGGCATTGAAGGGCGCGCCGCATTCTCACATCGCAACTGTCTATGCCGAAGCCTCGGCTGAAATCCCAATTTTGGATGAATTGAACCAAGCCTTCCCCAATGTCACAGGCATTCAAATTCGAGAGGCTGCGGCTTTGGTCACGAGCGTGGTGTCCTCCATCGCCTCTGCCGCTTCGATCGGCGCGCTTGCCACGCTGATCACCGGATTTTTGATCCTGATCGGAGCCGCCGCAGCCAGCACGGCCCAGCGGGCCTATGAAAGCGCAATTTTAAAGACACTCGGGGCCACGCGGCGCGAAATCCTCACCTCTTTCGCCCTGCGCTCGGCCATGATCGGAGCGCTGGCCGCCGGCGTAGCCCTTGGCGCGGGGCTTCTGGGCGGCTGGGCCGTCAGCCATTTTGTATTTGAAAATAAATTTGAAGNCATCTGGAGCAATGCCGCATTGGTGATCCTTGGCGGCATTGGCCTCACCTTNGTTACAGGCCTGCTCTTTGCCCTCGCNCCCCTGTCGCAATCGGCCGCAACTGAGCTCAGGCATCGAGATTGACGCCAGCGGGCAAGACAATTGGGCGCTCTGACTTTGTCATCTAAAAGACCTCTGCATAACGCCAGTTCAACACGACATGAAGGCAGCGCCGGCCTGGGCGGGCGCATATGTCTGGTGGTGAAATCTTTGCAAAATTTGAGCAATAACCATATGTGCCAGTATACCCAGATGGTGAATGCGCCTGCCGGGCGGCAGGCAGGCGCAGCCCGGTGTGGCCATCAAGCAAAGCGTTGTGGCTTGGCGGTTGGGTTGTGCAGAGGTCTTTCGAAGGGTGTTCATCTGTGCGCTTTGGACAAAAGAATTCACCTCATCGCCTTAAGCCGCTATGGTCGCAGGCGGAACCAAAAGGTCAGAAGATGGGCGATATGCGCATTAAATATTCGGTGATTA
>JGI20154J14316_10003411_pt1 | contig 12793 bp, 8 predicted proteins | sample COG_04_FD_14316 | JGI IMG/M metagenome (IMG submission 14316) | reverse complement strand
ACATTGGACGAAGTATCTAATACATCCAATCTCTCCTTCTGCACATTGGACGAAGTATCTAATACATCCAATCTGTCCTTCTGTACATTGGAAGAAGCATCCAATACATCCAAGCGAGCGAGTTGTGTTACATCAGCTGCCTCTAAATCATCCAAACGTCCCTTCTGCACATTGGACGAAGTATCTAATACATCCAATCTCTCCTTCTGCACATTGGACGAAGTATCTAATACATCCAATCTGTCCTTCTGTACATTGGAAGAAGTATCCAATTGGTCAAATCTATCATTAATACTTACACCAGCGATTTCTATATCTTGAGCAGAAAGGGTGCCACCTACATATACATTTTTATTCATTGACACATCTGAACCTACAAATAATCTTCCATTCATTGACAAATCTCTCTCAACTATCAAATGCTTCTTAGTTCTAATAGTACCATCAATGTCAAGGGGATATTCCATTTCAGTACTATAATTTACAGACGTACTACTGGTACCAGTGCTATAAACAGCCATTCCAGTTTCATTTGTATTAAAAGTATTACCTACATTAAATGCACTGGTATCTGATGAAACAATAAACCGGTATCTATTACCTCTATATAATGTAATAGGGAGTGTAATAGAGTTACCACCGTCGCTATCTGCAAATTCAAAATCAGTGTTGTTATAACCTGTAATATAAATATCTTGATCTATTGCGTTTTCATCACTCTCTATCGTGAAATTACGAACTGAATTTGAATCATTAGAGCTATAATATATTAATTCATCCAAATGTAACGGCACTGTAAAATATAAGTCTTCATTTTCACTAATTAATGACTTTGCAGATCCAGTTGTTACGGTTGTATTCATTCCCATATGCTTGGATAGATATACATTTCCATTCATGGAGGTATCATTTTCTACATATAAACTTTTTTCAATAGTTGTATCACCTTTCATTGTAGAATTTCCAGAAACCTCTAGACTTTGCTTAACAAATACGTTGCTATCTGCGTACAAATTGGAATTTAAAGATAGATCTCCATTTACTTGAATGTTACTATTAAACGATGCGTCTTGTTCAACATAGAGTGTTTTTTTAATTTCTACACCATCTCTCACAAACATGCGCCCGTTTAATGATAGATCTTCCGCTATAATTAATGAATAATCAGTAGTCGTTGTATTAATAATAGTTTCATTTGAGTACTGATTCACCGAGAAGTTGCCAGCAACGACCAAATCTTTTGCAATATATACATTGTTATTCATGGATACATCACCTTCTATTAATGTGCCACCAGCCACTCTAAGACCTTTGTTCATGGATACATCGCCGTCTATTAATGTGCCACCAGCTACTCTAAGATCGTTGTTCATTGATACATCTGCGTTGGTTATAAGTTTGGAATTTATCGTAACTTCTCCGTCTAATATTGTGGCGTTCTTTACATATAAATTACTATTTAACGATGCGTCTCCATCTGCCAATAAGTTTGCATTCAATGATAAATCTCCATTAACAATCAACTTAGATTTGATAGTAGCATCCCCAGAAACATCTAATTTTGATTTCAATGATACATCCCCTTCTAATGTAGTTGATTCTTTAACAAATAGATTCTTATTCATGGATACATCTCCACCAACTTCCATATTTGCATTCATTGAAACATCTCCATATACGTATAAATTTGCATTCATTGACAGGTCTCCTTCCATTGCAGTAAAACCATCTATATACACATTGTTTTTAAACATTGCCTCTCCGGCTAATCGCAATTCAGCATTGGCAGATATATCTTCAGTTATTAAGTTTCCAGCAATCGTTACATTATTCTCTACTTTTAGATTGTCCTTGATATTTGCACTGGCATTGAACGACACATCACTTTCTACTACTAGACCCTTATTTACAGACATATCTTCTACTACTATAGAGTTCCCGACGACTAATTCGTCTGCAATAAAGACATTCTTATTGAAAGATGCGTCTCCTTGAACAACGACACCCGATACAAATGAGGCGTCTTCCATCAATGTAACATTGTTTTTGAAAACAACATTACCTGTGATATTCATTTGATCAACATTTGAAGAATCCATTGCAATTGTTGCAGTAGTTGGCAATTGTTCTATTACAATTTCGCTATGTTCAATCCCTTTTGATGTAATGGTCCATTCTCCAATGGCGGTTTTCGTTGAAAGATCTACACCTTCTTCAGCATAATCGTCAGGAATATTGAATTTTTGAGTAATAATAATACGATATATATTGTAATCATTGGTAGTTGTCGGGTATTCAGTGATTGTATATTCAGTATCTTCACTTAGTGTTCTTGTACGGACATCAGTTAATTCATCACTTGATATACTATACGTTGGCGTTGATGCACCCGATAAATCAATTGAAGATACAGTTGAATGTTCCACTTTTTGAACAGGTTTCCATGTATCAGAATTTGTAGTTTTACCAACTATGTAAAATACTTTAGGTAGTAAATGAGCACCTACTTCTTCATACTCTTCCAGTGCGTGTAATTTATAACTTGTAATATTATGTGAAACATCCGCAGTTAATTCAATCCATTCACCTTCTATATCATCAAGGGTTTCGACGCTCGTTATTACATCGCCCACATATACACCTTGGTCCGAAGAATAAGTACCCGAACCAGACAACCATCCTTTACCGTTGTTGCTATTATCAAAGACATATTGAGCAGATTCTGGATTACTACTTGCATTTACTTGCCAATTAACAACATAACCGTTATAAGATATATCCCATGCGTTTTGATCCAAGTCGGTTACCACTGGATTTATAGCTACTCGTTTATAATCACTGTACGGGATGCTTCCATTAATAATAAGACTATTATTAAGTGATATATCGCCGTTCGAACTTATAGTGAATCTTTCTTTTCCATTCGTAAAAAATCTTAATTCATTGTTATCGTCTCCTGGTAAATTTTCAGCTGAGATATATGTATTCTTATCTACATCTGTTACACCACCCAATGACCCCCACGCGTTGCCTGCACCAAACCCTTCAAATTGGCTTGTATCTGTATTGTAACGAATATAACCCTGATGCGTTTCATCCGTACTTTCGGGACGTTCTTCAGTGCTGCCGACAGGCAGCCTAATTGCATCTGTACAACCACTTAAATCTAACGATACCACTGGTTCTGCATTTTTTATACCAATTTTATCGGTCACATCCAATGTACCTGTTACTGAGAGACCTCCTTCGGACTGACCACTAATTGCACTTGATGGTATAGAACCGTCAGCATAGTTGGCAAATAGACGGCCTTCTATTGTTGTATCACTACCTATCAATACAGCATTGTTATAGATAGCCTGTCCTGAAAATATAGCACTCCCCTCAATAGTCATGTTATTTGCAACCATGTCGGCCTGATAGACAACATTAGAAGAATATGTTGTAGTTGGTCCAGAAAACTGAGCACCACCAACAAAGTTAGCAGTTTTTGAAAATTTAGTAGTATTTTCAAAAGTGGATCTTGACTCAAAATTACTTTTTCCGCTTATATTTGTATTTCCTAGTACATTCAGGTCTTGATTGAATGATACATCTCCACCGACTATCAACCCCCCGTTGATAGAAACGTCGTTGACAAAAATTGTTCCATTAAATGAAACATCTCCTACCTCATTGGTAGACGTGTCGCTGACAGCATTGTTTACAGAAGCATCAGACATTCTGTATATGTTATATTCATAAATTATTATAAGTTGTTTCAACTCATAATAATTTATTATTGCGTTATTTTGCATCTAATTAATTAATTCGGCTTCAGTCAATAATCCAGTCTTAACTGCACTGGAAACAGTTTCTAATGCTATTGACTTCCACATTCCTCTTGGATTAAGATAGGAGTCACCATCATTATATGCGTTAATTGCATCATCTAATACATAATCTTGTTCGTATACATATACTAATAGATATGTAGCATCAGTACTAGTCTTTGCATAATACATTTCTCCTTCAGTTGGTAGCAATGCAGTGGCAGGTGCCACTGATTCTGCAGTTGCTACTGCACCGTCCAATAATGAGCTAAAATAAAATTCACTTGCCATCTCTTCGTAATTAGCAGGTAAATATTGTAATGAACCGACCGGACCACTTGGACCTGTGGGACCAGTGGGACCACCCTCGGGCCCGGTAGGGCCGGCTGTGCCAGTAGGGCCCTCCACTCCGGTAGGTCCGGCTGATCCGACAGCACCCGCTGGACCAGTAGGTCCAGTAAATGCAGCAGTACTGGTTACTCCGTTTAAAACTGATAAATTAGATTCAGTTAGAGATGTATCACCAATTTTAAGAAATCCGGTACCATCAATAGAAAGATTTGTAATAGGTGTTTTTGTACTCATAGTAAATATATATAATTATGTTATATTTTTACTTCGCTAATAAAAATATAATTGCTAAATAGATATTTAAATTGTTATGGTGGGGTTTGTATTACCAAAGAAATAGAGATTCAATTGCTCTATTTTTGTTTGCAATGTGTCTAAAGATACACCATTGTTATTTGGATTTGTCGTAGTATTACCGAAGAAATAATCATAAGTATATTCTACTTTTTCTGTATAATAGGTTTCAGTGTCTGCGTAATTAGAATCGCCTGTAATATCTTCATTGAAGAAATATGTGAATATAGTTTTTGTGGATGTTTTATTTGCTTCGGTTACAGTTCCGGTGTCAGTTCCAGTGTCAGTTCCGGTTCCAGAATTACTTGCTGGTGCCTTATCACTAATATCTTCATTAAATAACTCTAAATATACTCTTGCCATTCTTTCTCTTAACTTATCAACTTCTTGGAAGGCAGGGATTATAGATACTACGTATTTACTTTGCTTATTAAAACTACCATTAATTGTTGCTAAATTATATATAGTAATTTCTCCACTAGAACTTTCATAATTGTAGATTACACCTTCAAAATAATTATTAGAACTTGCGTCTGATGTACAATTTACTTTCATTCCTTCATTAAACCCTAAGTAGCAGTCAATTGAAAATGTTATAGACCCCGAGAATGTGGGCGTAATGAGGTATTCTTTCTTAGTAGTAGACATGGTCGTTTTGTCTGGAACACATGCGTTATTTGACACACAGCTGCTTGTAACGTATTCGTTCATGTAACACACTGGGGTTTGAGGATATATATAATTTGTTTCATGTGTGCATGGTGTAAGTTGATTATTATTAGAGCAGTTATTTCTACTGCAATTTTCACAGTTGTTGTTATTGTTATTTGTAGAGTTGTTGTTATTGTTATTTGTACAGTTTGCCGACGGACTTTGAATTACAGGTGGATAATTAACAATTGACATGGGACCGCCTGGGTATCCCGAGTGATTAGAATGTGTATGTACTTGGGGCTCGGCATAAATAACCACAGGCTGCTGACAATGGCCGGTGTTTCCATGAGAATTATGACTATGTGTATGCACGTTTTGGTGATGGTGCGGTTCAATGTAGCAGGCATTCGGATTTGATTGAACATGACTGCCTGCGTGATGTGTTTGTGGATGACAGTTGTTCAATGATGGGTAATATACGTGTCTTAATCTTCTTAAATTAGTATAATCGTTTGATGACATATTCTTTATATAAATAATAATGCGAAAAGAAATCTTACCTATTTATTTTAAGTATGCATTATATGTTAAATACATAATCACTTAAAATAAAATAAGTAATTACTGTAAAGATGGAAAATTTAGATTTAGATATACACAATTATAGTATAAATGATGTTGAGCGTTTTTTTAAGTTGAAAAAAAAAGAATATACAGTTAATGAGATAGAATTGCGTGAAACACAAATAAGAGAACAATTGTTAAATAGTGGTCATGTAAATAAACGTTTTAAACGTGATTTAATACATTTTTTAGATTCTGCCAAAAAACTGTTAATAGATGCAAAGGTTGAAAAAAAAAATACGATTCCAACTACAATACCTGATAATTATAAATTAGATACAATCAACAATCCAGTGTTCAAGGTTCCTAATAAACGCGAAGATAATTTAATAGAAAGACCAGATACACAATTTGTATATACTCAACCAGGTGAATTTTTACCGGGTAAGTTGAATCAGTTAAATACTCGTGTAATATCAAAATGTCTAAATATTGATACACGATTTCGTACTAACTTACACAATACGAATAGTTCAGATATTACAATACAATTGCCTACGCGATTCAATAAAGTTGTATCTATGGAACTTTCTGCAATTGAATTGCCAGTATCGTTTTATGGTATTTCTGAAAATTATGGAAATAATTATATGCATATCACTTTAAAATATATTCAAACTGCAGTATCTGATGATATAAAGGAGTGTTTTCGTACAATAGTTATTCCAGATGGAAATTACACTGAAACTGACTTGATTGATACGTTGAATTATATGCTTTCTAAACCATGCGATACCATTACTCATGATACTGATTTTTACATGGATTCAGATGGAAATATAATTGATAGCAAAAGTGGTAAAATGTTAGATACGCAAGGCAATATAATTGACTCTTGTGGAAATATTATAGATCCTTATTATTCTGATTCAGATTTTTATATGGATACATCTGGAAACATTGTTGATACCCGTACCACTAATAAAATAGATACAAGTGGTAATATTACTGATGTTGCAGGAAAAGATATATTTTCTTTTTGCAAACAGAGTCCATTGTTTTCGGTAGATTGCTACAATAATGCGGTTGATAATAGTACCGGCAACATTTTAAATGCAAGCGGCGATATTACAAATCCAAACGGGAATATATTATTTCATCTTCAAAAATATCGCACGAATCCTAACGATTTATCATTTCAAACAGATTCTAATAATAATATAATAGATAAACATACTGGCAATATTTTGAATCGTTCAAATGATGTAGTAGATGGAAATAATGATCTACTTTTTTCTTACAGTGTTTATATACAGAATGGTTATCACATTGATTCTAGTAACAATATAATAGACAATGCAACCAATAATATGTTAAACACGTGTGGTAATATAACTGATCCAGCGGGGAATGTCTTATTTTATTTTGATAAACGTTCGGATACTGACGTATATATGGATTCTGCTGGAAATATAATTGATCGTTTTACTGGTTATAAATTGGATACAAATGGTAATATAGTTGATGCTAACAATAAAATACTAGACCCTTATTGTAAATACTTTGATGATGAGGGCAATCTCATAGATTCTAGTGGAAATATCATACACAATGGTGTTCATAACGAGCCATCTATTAACCATTTTACCGCAAACGAAATAATAGATGTATTTTCTTTTGTACATTTTATGCTGGATATCAACGAAAACGGGTCAGGTAGTCGGCGAGTTTCATTTGGACCACGATTGAATAACTTCATTGATATAAATGAAATTGTAATTGACTTTTCAAAAAACATAAATGGAGAACCTGATAACAACAGTTTATATACAAAATTAGGATGGAATCTTGGATTTACAAAACCACTATATCAAGGTGATAATTTTCATAACGCCGAAACAATCATTGAACCAGCCACAAAATACTTGTATTTAGCAGTAGATGATTTCAATAACAATTCCAATAGTAATTTTATTAGCGTATTTAATCAATCTATAATGAATACAGATATATTAGCACGCATCTCACTTAAAGGAGGTCGTTACAATCTATTGTCTGATACCGATTTTGAGTTAGTATCAGAACCACGCCTGTATTTTGGACCAGTAGATATTCAACGTCTAAGAATACGTTTATTAGACGAACATGGTCGCGTTTTACAAATGAACAACTCTAATTACTCCTTCTGTTTAAAATTAAAACTGATGTACGATATGTAATGAAAAATAAATTATGTCCAATATAATCATATTTAGTTTCTAATATAATTATATATTCATGCCGTATAAAACAAGAAAAGTTAGAGGTAAAAACTGTTACAAAGTTTATAAAACGACTAACAAAAAGGTGTTCTCTAATTGCACCTCCAAAGTAAAAGCTACGAAACAAATGAGACTATTGCGTGCAATACAGTTTAACAAAAAATTTATGCCTAATTCCAAACAAAACAAAAAAAAAATAGGCGGTACTAGAAAAAAACGGTCTAATTTGAGCAATTAATCCTTTGCAGATTTATACCACCCGTATTTATAGCCGAATTTGTCCAAGTAATATGCAGATACCCACCCGATTGTACCAAAAAAAACATCTCCTATTCTATTCAACCAATGATCCGGTATAGATTTTCCTCCTGGCCAGAATGTGATATAATTATTTATTATATGCATGGAACTTTCCAGGTTCTCTATTACTTCGTATAAGATATGAATAATTATCCACATTTCAATGTCAATACCCCAAAAGTATGCAATTATTCCAGTTGCAAAATGTAAATATGAGTATTGATCGGCAAATGTCCATACGATACTACATCGTTTATCTACAATTTTCATTATACAATATACTGTTCTATATATGCACTACATTTACTGCATACTGCATTATCTATATAAGAATTCTTACTATTACTCACTGAATCGCTCTGTGTAAATAACAATCAACAACTTGTACAGTGTATTCTACATAGTATCTTTTGTAAAACTATATACAAAATACTTGCTTAATTATATAGTTTAAACAGGTTCTCAAATATTGACATGATATTAAGCGAAGAACAGCAACATATTTTAGATGTTGTACAAACCGGTGTAAATGTAGTGGTAGATGCTGTAGCTGGAACCGGTAAAACAACGCTTATACTGTCTATCGCAAAAGAATTAACGGATACTCAAATACTACAAATGACGTATAATAAGTCTTTGAAATTTGAAGTTCGCGAAAAGATAGAGGACGCAAAATTGGAAAACCTATCTGTACATACATTTCATAGCTTGGCTGTATGTTACTACACAGAGAAAGCTCACGTAGATAGTGAGATACGAAAAATAATCATGAATAAGTTGAAACCGAATCGTAAAATACCAAAAATAGACATGTTGGTTCTGGATGAATGTCAAGATATGACATTCTTATATTTTCAATTAATATGCAAATTTTTATTTGATATGGGTTCTCCAGTACAGTTACTCATATTAGGGGATTATATGCAAGGTTTGTATGAATTTAAGGGTTCCGATATCCGTTATCTAACATTTGCAGATTGCGTATGGTATAAACACCCCCTATTAAAAACGGACAATTTTGAAATGTGTACTATGAAAATGTCGTATAGAATAACGAATCAAATGCGGCATTTTGTTAATAATGTGTTATTAGGCGAAGAAAGAATGAATTCATGCAGAGACTCTGAACCAGTNCAATATATACGCAATTCTAGATATAACAGTGAAAAAATAGTATATGCAGAAATTATACGGCTGTTTGAGTCTGGAGTAAAAGCGAATGATATCTTTGTACTAGGTCCTTCTGTAAAAGGTGAGAGAAGTAATATAAGAAAACTAGAGAACATGTTAGTGGAGAAAAACATACCATGCCATGTTCCAATGTTAGAAAGTAGCGACATTGATCAACGAGTAATAGATGGAAAGGTAGTTTTTTCAACCTTTCACTGCGTAAAAGGAAGACAGCGTAAATATGTATTTGTAGTGGGATTTGATCATTCGTATTTTAAATTTTATGCACGAAATTTACCAAGAGATATATGTCCAAACACTATTTACGTTGCATGCACAAGAGCACAAACAGGATTATATGTAATAGAAAACGATACAAATCCTGACGACAGACCGATAGACTTTATTAAAATGTCACATATAGAAATGAAAGAGCAACCGTATATCCGCTTTCGTGGCCAACATAAAACTTTTTTTACAGTAGGAGAAGAAAGAGATTTACAGACAACCATAAAAACTACTCCCACAGATCTTATTAAGTTCATCCCAGAGGAATCTTATCAAGATATATGCAGCATATTAGAGAAGATATTTGTAATAGAAAAACCAGAACATTATCTTATTGATATGCCATCTCTCATCCAAACGAAGACCGGTTTTTACGAAGAAATAAGTGATTTGAACGGCATAGCCATTCCTTGTATATATTATGATTTATTACGGTCAGTATGGGCGGGCACGCAAATAGATAAGACAAAAGATAGCATTTTATATGAATTAATTGATATGAATATGGAAAATATAAAAGAAAGAAACAAAGACTTTTTATGTGAAATGATAGAAAAGTTGCCAGAACATATCACATCTGTGCGAGATTATTTATTCATGGCAAATATTAATCAAGCTATCCAAGAATCTTTATATTTTAAATTGAAGCAGATCGGTGAAGATGAGTATGATTGGTTATCCGATGAAATAGTAGATGCTTGTAAAACACAATTTCGGGAGATTATAGGACCAGACTGTCAAAATATCTGCCCAAAAATAGAAGAATACATAATACACGCATCTGATGAAGAAAGTCATACACAAATAGATGAATTTACAAAAGAATTCATTGATAATAAACAGTTTCGCTTTACTGCACGGGCTGACATTATTACCGAAAATACAGTATGGGAATTGAAATGTTGTACCAAATTATCAACAGATCATATGCTACAGTTAGCGATATACGCATGGTTATGGAACATAAAAAATAAATCAAATAACAAAACATTCAAGCTTTTTAATGTGAAAACGGGCGAACTATTGAAAATGGAATACGAAATGAGTGATTTGAACGATATAATGAAAAGTTTATTTTGCAGTAGATATACAGAAATAGTACCAAAACACAACGAACAATTTCTCAGCGATTGTCATCAATACATGGGTTCCTTCAATGTTGCAGAACAAATATGCGTTGATATTGTTGGTGATACTTGACATATTCTACCGTTGCGCATTTGTTTGCCACATACATAACTGTATTCACCATTGCCTAATTTACGTTTGTTTAAATTCCACGCACGACTCGCTTCGTCAAAATCTATATTCACTGGCAAGTGCTTTCTACTTTGGCTGCGCGTTTTCATACTGGTAACCTGACTTATATGTATAATTACATTATTATTATACATATAAACTCTATCAATTTTTCACAACGGTTTTAATTTTCTTACATCGGTGTGTAGTTTTATTTCTTCTAAATTTAGGCTTGCATTTAATTCTACATCTTTGGGTCTTAGGATTTCTACGTTTGCCTTTGGGGCATTTATTTTTCATTGTCTTCGTCTTAGCTTTCTTTACAGAGACATTTTTGGCAGTTTTCTTCACCGAAGATTTCGGGGAGTTAATTGGCTCTATCTTATTTGAGCTAAGTCCAAGTGCAATTATGCTATTTTCCATTATATATAAACAATATAAAATATTAACAGTGAATGTTATAATTTGCTAATTTTTGTCTTAATCTAACTGAATTGTTACGCACACTTATGCTGGTTTGCTTTAACTGGTTACTTGCGGTTTGTATATATTGTATATCAACGTTATCCTGCATTGCAATAGTAACTCCATGTTCACACAAAGAATTCCAGTTATCAATTGATTCAACGGACTTTGTAATTATATTTTTTTCCGCCACAGATAATTGTGCATTTGCAAATTGCGTACCATTCAGTGATGCATCTTCGGGAGAAACAAAATAATTCACATAGTTCATTGCACAATTCACTTCGTTCATAACTCCCTCTATCACTACCTTAGTTTCGTGTGCAGACTTTGGCAACTGTACTGCGGATGTGGAAAAGATGGTTTGCTTGAAACGTCCAAATACTTCTGACAAATTGACAATGCGGGAAAGCGCAATAGAAATGCTCGTCAAAAAATTAATATCGGTTATGATACTGACGTTTTGTAGTTTAACAATAAAGCCATTAAATAAGTTACTTAGTTCATCTGCTGCTGCGGCAAATTCAGTAAATCCTTCTATATCTATATCAAGTTCCATTTGTTTGGACTCGTTTGCTATTTTGCCTGCTGCAATAAATAACTCATTATAGTCGTCAATTGAACCCTTTCCGTGAAAGTCACTGCATTGAAGTTCATCTGCATATCCCTTGATTTGTTCTAGGATTAGATTAGCTGAACTATCCACTGCAGAAACGTCGTTATATGTTTCCACTATCTGGGTTAAGTTCTGCTCAATCTGTGGATCATATAACTCAGGTTCATCGGTATTAAATGTAGTGCGGGTAACATCGTTCCCACTACTGTCATCTCCACCTTCATGTATAATTTCGTATCCAACACCATCTATAACATTATTATAGCTTACATCTACTATTGGCACCGGTATGGGTATTTCGCCACACGAATTATCCAGTACACTATTGTTTGAAGTGTCTATCGGTTGATTTGAGTGGGTAGAGTGGGTAGAGTCATTGTCGCTATCATAATCGTTATTAGATAAATCCATTGATTATGTATTTTAAAACGACAAATAAATTGTAGAAATAAATTATACTAAATAACAATGCACGTATCCTGCAAACATAGCGATTGTAATTCCAAAATTACAATATAAAACACCAACTTTATATTGTATAAATTATATTCACATCTATTGTCAAATTAATGTAGAAGTGGTCTCTCTTTTACCAACTTCGGAAACTAAATGCATATATTTCAAAAATATAGCGGATATAGAGCCGAGAATGAGCAAGAATTATAATGGTTTGAAAAATAGTTATAAAATACACTATTTTCTCTCTCTCTCTCTCTATATATATATTTACATAACACACTCGCACACACACAGGTATCATTTACATATATTCTACTTAT
>JGI20154J14316_10003396_pt1 | contig 12818 bp, 15 predicted proteins | sample COG_04_FD_14316 | JGI IMG/M metagenome (IMG submission 14316) | reverse complement strand
GCTCGATCAGCGCCCATTGCTAAAGCAGTTCTTAATGTTTCTTGAGACTGTTTAACACCAATTGAAACAGCAATGATTTCGTCAACTTTGCCTGCTTCTTTTAAACGAATAGCTTGCTCAACAGCAATTTCATCAAACGGGTTCATAGACATTTTAACGTTTGCAAGATCAACGCCGCTTCCGTCAGCTTTAACGCGAACCTTAACGTTGTAATCAATTACACGTTTAACGGGAACTAACACTTTCATATGCATTTCTCCTAAATCATCGGGATTTATATAATTTTATTATCAATAGTCTTGTATCTACAATATAAGATGTCGAAAAGTGCAAAATAGACAGTTTAAGTCATTATTACGCCGCGTTAACTATTAACTTTTCCTGTCGGTAATTTTTAATTTAATTGCAATAGACTTAGATATTATTAACGATTAGCTCCAGGTATCCATAATATATCATTTTCACCATTGTTATTGGCAACACGTCCAACAACAAAAAACCAATCTGATAAGCGGTTGAGGTATTTTACGGCATCTTTATTGATATCTTCAAATGTAGCTAGTTCAACACATATTCTTTCTGCTCTGCGTGAAATTGTTCTACACAGATGTAAATGGGCTGCAAGTTCTGACCCACCAGGTAAAATAAAACTTTTTAGTGGAGAAAGGTTTTTGTTCATTTTGTCAATTTCAGTCTCCAAGCGTTCAACCTGTGAAGTGCTAACGCGTAAAGGTGGATATTCTGCATCAGCATCATTAGCCATATCTGGGCGGCATAAATCAGCTCCTAAATCAAATAAATCATTTTGAATCATTGCAAGACTGGTATCTATGTCTCCAGTTGAATGCAAACGTGCTAAACCAACNGTTGCATTAGTTTCATCAACAGTTCCATAGGCATTTACTCGCAGAGATTGTTTTCCAACCCGTTGCCCATTTCCTAAAGAAGTTTCACCAGCATCACCAGTTTTGGTGTATATTTTGTTTAGTGTAACCATTTTTTAACTACCTTTTAATGCTATAAATAATAAAATTAAACCAATCGCAATGGCCTGCAAAATGATACGCCACCTCATTAATTTATTAGCATATTTGCGATTGAAATTACCTCCAGTTGTAAAGCCACCAAGTCCGATCATCAGCACAATTAGTACTGCTAATATTGCGATAACAACAATTATATAAAGAAAGTCCATTTACAAATTCCCCTTTTTTTACGATCTAGCTCGAGATTATACGAAGTCTATATGTTTAAATTTTAGATTTAATCCAATCCAAAATTCGTGTTGAAAATAACCTATTACATATACCAGCTATAAAAGTAGGTACTGTAACATAGTATCTTGGTGATGGGTTATTTGATTCAAGTGCATGAATTATTTTTTGTGTAACTGCAGCAGCTGGTAACTCACCAAAATCAAGAGTATTTTTTGTTGAGTATAATCTTGGTATCAATTTCTTTTCATAAAAAATGTAATTACTCGAGTCTTTCCAGTTTATCCATTTTTCAAAATGAGGCTGAGAATTAATTCTAATACTTGCAGTTATTGGCCCAGGTTCTATCAAAATGATTTTTATAGAAGAATTCCTTAGCTCTAATCTTAGTGTGTCGGTCAAACCTTCCATGGCAAATTTAGTTGCATTATATGCGCCTCGACCTTCTATTGCTGTAAATCCTAGTATTGATGAGCAATTAATAATACGACCGTAACCTTGATTGTGCATGGACGGCATTATTTTATTTATAAGATCGAAGTAACCAAAAAGATTTACTTCAAAAATTGCACGATACGCTTCTCTAGGTATATCTTGAACCAAACCCGGAATAGCATATGCGCCATTATTATATAATGCGTCTAGAGTTCCATTAGTTCGCTTAAATGTTTCATCTACAGCAGTTTGAATGCTTTTCTCGCATGAATAGTCAAGCCTGAAGCTTTCGAGTCCTTCATTTCGGAGTCTAATGCAATCTTTTTCTAATCGACATGTTGCAAAAACGCGCCACCCTCTCTTTGACAATGTATGAGCAACATCATAACCGATCCCAGATGAACATCCTGTTATTAAAATAGTTTTTTCTTTCAAGATTTTGCTTCCGTAAGTTTAATATTTTTTTATTTAAGTTCACTTGGGATAATAAAATCTTGCAGAATGCCAGATGAAAATTTTATTTGATTCCAATTTGATATATTAAAATCAACTACTGTAGTTGCACCAGAAGGGTATCCTAAAAACCTGTAATGAATAGGAGGAGATTTACATATTTTTTCTGCAAATTCACCAATCCCTGGATTATGTGCAGTCAAAAAGATTATATCTTTAGTAGCTGTACTGAGACAATTTAAAATCATATTTGGTGAAGAATGGTATAGGTCGTTTTTATAAGAAACTTTTGCATTTGAATTTATTCTTAAATTAATATTCTCCCATGTTTGAATACATCTAGTGGCTGTAGATGAAAAAACCTCATCCGGTATATAGTTTTTTGATGACAACCAATTTCCAATAAGAATACAAGCATCTAACCCACGCTCATTTAATGTTCTCTGAAAGTCTGTATGTTCTAAATTTTCCCATCCAGATTTTGCATGGCGAGTTATTATTAGCCTTTTCATTTATTTCCTTTAAAAGCGTTCATGTGTAAAAGACTATGTTCTGAATTATGTTTTACTGCAACTGAAATTGGGCACGAAGTTCTTACTTGGCATGAATTTTTCATGCATTTTTTGCCTTCGGCAGTATCTAAAAAATTATAACAACTTTGAATATCATACCTTTAGATGTTAAAGCTTTTACAGGGCATGCATTAATACAAGGTTTATCGATACATTTATTGCAGGGGCTATTAGTATATAATTTTTTAATTTAATTTGATAATCAAATACTAATGCACCACGATAACTTATCATTAAACCCATCTTATTATGAACTAACATTCCAACAGGAGAACTCCACGCTTCTTCCTGATAATTTTGCCCACTAAGGAAAGGTGCGTTATCTTTATGACCAAAAGGGAATTCAGGTTTAGCAAAAAGCTTATTTGCAATGTTTGAAATTACTCTGAAAGACCAATTATCTATAGGGTCCTTTACTTTTTGAGTATATTCTTCACTTTTTTTAAATATATCCCAAAAATTATCTGCAGGACTAAGCAATATTATAGTTTGATTTGGATTTGGATAAAAAGAACCTGAAATTTCCAAACCAATCTTGCTAGTATAAGATTCTATATCTGATAATTTTATAATTTTTTGAACGGTATCCAAAGTGACCAACCTAATTTTGTTGGTTTATCGTTTTGCCACTTTAAACCAAGTTTCATATCTTTATGGCCATCACGAGGTTGGTCTAAATAACATTTAAATATTTTATCCCAAATTGATAATGAAAAGCCAAAATTTTTGTTATGCTCGTCTATATATATGGAATGATGAATCCTATGAAGATCTGGTGTTACAATAAATTTTCTCAAAATATTTTCAATTCTAAAGGGAATTCTTAGATTTGCGTGATTGAACATTGCCATCCCATTTAACATTATCTCAAAAATTATTACAGCAATAGCGCTTGCTCCTAATATATAAATGGATGTTATCTTTATAAACATTGAAAAAATAATTTCAAAAGGGTGGAAACGAACAGCTGTTGTTACATCAAGATCTCGATCTGTGTGGTGCATTCTATGGAATCTCCACACAAAAGGAATTTTATGGCTTAAGAAGTGCTGCCCCCAAATTATAAAATCTAAAATAATTACCGTTAGTATTATTTCTATCCAGATTGGAAAATTTATTATATTGAAAAGCCCCATCTTTCCATTTGAAACATCAACCGCTGCAACTATAGCAATAAGTGGAATAGCTATATGAACAATATTAACGGATGCAGTGTTAATGAGAGTTATTAATCCATTCGTAATCCACCTGTCTTTACGGTTATGAATACGTTTCTTTTTTGGCAATAAAATTTCTGCCATTATAAGTATAATTAAAATACTTAAGAAAAAAGTTAGACGAAGTATTGTATCTGACATATTAACCTTTTAATTATGCACGTATCATTGAGCCTGCGCCATGATCCGTAAATAGTTCTAATAAGCATGCATTAGGCACACGGCCATCCATAATTACAACCGCTCTGACTCCATCAGATATTGCATCAAGTGCAGTCTGAGTTTTTGGAATCATGCCTCCCACAATAATATTATTTTTTGTCATTTTGTTGACCTGTTCTGCACTGAGGTTTGTTAGAACGTCACCGTCTTTATCTTTAACACCATCAACATCTGTTAATAATAGCAATCTATCGGCTTTGAGGCCTCCCGCAATGGCACCTGCAGCAGTATCTCCATTAACATTATATGTTTCACCATTTTCACCTGAACCTAAAGGTGCTATTACTGGAATGAAATCATTTTCTATTAAAGAATGAATTACATCAGCATTTACAGAATATGGATCACCTACCATACCGAGTAATTTATTAACCTGTTTACATTGTAATAAATTTGCGTCTTTTCCGGATAAACCAACAGCTTTTCCGCCCTGGCTATTAATAGCTTGAACTATTGTTTTATTTACTTTGCCCGATAAAACCATTTCTACAACATCAACTGTTTCAGGAGTACTTACTCGTTTTCCTTCAACAAATTTAGTTTGAATATTAAGCTTATCAAGCATTTCATTGATCATCGGGCCACCGCCATGAACAATAACTGGTTTCAAATTACATTGGTGCATTAATACAATATCTCTAGCAAAGCTTTTCATCGCTTTATCACTTGATATTGCATGGCCTCCTAGTTTTATAACGACAATAGAGCCATCATGCCGCTGTATGTGTGGCAAAGCTTCTGATAACATTCTTGCTGTAGCAATTGAATCACGTTCCATAGCCTGCGACTTCTCCATAACCATAACCACCTTTTGTTTGGTTATCTTTAACTAGGAAATTAGCTGTCGCCAAGAGAATTTAAATATTAAGATTTAGATTAACGTACCTATAATGTGTCTCAATGTAGGTATTCCATCACCTCTTTCAGACGATGTTAAGACAAACTCAGGATAAGCTGCAGGATATTTGGCTACAATTTTACTTGTCTCTGATATTACATTTTCTAAGTCTATTTTCTTGGGTTTATCTGCTTTTGTTAAGACAACTTGAAAAGTTACTGCTGACCGGCCTAATAATTCCATTATATCTTCATCTACTGATTTTACACCATGGCGTGAGTCTATGAGTAAGAAAACTCGACGTAATGAAGCTCTGCCTGATAAATATGCTTTTAAGAGTGATTGCCATTTTTTCACTACAGGTAATGGTGCATTTGCAAACCCGTAACCTGGTACATCAACTAAATAATGGCTTTCATGAAGAGTGAAAAAATTAATTTCTTGCGTGCGCCCAGGGGTATTCGATGTACGTGCCAATGACTTTCGCCCAGTAAGTGCATTTATCAAACTTGATTTTCCAACATTTGAACGACCTGCGAAACAAACTTCCATCCTATCAGCTGGAGGCATTCCATCCATTGCTACAACGCCTTTTAAAAAATCTGTAGGTTGCGAGAATAACAATCGTCCTTTCTCGACCTCATCAGGAGTTGCATTTTCTGCGATTGTATATTGCATTTCCATTAAATTAATTCTGCCTTATCCCCGATGTTTATATAACCAGATTTTGAGACTATACCAAATACTCCAAAGTTTTGATGCCCATATACTTTGTTGAGTGTATTTAATGTATCTGCATTTGAAATAGCGGTCTCAGGGTCCACTGTCGTGGCCATGCAGCGTTCAATTGGTTCTATAATCTCTATTTCAGCAGTACCAATACGCATTATTTTACCTATCCAATCAAATTCAGACCAAGCTGTTTCACCATTTAACCATATATTTCCTCGAAAGCGCCTTTGGTCTAAAGGTTTGTTCATATTTTTTGAAAGGTCTTCCAAAGTAGAGTTAGAATGAATTGATATTGTTTCTGCTGATGTATCTGTAATTCCTCTATTAGTTTTAAATACTTTTAGAGGTAATGAACGATTTGGATTACATATCTTAATAAGCCAATTGACGAGTTTATCACTGTCTAAATCTGGGTCGACGGTTAGGTCGTTTAGTTTTGGGTGTTTGAGTGTGATTTGTCCTGATTCATCGTTTAAAAAAGAAGATATGGCCATTAATTCATAGTTACTTGCTGCCCTCACAAAATTTAGACATGACGCCCATTCTGGATTTTGAAAGTTTACTTTTGAGTTTTCATGGGCAACTGCCCAAATTCGATCCATAGGCATACATCGCCCATTTTCTAATTTTACACTTTTAAGCTCTTCGCGCCCAACGCCTTTTATAGGGTGCCGCCATAAATTAGCGACGGAACCCATTAGTTTTCTTCTTTTTTGAAGCGCTTAAACATATTACCTAAAATATCTGGATTAACTCCTTGGCTTCTCATAATCGTATATTGTTGTATGAAAGTAAGCGTGTTGTTTGCAACCCAATAGATTACCAATCCAGATGCAAACCCACCAAGCATGAACATAAATACCCAAGGCATCCAAGCAAAAATCATAGCTTGCGTTTTATCTGTAGGGGCTGGGTTCAGTTTTTGTTGCAGCCACATTGTTATGCCCATTAAAATTGGCCAAACGCCGATTGACAAAATAACAAAGAAACTATTTGGACCAGGTGCATCCCAAGGCATTAATCCAAATAAATTTAGCAATGAACTAGGATCTGGAACTGATAAGTCTTTAAGCCACCCAATAAATGGTGCATGGCGTAGTTCTAAAGTTACGAAAATAACTTTATACAAAGAGAAGAAAATGGGTATTTGTAAAAGAATAGGCAAACATCCGGCAGCTGGATTTACCTTTTTTGTTCGATACATTTCCATTGTAGCTTTTTGCATGGCCTGGCGATCGTCACCATGCTTTTCTTTTAGTTTTTCCATTTCTGGTTGTAATTCTTTCATGCGTGCCATTGATACGAAAGATTTATAGGCGAGAGGGAATAATATCGTTTTTATGATTAATGTAAGTGCAATAATTGCCCAACCCATATTACCAATCATGCTATTTAAAAAATGTAATAACGCAAACATTGGTTTAGTTATAAAAAAGAACATTCCCCAATCAATACTATCTACAAAGTCAGTTACACCTTCTTTATCTCCATAGTGCTTAATTGTTTTGTATTCTTTTGCACCTGCGAATAATCTAGACTGTACTTCTTTTGTTTGGCCCGCAAGTATTTGAATGGTTTCTTGGCGTGCCTCAGCCTGGTATCTGTCAGCGTTTTCTGAATATTTTGATACTGCTTTGAAGGCTGAGTTGTCAGGAATTAATGTTGTCATCCAGTATTTGCCTGTAAAACCAATCCAACCTTTGTTGCTAGAATCTATGATTTTTAAATTTGCACGCTCTGACGAAGAAAAATCTTCATCTGGCATGTCACTATAATCGATCTCTTCAAGTGAAGATCCTGTTTGAAGCACAATGCCTTCGTGTAATATATAAACACCGTTTTTTGAACTTTCTTGGCGCCCGTAAGCAGCTCGCGCAATTGGCCCTTTTTGTGCAATTAAACCATATGGAGCTAATGAAATATTTGAGTTTGTATTATTTTCTACGCTTTGAGTGATGGTAAACATATAGTCATCGTCAACTTCAATTTTTCTGTAAAATATTAACCCATTATTATTATTCCATTTTAAGAATACTGGTGAAGATGGTGTTAAAATATCACCTTCTTCAATTGACCATACAGTTGTTGCAGTTGGCACATCATTAAAGTCTAGTGATCCTGCAGGTGAAAACCCATGCAGAATATAATAAGCAGACGGGCCGCCAGCTGGAGATAGAAGCGTTACTTTTTCGGATGCATCATTTAATTTTACATTATAATCTAATAGTTTAAGATCATCTATTCGAGCGCCCGTTAATGATAATGAACCTTCGATACGATTTGATTTAATTTCTATTCGTTTGGTTTTTTCTAAGGCTATTTCGCGAGTTTCAGAAACTGTTGTCGTTAACGAAGGCGCAGATGCTATGTCATTTGATGCAGACGGAGCGATTGCTATACCGTTATCGGAAACAGCATTTTGATTGGTTGCTACCGGTTGATAGTCTTCTTGTGGAAAGAAATAGAACCAAGTTAAAAGTACTAGCATTGATAGAACACTTGCTAATATCAAATTTTTATTATTGTCGTCTTGCATTTTATCGCCCAGATAATAGGAATTTTAATTTGGTTTGGTTGAATAGATTATTGAGCAAAAGGTCAAGGGAATTGCTATTTATCTTCTGCAGGATTTGGACGCATGAGGCCACTAAAATCAAATAGCTTTTCATCCAAAAGATGACTTGGTCGAGCATTTGTTAAGCTCTTAAACAAAACTTGACGCCTTCCTGGTGAGTTTTGCTCCCATCCATCCAAAATAGATTTTACTTGTTGTCCTGTAAACCATCTTGAGAACCACATAAATCACATGGTATTATTGGATAATTTAGAGCTTTTGCAAATTTCTCACAATCGGCCTCAGCTACATGAGCTAGAGGTCTATAAACGAATAAGTCACCTTCATCGTTAACTAATTTTGGTGGCATTGTCGCTAAGCGGCCACCATGAAATAAATTCATAAAAAATGTTTCTAGAATATCATCTCGATGATGGCCTAATACTACAGCTGAACAGCCTTCTTCTCGTGCTATTCGATACAAATTACCGCGCCGAAGTCTTGAGCACATAGCACAATAAGTACGTCCAGCAGGAACCTTCTCTTTTACAATTGAATAAGTGTCTTCATACTCAATTCTATTTGGGACACCCATTTTTTTTAAGAATTCTGGTAAAACTGTAGCTGGAAAATTTGGTTGCCCTTGGTCAAGGTTACAAGCGATGATTTCGATAGGAAGTAAGCCACGCCATTGTAATTCTGTTAGAGCAGCTAACAGAGTGTAACTATCTTTACCGCCCGATAAGCAAACCAGCCATTTCTTCCCACGCTCAATCATACCGTATTGTTCTACAGCTTCACGGGTTTGGCGGATTATTCTCTTCCTTAACTTTTTGAAATCTGTTGTGCTTGGTGCACCTTCAAAAAGGGGATGGATTTCTTTGCGTTCATCTAACATAAAGTTGCCTATAACTGTTTGTAATTGTGATGGCTAGTCAATGAATCTTATTATAATTATAAATAAAGCATTTTTTAGCTAATTTTTTGAAAGTAATTTATGAATAATTTCAAAGGTATTTTACTGATGCTAATAGCTATGGCAGGCTTCACGATGGAAGATTTGTTCATGAAAAAACTTTCTGTGAACTTATCTACAGGACAAATCTTAATTACTTTTGGAATCGGAAGTAGCTTAGCATTTGCTCTAATGGCAAAAATTAAAGGATATAATCTTACTTCAAAGGTTTTTTGGACGAAGGGAATGGTAATACGTCAATTTGCTGAAGGAATAGCTGCAGTTGCGTTTATTACAGCGTTAACACTCATCCCTCTTTCAACTGTGGCAGCAGTTTTTCAGGCAACTCCATTAGTACTTACAATGGGAGCTGCATTTTTTCTAGGTGAAACTGTTGGTTGGAGACGCTGGTTAGCAATAATTATTGGTCTTATTGGAGTTTTGATTATAATTAGACCAGGAATGGATTCTTTCGATCCAAATGTAAGCTTTGTACTTATTGCTGTACTATTTGTTACTATTAGAGATTTAATTACCAGGAAATTGCCTTCAAATGTGCCATCAACTATCGTTTCTTTCCAAGCGTTTGTTTCATTAATAATTGCAGGGGGTTTATTAACCACATTAGATGCTCAAAAGTTTGTAAGTTTAGTGGATTATCAAATTTATTATATTATTGGCGGTGTGACATTTGGTGTTATTGGGTATTACTGTATTGTCGCGGCTACACGTATTGGTGAAGCTGGGGTTGTAACGCCATTTCGTTATTCACGTTTATTATTTGCAATTATTATTGGATATTTTGTTTTTAACGAGCGCCCAGATATTTTAACATTATTTGGAGCAAGTATTGTAATAATGACAGGTATTTATACTGTATGGAGAGAACGATATTTGGCGCGCAAATTGCGCGCCAATCTGAATTAAGGGCTAATAATGTTATGTTCTGGGCCATATGGGAATTTAGTAATATTTTCGACTTCACCATCTTGTAATACTAAAATGTCATGCTCCCGATAACCACCAGCGGCTAAATTATTGTCAGGAATAGTTATCATTGGCTCCATTGATACCACCATGTGTGATGTGAGTTCAGTATCGATATCTTCTCTGAGCTCTAATCCTGCCTCACGGCCATAATAATGTGATAGAACTCCAAAAGAATGACCATATCCAAAACTTCGATATTGTAATAAGTTTCGTTCTTCAAAAAGAGAGTTAATTTCTGCAGTTATTCCGGAACATGTCGCACCTTCTTTTATTAATGATAATCCAAGCTCGTGAGCCTGAATATTTGCTTCCCAAATTTTCAAACTTTCTTTATTGGGCTCTCCAATAAATAATGTTCTTTCTAAAGCAGTGTAATATCCTGATATCATAGGGAATGTATTAAGAGATAATATATCACCTTCTATTAATTTGCGCGTAGTAACTGGATTATGAGCCCCATCAGTATTTATTCCAGATTGGAACCACACCCAAGTATCTCTTAACTCAGAATGAGGAAAAGATTTTGCAATTTCAAGTTCCATTGCATCTCGACCTGCCATAGCTATGTCAATTTCACGGGCCCCAACTCTTATTGCGTCATGAATAGCAAATCCACCAATATCAGCTATTCTTGCTCCTTGACGTATTAATTCAAGTTCATCATTTGATTTAATCATCCGCTGTTTCATTGAGGCGGGAGCAATATCAATAATCTTATTTGGGCATAAGAATTCATTTAATTTAGCTTGTTGAGTAATTGTGAGATGGTCGCCTTCCATCCCCAGAGTGTCAGAATTTCCAATAGAGGCTTTTACTGCCCTCCAGAAATTGTCTCTTTTCCAATCTGAATAAACAATATTTTCGGTTGCAGAACGCCTTGCAGGTTGTCCACCATCAATTCCAGCTGATATTGTAAATGCCTTATCATGGGTTATCACGCATGCATATGGACGTCCAAATGCACAATAAGTAAAACCAGTGTAATATGATACACAATGCATGGAAGTTAGAATAGTTGCTTCTATTCCCATTGCGTTCATAATACTCCTTAAGCCGTTAATCCGCATGTCATATTCAGCTTGTGAAAATTGTAATGGTGGTTTTTTGCCATTATCAAATATATAAAAATCTTTACGTGTTGAAAGGGTCATTTTCAATTTATCCTCTGATTTTATAGGGATAAATGAGTATCCCCAGAAAAATGTCCGGGCGTTCAGGACATAAATGTGAAGATTAGGCGACGCCATCGCCTTATTATTATTTATGGTATAATTAACAGAAATTCTATTCTAAAAACGACAAATTATTTATGTATTTTGTTTAGTCAGGAACGTTATCAATGCCTGAATTGCCCCAAGGGTGGCATCGAGAAACTCTTTTTATAGTGAGCCAAAACCCTTTGATGCCCCCATGCTTTTTTAATGCTTCCAATGCGTAGGCAGAACAAGTTGGGTGGTATCTACAGTTCCTTCCAACCCATGGGCTAAATAAAAGCCGATAGGCTCTTATAGGTAATGCAAGAATATAGCTGAATGGTGTCATTTATGAATCTTTTGCAATGCATAAGTTAAGTCATCTTTTAGCTTTATGAAATCTCTTGTTGCCGTAACTTCTTTTTTCCCAATTAAGACGTAATCCCAGCCTTTTTTGGCTGAAGATGCAAGTCTCAGATTTGTAATTTCACGTAACCTTCTTTTAGCGCGGTTTCGCGCAACAGCATTGCCAACTTTTTTTGAACATGTGAAGCCAACTCGGATAGAGTCATCATTATCATTACGATTTCGTGCTTGAAGCAAGAACCCTTTGACACCAAATAATTGACTATTCGAAGCAAGAATAAAATCACTACGCTTGGTAATTCTCTTCAAGCATGAAAAAACCGCCGGTTGCGATGCACCAGCGCCCTTTTGGGTGCATGATGTTGCCTCTGGCGGTTCCATAAAAATTCCCTTTCGGGATCGTTTACGCAGATAGGCTCTTACGGCCTTGAACGCGACGTCGATTTAAAATTTTACGGCCATTCTTAGTAGCCATGCGAGAACGGAAGCCGTGTCGGCGTTTGCGAACCAAATTACTTGGTTGGTATGTACGTTTCATATCGATCTCCTGATCGTCTTTTAGCCAAATCACAAAGGATTCGAAGCTACTTAGTGTTCGAATGTGCTCTTTAGGGGTGAAAACAGAGTAAGTCAATTCAGTTTTATTGATAATTGACCCAAATCATAATTAATTTTTATTCAGAATTTTATTTTTAAAGCAATATAATAAGGTGGTATTACTTTAAATATTAATTACTTTATACTTAAATTTAAATAAATGATATCAGGATTTAATTGTATGGTTCAAAAAATAAATAAATTTGGATTTAAATACATTTTTATTTTTTTATTAATTATAATGATTGCTTTGGTTTGGTATTTTTTTCTGAGATATTATATATCTTATGACTTTTTAGCAAAAAATCATAATATCTTGGAGGTATGGAGAGATAATAATTATAATTTCACAGTAATAACTTTTATAATAATTTATATAACAATTGTTGCATTTTCTTTACCAGGAGCTTCAATGATGTCACTTACAGGTGGTTTTTTGTTTGCAACATTTCCGGGAACCTTCTTTAATGTATTTAGTGC
>JGI20154J14316_10003389_pt1 | contig 12834 bp, 15 predicted proteins | sample COG_04_FD_14316 | JGI IMG/M metagenome (IMG submission 14316) | reverse complement strand
TATGCACTAAGAGTGGTGGGTCGCACAGGATTCGAACCTGTGACCAATTGGTTAAAAGCCAACTGCTCTACCAGCTGAGCTAGCGACCCACGGTTATACATAATAAAAAGGTGTGATTATTCCATATTTTTCAATAACTGCAAGGCCAAAGATGATGCAGTGTCTTTTGGGTATTCTCTGACAACAAAATTATATTTCTCTTGAGCTCTAATTGGCTCATTTTTTTTCATGTAAATGTCCCCTATTTTCTTATGTGCCAAAGGAACTCTGTAATGAGATGGGTAGGATAAAATGAGTTCCATAAAGTAATCATTAGAAGCGTCTAGATTATTTTTAATTATAGAGATTTCTCCTAGCCAAAAATATGAGATAGCGTTTTTTTCATTGTCATTAAAATTTTCTATGAAATAAGTAAATAAGTTAAAAGCTGTATCTAGGTCTTGGGCCTCAAGAGCGCTGACGGCTCCCTGAAAAACATCTTCTTTACTCTTTATGTCTTCCATGCCCTTAAACCTTAAATCACCAGATATTGATAACTTATTAGGCTGGCTTGCCTCTTCATCTGTTACTGATTCAGCTATAAGCTTTTTGATAAGATGGTTTTGTGACTCGACTTTATTTCTTAAATCAGCGATTTCGACTTCAAGCTCTTGAATTTTAAGAAATAAAATATCTGCCTGCAATGTTTCATTATCATCAGCATTGGCTGAAGAAGAAGTAGAAAATATTACTGTAAGAAATAATAAAGATGTAAAAGAAAACTCTTTCATCTTTAGTTGATTTCAACTCTCCTATTTTTTGAATAGCTTATTTCGTCATTACCTGAAGCAACGGGTCTCTCCTCTCCATAACTTTTAACAGAAACTTTTGAAGAATTAATCCCATTTAAAATGAAGTAGTCTTTAACTGATTCTGCTCTCCTTTGACCAAGAGCAAGATTGTATTCTCTTGTACCTCTCTCATCTGCATGCCCTGCTAGGGTTATTTTAATATTTTCATTTTGATTCATAACTGAAACAACACTTTTTAAAGTTTGAATTGATTTGGATGTTAAGTTATAGCTGTCAAATTCAAAGAATACGGTTGCATTAGCAAAAATTGCTTTTGTCTCATAATCCAGTTCACTAACCTCAGCTACTGATGCCTCAACTGTTTTAATCCCACCTTCATAGACTCTTTCTTCAGTTACATTCATGCTTGAACATGATGATAGAATCATCATAAATGAGAAGCAGAATAAAAAATTTTGAGCTTTATTGTTATTGATTGATGGCATAAAAAAATCTCCTATTTGTTATCTTAAAAAACCAGACCATGCGGGCTCTCTAACTTCACCTTTTTTTGCAGGAAGTCTAAACTTTGCACCGCTAAGTGTAAGGCCTGAGAGCAAACTTTCACCATTTTCTGTTACTGCATAGATTATCACATTCCCGTTAGGAGAAATACTAGGGGACTCATCTAATTTAGATTCTGTTAATGGTCTTATAAAATTTTCATTAAAGTACTTTAGCGCTATCTTAAAGTCATTGTCAGCCCTATGAACAAATATAATTCCATCACCATTTTTTAGATAAGATCCTTTTGCATTGTAGTTTCCTTCAAAAGTTATTCGCTCGGGATTAGAATTATATTTTCTTAGCTTAATTTCATATAGCTGAGGAGAGCCTGACCTTCCTGAAGTAAACATAATACGGGAACCATCAGATGACCAGGATGATTCAGTATCTATAGCGTAATGATTCGTCAATCTTGTAAGGTTATTATTTTTTAAGTTAAGAATATATATTTCTGCATTTCCATCTTGGTACATTGTCATAGAAAGAAAATTTCCATTTGGAGACCATGATGGAGAGCTTATTTGTTTAGTATTTTCTATAGCAACCCTTCTTTTTCCCGTTGCTATATCTTGTATGTAAACTTTTGCAATCCCAGTCTCAAATGAAACATAGGCAACTTGTTTTGAGTCCGGAGACCAAGCAGGTGAAATAATAGGCTCGTAACTTTTTAATAACACTTGCTCGTTTGCTCCATCAGCATCAGCAACTATCAGCTCATATAAAGATTTCTTCTCTTCTGCTATCTCAGTAATATATAAAATTTTTGTTGACGCCACCCCTTTTATTCCAGTGATTTCTTCATATATTCCATCACTTATATAATGAGATAACTGTTTAATTTTATTTGGTATGCCGAAAACCTTCGATGTTCTTATTTTTTTCTTGCTGACTACATTATAAATTTCATAAGATGCAGATAAATTGAATTTATCTTCAGATTCCAAAACTCCCATAACAATATAATTAATACCCAGTAACCTAAATTCGTTAAAGTTTATATCTTCTTCATTACTAGGAGAGGACAAAAGCTTTTCGTCTTTTATAATTTTGAATTCTCCTGTTCTTTTTAAATCATTATTAATAATGGCATCTACTTCGTCTGTTAGAGCTTTTTTTCCATCGAAACTTAACAAAGCAATAACAAATGGATCATCAGAACCTTTTGTGATTTCTAAAACAAGTTCTGCAAAAATGAATTGAGGTATTAAAAATAATATAAATATCTTTTTCATGATGGGTTAAAAGTAATTACCATTTTTTTAAAATTATTTGTATACAAGTTACTGGAGATTTTATTATAAAAATTAAAAGACTCAACTCTATAAACTGCTTTCAGTGCTGAATTATCAAAACGAATATTGCCACTGCTTCTTATCAGATCAACACTCGTTATCCTTCCATTTCTATTTATTGATAGCCTTAAATCGCATATCAGCCCATCTTGAATATTTTTTGGTTTAAGCCAAGCTGACTCAATTAAATTAATAATCTTTTTACTAAATTCATTAATTTCATTTTCTTCGCTTGATAAGATTTGGGCTTTATCAATATCTATTAACTCATTTAAGTTTAATAGCATTTCATTAGAAGAGCCGGTATTCACAATCTCTTCATAGATTGTTTTATTGTTAACTGGCTTTTCTTTAACCAATATTTTTTTTGGTTTCGATGGTGTTTTTAACTTAGCAATGTCTTCTTTAAATACCAAACTTACATCCACTGCTTTGCTAAGAACTGGTCTTGATTGCTTATCAGAATAAAAAAAATCCATAAGAAATAAGATAATCATTGCGTGGATTAAAAATGAAAGGAACGATGCAATTAAATAGTCTGATTTAATTTCCATAGCCTGTGGTAACGATTCCAATCTTTGATATTCCTACACTTTGAACGGCTGCCATAGCCTTTGCCACACTGTCAAAGGTTACATCTTTGTCGCTTTGAAATACTACTTCTATTTCAGGGTTAGCATCATAAATAATTGCAGATTTTCTTTTAAGCTCGTCAATNCTAATTGGTAGAACCTCTTCTCCAATATTCAAATAGAATTTGCCCATTTCATCTATTGAGATAACAAGCGGTTCATTTTGAACAGTCATTTTTGTAGTATCTGTTTTAGGTAGATTTACTTCGATGCCTTGGATAAGTAAGGGGGAAAGAACCATGAAAATAATCAATAAAACCAACATCACATCGATATATGGAACTACATTTATTTCTGCCTTGAGAGTTTTTTTCTTTGCTAGCCTATAGATCATTTATTTTTTATAGATTGCTTATAAAAAATGCTTGCTAGCTCTTCAGAGAAAATCAAAGTCGATTGACTCATAGTCTCAAGCTCTGAAGTATATTTATTAAATGCGATTACAGCAGGTATAGCTGCAAACAATCCCATTGCTGTTGCTACAAGTGCCTCAGATATCCCTGGAGCCACTGCATTAATGGTGGCTTGAGTTGCGTCAGATAAGCCTTGGAATGAGGTCATAATCCCCCACACTGTACCTAAAAGACCTACATAAGGACTTACAGAACCTACATTGGCAAGAAAAGGAAGATGTTTATTCATTTCTTCCTCATCAGCAGCTATGGCAACTCTCATGCATCTATTAATTCCCTCTAAATCTAATTCAGTTATTACCTCTTGGGGGTTTAATTGTTTAAACTCTTTAAATGCGCTTTGGAATACACTTAAAGAGCCATAAAGTGGTATATTTTCTAATTCTATCTCATCATACAAGACGTTCAGATCTTCTCCGCTCCAAAATCTTTTATGAAAACTTGTATTTATATCTTTAATTTTTTTATAAAAGTTATATCTCTCAACTACAACTATCCAAGTTAGAACTGATGCAAGTAATAGAAGCAACATAACAGTTTTAACAACCATTCCAGCTTCTAAGAAAAGATTTAATACAGAAATATCATTCATTTAATTTATCCTCATCAAGTATTAATAATAAATTATCAGGTAAGCGTCTAGGTTTTTTTGATTCAATATCAATTAAGCAAACCTCAACCATGCCGCTACATAGTTTTTTATTATCATTACGATTAACTATATCTTGTTTAAAAATCATACGGGCATTAGATTTTTTTTCAATTAAAGATTCTACAATCAATTCATCTCCTAATCTTCCTGGGAAAAGAAAATCTATTTCAATTCTTTTTACAACAAACGCAAGATTATTTATTCGTAATTCTTTTTGAGATATTTTGTTATCTTGAAGGAATTCAGAACGAGCTCTTTCAAAGAATTTAATGTAATTTGCATGATATACAAAACCCTGGAAGTCTGTATCTTCAACATATACCTTTAAATTTAGATCCCTAGGCTTGAAAATTTTTTTCATGAAGCTCGATATCTTTTTGAAATAATTCTAGTAATACTTGAATGAAATCTGGCCATAGTAAGTCCACTGTTACTAAAGTATTTTTGATATCTTTATTTATTGTACACGCCAAGATTCTAACTTTAATCGGTCTATTGTTAAATTTATAAACAAGTGCCGGCTTTAAATCAGCGCCTTTAGATGACGCTAAAACTTGCTCCCACCAATCAGGCCTTGGCTCGGCACCTGACCCGTATGCCTTGCATTCAATACACCAATTTCCAAGCATAAGATCTGGAAGCTCTTTAGTTCTTGTCTGTTCTAGTATTCTCTTGACTGGATTAGTTAAATTTAAATCATTAATTAAGGCATTAGCTATTTGTCTCTCAAAAGTTGCGCCTTTATTTCTTGAATTTATTGACAATTTTTACTCTTTTAATTCAAAGTTATCTGGAAATTCTGCGTTGGTATGGACCTCTTGCACATCATCAAGCTCATCCATAAAATCCATTATTTTAAGAACTTTTTCAGACATTTCTTGGTCAATTGCTACAGAGGTCTCTGCTCTTAGGGTAAGCTCAGCATTGATATTTTCTATGCTATTAGATTTTAATGATTCAAGCACATTACTTAAATTGCTACTTGATGAAATAATTTCAAAGTATTCGCCCTCATCGACCAAATCATCTGCTCCTGACTCTAACACAATATCCATTAACTCTTCTTCGGAAGTGACTTTTGAAATATGGATAATACCAATTTTATTAAACAAATAAGATACAGAGCCATCGGTTCCTAAATTTCCTCCAAACTTTGAAAAAGCATGTCGAACATCAGAAACTGTTCTATTTCTGTTATCAGTCATTGTTTCAACCAATATTGCAACACCGCCGGGACCATACCCTTCAAATATTATTTCTTCCAAAGCACCAGTCTCTCCAGTACCAGAACCTTTTTCAATTGCTCTTTTTATATTATCTTTAGGCATATTTGCTGCATTTGCTTTGTCTAAGGCCAAACGCAATCTAGGATTGTCATCAGGATCAGGACCGCCTTTTGCTGCAACAGTTATTTCTCTTATGACCTTAGTCCATACTTTTCCACGTGATGCATCTTGTCTAGCTTTTCTATGTTTAATATTTGCCCATTTGGAATGTCCTGCCATATTTAATCTTCCTTATGCGTGCTAATAATTTTTAATTCTTCAAGCTGAGAATCATCAACTTTACTTGGAGCATCTGTTAGTAAGCATGTTGCACTTTGTGTTTTAGGAAATGCAATAACATCCCTTATATTGGTAGTATCTGTAATAAGCATAACTATTCTATCTAGACCAAATGCTATTCCTCCATGAGGAGGACAGCCTGATGAAAGAGCTTTTAATAAAAAGCCAAATTTACTATCAGCCTCTTCTTCTGAAATATTTAGTATATTAAATATTGTTTTTTGCATATCTGCATCAAAAACTCTTAGTGAACCGCCACCAATCTCATAACCATTCAAAACAATGTCGTAAGCGTGAGCTAAAGCAGTATCAGCAGATCCCTCTAACTCCTCGGAAGTGCATTTTGGAAGAGTAAAGGGATGATGTAGTGATGTTAGATTTCCCTCGTTGTTTCTTTCAAACATTGGGAAGTTAATCACCCAACATGGAGCCCATTTAGATGAATATAGATTTAAATCATCACCAATTTTTTTAATTAAGCTACTCATACTTAAATTAACAACAGAGGCTTTTCCTGCTCCGAAGAAAAGCAAATCATCATTATTTAAATCTAGTTCAGCTACTAAAGAATTTATTGTCTCTTTATTAAGAAATTTAAGAATTGGGGACTGTAATCCATTTTCAATATCATCCTTATTATTAACTTTTATGTATGCGAGACCTTTTGCACCAAGCTTAGAGACAAATTTAGTATATTCATCTATTTGGCCTCTAGATAGAGAGTTTCCTCCCGGAATTTTTAAAGCAACAACTCTTGAATTATTATCTTTTGCAGGCTCTGCAAAGACTTTAAACTCTTCATCTTTAACTAATTCAGATATCTCAACTAATTTTAAAGGAATTCTTAAATCAGGTTTATCACAACCATAGTCCCTCATAGAGTCATGCCAATTTAATACTGGAAAACTATCTAAACTATCACCACAAAACTTATGAACAAGCTCCTTGATCATATTTTCGCCAATTTCCATTATGTATTCTTGATCGATAAACGATGCTTCAATGTCTATTTGAGTAAATTCTGGTTGACGATCAGCTCTAAGATCTTCATCTCTAAAACATCTAGCAATTTGATAATACTTATCTAACCCACCCATCATCAGCAGCTGTTTAAATAGTTGAGGTGATTGAGGTAAGGCAAAAAATTTACCAGACTGAACTCTGCTAGGCAAAATAAAGTCTCTCGCCCCTTCAGGTGTTGCTTTTGTAAGAATAGGGGTTTCTATTTCATGAAAGTCATTATCATCTAAGTAGTTTCTTATTGTTGAGCTTATTTTTGATCTGGTAACAATTCTTTGATTCATTTCAGGCCTTCTTAAATCAAGAACCCTATTTTTTAGACGAACATCTTCATTAACATCCTGATAGTCATCTAATGGAAAAACTGGAGTCGCTGCTTTGCTAAGAATAACTATCTCCTCAGCAACAAGCTCTATTTCGCCAGTTGTCATATTTTTATTAATTGTGCCTTCTAACCTAGATTTAACTTTTCCAGATATCTTAACAACATACTCATTTCTTAATGTTTCAGCAATTTCAAAAGACTTTAAATTATCAGGATTAATTACAGCCTGACAAATTCCTTTAATGTCTCTTACATCTAAGAATATAACCCCGCCATGATCTCGTCTTTTGTGAATCCAGCCACAAATTATTATATCTTTATCAAGATGTTTANATGTAATTTCTCCACAGTAGTGAGATCTCATAATATTTCCTTATTTATTTAGTAATCTTATCTTGTTTAGGCTCTTTCTTGGAGTCAGATATTGAATTTTTTGAAGATTTATTATCATTTGATGATAAGTTTTTTTTATTTCCAGTTTTAAAGTCAGTTTCATACCACCCTCCACCCTTTAATCTAAATGAAGGAGCTGAGACCATTTTTAAAAGACTGTTTTTATTACATTTGGGGCATAGCGTCCTAGGTTCATCACTAAACTTCTGTATTATTTCAGTCTCATATTCACAATCTGAACATTTATAGTCATAAATCGGCATAAGTACTCGAAAAAAAGATAAAATTATAAACCATAAGGATTTATATATAACAAATTAATAAAATGTTGTTCTCAAAACTATTACTACCCACTTTAAAAGATGCNCCTCAGGAGGCTGAAGTTATAAGCCATAAGCTAATGCTTAGAGCAGGGATGATCAGAAGAGTGGCTTCTGGGATCTACACCTGGCTTCCATTGGGGTTAAAAGTCCTAAGAAAAATTGAAACTATTGTAAGGGAGGAGATGGACTCATCTGGTGCTCAAGAAGTTCTTATGCCTATGGTCCAACCAAAGGAGCTTTGGGAAGAAACTAATAGATGGGAAAAAATGGGTCCTGAACTTCTTAGAATTCAAGATAGGCATAATAGAGATTTCTGCCTAGGTCCTACTCATGAAGAAGTTATTACAGACTTAATTAGAAATAATGTTAAGAGCTATAAAGAACTTCCATTAAATATTTATCAAATACAAACTAAATTTAGAGATGAAGTTAGACCAAGATATGGAGTAATGAGAGGAAGAGAATTTTTAATGAAAGATTCGTATAGTTTTAATGAAGATGAGGCCTGTCTTCAAGAGACATATCTCACCATGAGAGATACCTATAAAAAAATTATTGAAAGAATAGGGCTTGATTATAAAATTGTTGCAGCTGACTCTGGAGCAATAGGTGGAGATGCCTCAGAGGAATTTCATGTTCTTGCAGAGACTGGTGAAGATACTATTGCTATAAGTGATGCTTCTGAATATGCCATAAACACAGAACTACTTCTTAAGGAAGGTGAAGATATTGCCTCTCTTGAAGGTAAGCCTTCGCCTGATGGAAAGGGAGTAATCCAAATAAAAAAAGGCATAGAAGTTGGCCATATCTTTCAATTAGGTAAGGTTTATGCTGAAGATATGAAAGCCAATGTTTTAAATAAAGAAGGTAAGGCCTCAACCCTCTTTATGGGCTGCTACGGTATTGGGGTTTCGAGACTAGTTGCTGCAGCTATTGAACAAAATAACGATGATAAGGGAATTGTATGGCCTCACAGCATTGCACCTTTTGATATTAATATCATTGCTATAGGGTATGGCAAGGATCAAAAAATAGCAGATGCATCTATTAAGCTTTATGGCGAATTAAAGGATATGGGGTACGAGGTATTATTGGATGATAGAAAAGATGGCTATGGAACCAAGATGAAAGATTCTGAGTTAATTGGAATTCCATTAAATATAATTATTGGTAAAAAGTTCATTGAAACAAATGAAATTGAATTAAAATCTAGGAATGGGGATTCATCCACAAACGATATTTCAAATATAAAAACAATACTAGATTTTTTTAAATAACTTAATAAGAATTTATATCTTTTTTATTGCCCTTATTCTTAAAAAATTTTTGAATAAGGTATGAGAATATAACAGAAATTATTCCCCATAAAACCAAGGCATATGCCCAGTTATCAATAATACTTACCTCAAAGTTATTTTGAAATTTATATATTAACCCCACAATCATAGAAGCAAGCCCAATAGGTAAAAATAAAACCAAAGATCCAAAAAAGACCTCAACTGTTATCAAAACAACACCTGCAATTAGCCATATATCTGGGTTTTCTAATAAATTAATCATTGCTTGTTGGTTTATCTGTAATGGTTCCCAGCAATACCTCTAGGCTTCCAAGAGCCTTTGTAATGTCTGATGGAACAACTAATGTTTTTGACTGTCCTGAAGAGGCAATAGCAGTTAAACCATCTACCTGTCTTTTCATAATCTCGTAATTAATAGCTGGTTGGCCATCGTCTTTTATAGCTTGGCCAACAACACGAGTTTGCTCAGCATCTGCATCAGCTTTAATTTTAACTGCATATGCTTCGGCATCTGCAGAAACTTTGACTGCTTCGGCAACTTTTCTAGCCTCATATAGCTGCGCATCAGCATTTAACTCTATACTTCTTTTGTTACCTTCTGCAGTAGCAATAGTTGCCCTTCTCTCTCTTTCTGCATTTAACTGCTGCCTTTGAGAATCTTTGGTTTGCTCATCAACTAACACGTCAAGTATTTCAGTTCTTGTAACTTCAACTCCCCATATTGCAGCTGCCTGAATAAGCCTATCCTTTATTTCTGAATTCATCGACTCTCTAGAGGACTGCAAATCATCAAGCTCTAGTTGACCAGCAGCAGATCTAATTACAGAAATGGCTGTATTTTCAATGGCTAAATCAATATTTTTAATTCTATAAACTGATTTAGAAGCATCTAAAACCCTAAAAAATACAGTAGAAACTAGACCTACCTCAACATTATCTTTAGTAATTACTGATATCTGAAATTTAGGAAGTTGCCTTTCAAGAATATCTACTTTATGAGCAACACTATCTATAAAAGGAATGATTATATGCAGTCCAGATTCTAGCGTATTCGTATACTTTCCAAATCTCTCTATGACATATACTTTTGACTGGGGAACAATCTTGATACCTAAATACAGTACAAAAATTATTAAAAGGAATAATAATATTAAAAAAATCTGAAAAGTGCTTATCATAAAATTAGGTGCAAAAATTAATTATAAAATAAATATAACAAATTACTCATAATAAAGAAAAGAAATAGAAATCGTTTATATATATATAAATTAAATTCTTTCTATGATGGTAGCGTTAGCAGTCCCACCGCCTTCACATATTGCTTGCAATGCATATCTACCTTTTCTTCTTTCTAGCTCATGGAGCATAGTTGTCATTAGCTTAGTTCCTGTAGCACCCAAAGGATGTCCAAGTGCTATTGCACCACCATTTACATTGAGCTTATTTTTATCTGCATTAAGTTCAATTGCCCATGCCATTGGAACTGGGGCAAATGCTTCATTAACTTCATAAAGATCTATTTCATCAATATTGAGATTTGATTGCTTTAAAGCTAATTTAGAAGCAGGTATTGGGCCGGTAAGCATAAATACAGGATCATCACCAACAACTGTTATAGTTTTAATAAGAGCTCTTGGGTTGGTTTTAATCTTCTTTAGGCCCTCGTCATTACATATCATTATTGCCGATGCACCATCAGTTATTTGACTTGCATTGCCAGCCGTTATGACCCCTCCCTCGATTACTGGGTTAAGACCAGACAAGCCTTCAATAGAAGCGTCATATCTAATACCCTCATCTGAAATTACCATAGAACCTTTATTGCCTTCAAGTGGGAGAATTTCACTTTTAAATAGATCTGCTTTTGAAGCGTTAGCTGCTTTTATATGACTTTCAAGTGCAAAACTATCTAGATCGCTCCTTGAAAGATTCCATTTATCTGCAACAAGCTCTGCGCCAGTAAATTGTGAAAAGAATATACCTGGATATCTTTTTTCAATACCTTTGGCATTAAATGGAAAGCCATGCTCAGCCTTCATTCCATCTGTGATACTTGCACCGATCGGCACAATAGACATGACCTCTACACCACCAGCAATAACGATATCTTGTGTTCCAGACATAACAGCTTGAGCTGCGAAATGAAGAGCCTGCTGTGATGAGCCACATTGTCTATCAATAGTAGTTCCAGGGACTGACTCAGGTAAGCTGGATGCTAAAACCGCATTTCTAGCTAAATTACCAGCCTGAGCTCCAACCTGATCAACACAACCGAAAATAACATCATCTATATCTTTTGGATCAACTCCTGTTTGTTTTACAAGCTCGTCAAGAACCGCGGCCCCCATATCGGCTGGATGCCAATCACTTAAAGAACCATTCTTTTTCCCACCTGGAGTTCGAACTGCAGATACTATATATGCTTTTTCGGCCATAAAAAAATCCCTATTAAAATATATTCAATAGGGATAATTGTATCAACAAAAAACTATTTTGTAGATTTTGCTTTACTTGCTATATATTCTTTACGTATTTCATCAAGAAGATTTTCACGAATTTTTGCATTCTCTTTCAGGAATAGTCCTGCTTTAGCTTTTCCTTGCCCAATGGTTTCACCATTTAATTTATAGAATGCTCCTGATTTTTCAATTAATCCAAGTTTATTTCCATAGTCAAGAATCTCTCCTTCAGAGTTAATGCCTTGGCCATACATTATCTGGAACTCAGCTTGTTTAAATGGAGGTGAGACTTTGTTTTTAACAACTTTTACTCTTGTCTCATTACCCATTATTTCATCCCCTTCTTTAACAGCACCAATTCTTCTTATATCCAATCTAACTGAAGAATAAAATTTAAGAGCATTACCACCAGTTGTAGTTTCAGGGCTACCAAACATAACTCCAATTTTCATTCTGATCTGATTAATAAAAACAACGGTTGCTCCAGATCTTTGGATATTTCCTGTTATTTTTCTTAGAGCTTGGGACATTAATCTTGCTTGTAAGCCAACATGATGATCACCCATTTCACCTTCAATTTCTGCCCTTGGAACTAATGCAGCAACAGAATCAATAATGACTAAATCAACGCTATTTGATTTAACCAGCATGTCAGCTACTTCAAGAGCTTGTTCGCCTGTATCTGGTTGGGAAAGTAGTAACTCATCAACATTCACACCTAACTTTTCGGCATACTGAGGATCAAGTGCATGTTCAGCATCTATAAATGCACATGTTCCACCATTTTTTTGACATTCAGCAATTATTTGAAGTGTTAGGGTTGTCTTGCCTGATGACTCGGGACCATATATTTCAGTTACCCTGCCTTTAGGAATACCACCTATTCCAAGAGCAATATCCAGACCCACAGAACCTGTAGAAATAGATGGGATATCTAATATCTCCCTATCTCCCATTCTCATAACGGTACCCTTACCGAAATGACTATCGATATCCGCAAGTGTATCTTTTAGTGTTTTATTACTCGTATCTTTTGATTTAGCCATCTTAATCTCCTTTACTGTATATTTATACAGTATATTACTATTTAAGAAATTTACAACTTTAAAGTATATTTTTTTCTTG
>JGI20154J14316_10003379_pt1 | contig 12845 bp, 10 predicted proteins | sample COG_04_FD_14316 | JGI IMG/M metagenome (IMG submission 14316) | reverse complement strand
AGTTCAATCTATTTCCACATTTATCTATTTTAGACAATTGTACTTTAGCTCCTATTTGGGTGAAAAAGAAATCTAAAAAAGAAGCCGAAGAGTTAGCCAATCAGTACTTAGAAAAGGTTCAAATTTTAGATCAGGCTAAGAAATTTCCAGGACAGCTTTCAGGTGGTCAGCAGCAAAGAGCTGCAATTGCTAGAGCGCTCTGTATGGAGCCAAATATAATGTTATTTGATGAGCCTACTTCCGCACTAGACCCAGAAATGATCAAGGAAGTTTTGGACGTGATGGTAGATTTAGCCAAGGGTGGAATGACTATGTGTGTTGTAACACATGAAATGGGCTTTGCTAAAGAAGTTGCTGATAGAGTTATTTTTATGGATGAGGGTAGTATAGTTGAAGAGAAACCTACTGATCAATTCTTCAACAATCCAGAAAACGAAAGAACGAAGCTTTTTTTAAGCCAGATTTTAAATTAGCCAATCTGGATAAGGTAAGTTTTTTGATTTTAAAAAATCAACATTAAAAATTTTACTAGCAGACCTAGATCCTACATCACAAAGTATTGTTACTATGGTGTTTCCAGGCCCCATTTCTTTTGCCATTTCTATAGCTCCCGCAACATTAATTCCCGAAGAAGTTCCGAGACACAACCCTTCATGCTTCAAAAGATTGAAAATTACATTTAACGCTTTTGTGTCATCTATTCGATAGGCATAATCTATGAGTGTATTCTCAAAATTTTTAGTAATTCTAGAAGTTCCAATTCCTTCAGTGATAGAAGATCCTTCTGATTTTAGGTGTTTATTTTTTACAAAATTATACAGAGATGAGCCAAATGGATCACTTAATCCAATTTTTATATTTTGATTTTTTTTTCTCAAACCTTCAGATACTCCAGCTAAAGTTCCACCACTACCTACGGAGCATATAAAGCCATTAACCTTACCAGAAGTTTGTAACCATATTTCTTCAGAGGTTGTTTCAATATGAGCTTGCTTGTTTATAGTATTGTCAAATTGGTTGGCCCAATAGGTTAGCTTCCCAGATTCTTTTCTAATTTTTTCTGCTACAATTTTAGAATATTTTACATAATTATTGGGATCTGAGTAGGGAACTGCATTCACCTCTATAAGCTTTGCACCTAACTGTCGGATAGCATCTTTTTTTTCTTGAGCTTGTGTTTTTGGAATTACTATTACACTTTTAACACCAAAGTAGTTGGCAACTAAAGTTATTCCAATTCCTGTATTGCCGGCTGTACCCTCAACAATAGTACCTCCCTTTTCCAATTCTTTTTTATTTAATGCATCTTTAATTATATAAAGGGCAGCCCTATCTTTTACAGATTGACCCGGATTTAAAAATTCAGCTTTTCCATAAATTTTACATTTCGTAAGCTCAGAGGCTTCCTTTAAATAAATCAAAGGAGTGTTGCCAATTAAATCTATAATACTATTTTTCATTTTTGTTTGATCATTTAAATGAGTTAACTATTACGATATTATCTACTAAGCAACTTTCTTTAAATAAAATTGACTAACATCAGTATGATTTAAAGAAAATCCTGTTTCACAGTAATCAAAATAATAATTCCATACTCTATTAAAACGCTCATCAAACTTAGTGTTTTTAATGGTAGGCCAATTCTCATTAAATTTTTTTTTCCATTCAATTAAAGTTTTTGCGTAATCATGACCAAAATCTTTCTGATGGTATAATTCTAATTTATGTTTTTTAAACAATTCCAGTAAAATTGATTTACTAGGAAGCATTCCTCCTGGAAAAATATATTTTTGAATAAAGTCAACATTGTCTGCATAATGATTAAATGAAGCATCATTAATAGTGATTATTTGCAAACAAGCCTTACCTTTGTTATTGAGCGAATGGTAAATCTTATTAAAATAAGTATCCCAATACTTCTGTCCAACTGCCTCAAACATCTCAATAGAGATAATTTTGTCGAATTTTTTTTGAATCTTTCTATAGTCTAAAAGGTTTAAATCTAAATTAGTTCCTTTATGAGTTATTTTTTTTTGAATATACTCAAATTGATTTTTACTTATAGTATAGCCACTAAAATTAGTTTCTTTATTTTGCTTTAGAATTGTATCTATAAATCCACCCCAACCAGTACCAATTTCACAAATCTGATCATCATTTTTAATATCCAAATTACGAATTATGTTTTCGTATTTTTTATTTTGAGCATCCACTAAGTTAAGCTCTTGATTTTCATATAGGGCAGAAGAGTAGCTCATGGTTTTATCTAGCCATTTGGAATAAAAATTGTTTCCTAGGTCGTAATGAAATTCAATATTTTTTTTAGCCTGATAAATAGAATTTTTTTTAAAAAAAAACTTAATTTTCTCTAATAGCTTTAAATAAAAATTAGGCTTTAGCAGTAGATTGTTTTCTTTTTGATTTTTAAGCAGAACCTTCAACACGTTACTTAGGTTAGAAGTGGTCCACTTGTTATTAATAAAGCCCTCTGCAAAGCCAAGCTCACCTTTCAAAATTATATCGCGAATTAAAGAAGAATCGTTGATTTTTAAGTCCGCATTTAATCCAGAATCGGTACCTTGGTATATTTTTTCATCTTTATTTTGAAATCTTACTTTGAGACTCCCCCAACGAATGTTATTTAAGTAATTTTCTAAGAAACTTAGTCCGATTTTATTCATGAAAACTAATAGTATCTTTATTTTTTTGAGGTTTAAAGAAAAATTTTTTTCCTTTTTTAAAAATTTTAATTGCTTGAAAATGAATCAGAATCATAATTTTTTGAGAAAAAAATAAATTTTTAAAAATTTCTTTTAAAAGTCCCATGTTAGAAAAAGAGATTTCTTTAGATTTAAGACCAGTTAACAATTGCATAGATTTGTTGTTGGCGTTTATTTCAAGATCCACACATGGAAAAATACTATTCAAAGTAAAGTCATATCTCATGGCAGATCTTAAGAAAGGAGATACATATAGCTTTTTATTTGCGGTGTGTTTTTTTCTATTTTTTTTATTAATCTTAAATACGTAACAATGCTGCTCATGATGCGTATTTTTAACCTCATATATAACAAATTTTAATTTTTTTTTATTATCAATACAGAAGTAGATAGATATGGGGTTAAAGACATATCCTAAAAATCTTGGAACTGACAATAAGTATACAGTTAAATTTTTGCTCTGATTGAATTTTTTGTTAATAGTATTTTTTACCCAAGTAGAAAGATTGGCATTTTTTTTTCGTGGCCCATGATCTTTTGAATGAAAGCTTAAAATATTAAACTTATTAATTGAGAAGAAGTTTTTTTTTTCAACTACATTATATTTTTCTAAATTAAGCATTATAGCTGGATATGAATGTGAAAAGAAATTTTTAAAAGGTTTAGTTCGTTTGTGAAAAATAGTTACTTGATAAAAATATAAATCTTTCATTTATCTAATTTTTTTTACAATTCTTAATGCTGATTTTAATCCATCCTCATGAAATCCATATCCCTGCCATGCTCCAGCAAACCAAACTCCGTTTACGCCCTGAACTTCATTTAGTTTATTTTTTATATCCTGAGTTTTATTACTGAATACTGGATGTGAGTATTTAATTTTTTTTATTATTTTATTTTTTTCTATTTTATCATCACAATTAATTGAAACAAAAATATTCTTATCTATTGTGAGGTTTTGTAATAAATTCATCCAATACGTTAAAGCAAAATTTTTTTTTCTATTAAGAAAGTTCCAGCTAGACCAATTATTTTTATTTTTTGGCATAACACTCGTGTCAGTATGCATAATTGCAGTATTGCCTCGGTACTTTACCATATTAAGTAATTTTTTTTGATCTAAAGTAATCTTGCCCAGTATCTTTTTTGCATTATCAGTATGGGTTGCAATGATTGCATGATCAAATTTATATTTTCTTCCTTTGGAGGTTATAATATATTTTTTTTGCTGATTAATTTTTAACACTTTTTCATGAATAAAATTTTTTTCTCCCACTAGTTTAAAAATTTTTTCTACATAGCTCTTGCTACCATTGGAAATTGTATACCAAATAGGTCTCTTTTTTATAATGTTGATCAATCCATGATTTGAAAAGAAACTTAAAATAAAATGAATTTTAAAATTTTTTATTTTTCCAACTGGATTTGACCATATTGATGCGCACATAGGGTAAAAATAGAAATCTAAAAACTCTTTTGAAAATTTATTTGAGGAAAGAAATTGAGAAACCGTCTCTTTGCTAACTATCTCGCTATTAATATATTGCTTGGTAAGCTTATTAAATTTGAAGATATCTTTTAAAACCCTCCAATATCTTAGTGTGAGACTATTTTTGCTTAAGAATATTGATTTAAAATTTTTACCTGACCATTCGTATTTTTTTTGTCTGTTTGTGACTGAAAAGCTCATATTACTAATTTGGTATTTTATTTTTAGCTTTTGAATAAATTGAATGAAATTTTTGTAGTTAAAATTGTTAAAGACAATGAAACCACTATCAACGTTTACGAGCTCTTGGTTTATCTTTATGGTGTGAGTGTGGGTATGACCACCCAAATACTCATTTTGTTCAAAAATTTTAACATTGAATTTTTTATACAAATAGTACGCTGCTGAAAGACCAGAAATACCTGAGCCGACAATAATTACCTTCTTTTTTGTCAATTTTTTAAATTCTTGAATGCCTCTAGAGCAGAGTTTCTTGCTTCAGCATGATTTACAATCGGGGCGTAATAGTTTTTTTTTAAGTTAAAATTAATTAGAGATTGCTCATCTTCTGGCATTTCCCATGGCTTGTGAATATATTTTTTTGGTATTAGATTTAATTCTTTTACCCATTTTTTTACGTACATTCCTTCTGAGTCAAATTTCTCTCCCTGTAGAATTGGATTAAAAATTCTAAAGTACGGAGCTGCATCAGCACCACAGCCAGCAACCCATTGCCATCCCGCAATGTTATTAGGTGCATTAAAGTCTAATAAGCAATCTCTGAAATGTTTTTCGCCTTCTTTCCAATTAATTCGTAGATGCTTTACCAAAAAGGATGCTGTTATCATTCGAACTCTGTTGTGCATCCATCCTGTTTCATGAAGCTCTCTCATACCAGCATCAACTATTGGGTAACCAGTTTTTCCCTGTTTCCATTTTTTTAACTTAGCATCGTCTTTAACCCAATTAAATTTATCAAACTGTCTTCTTAGATTGCCCGTCTGCATCTGAGGAAAAAAATTAATTAAATGATGTGCAAATTCTCTCCAGCCTATTTCGTTAATATATTTTCTGAAACCAATTTTTTTTTGGGAAATTTTATAACATTCTTCAAATATTGTTTGTGATGATATTTCTCCAAAGGCCAAATATGGTGAAAGCTTAGAGGTTCCCTCTACAGAAGGGATGTCTCTATTGGTACTATAATCAACAATTTTTTTTTTAATGAAACTTTTTAATAATGTTTTAGCCATATCTTCACCGGGCGTCCAAAATTTTTCAAATTTTTCAAACCATTTTTTTTTAGGAAGTATCAGATTTAATACGGCATTATTGTCTTCTTTAATTACAGATTTTTTGTATGTAATTTTTTTATTAATAAAATTTTTATTTTTTAAATATTGCTCTTCAGCATTTCTCCAATACGGGGTAAAAACTTGAAATGGAGTGTTGTCTTTTTTTCTAACACTAAAAGGATCTTGCAAAAGATTGCTCTCAAATTTTTTCCAATTTATGTCATGAGAAGTTAGATTTTTTTCAATTTCACTCTCAATCAACAGCTCATCTGGTCTAGCAATTGTATTGTAGTAGAATTTATCTATATTTTCACTTTTAATTAATTTCTTTATACATTGCACTTCATTGTCAGCATAAATTTTAAATGAAATTCCTACATTATTTAGCTTGTTTTGAAAATTTACTAAAGTTTTGTATAACCACCACTGTTGAGCAGACCTATTTTTAAATTTTTTTTCATCATAAATAAAAAATGCATAAATTTTTTGTCCAAAATTGGAAATGTTATATAAAGCAGGATTATCTTCCGTCCGAAAGTCTTCTCTGACCCATAGAAAGTTTTTTTTTGGCATATGGAAATCTTATATATAAATCAAGCTGTTTATTACATATTTTTGTTAATTTTATATCTTGCCATTAATGCGATTATAGAGTGTATTATCGAAATAAAAAAATAAGGGACATTTTTTCTATGAGCGCACTATTGAATCAGCACCTCGGTAAAAAGCTGAGACTTAGAAGAACCTCTCTCGGGCTTACACAAACACAAGTAGCACAAGCAATTAACGTTACATTTCAGCAGATACAAAAGTATGAAAAAGGAACTAATGGCGTTTCATCAGCTAGATTGTTACAATTAGCTAATTTTTTAAAAGTTGAAATAAAATTCTTTTTTGAGGATTATCAAGACTCTTCTGAAGCAAACAAAAATGTAGTGAATCAAAGCCTTAACTATTCATTTCTATCTAAGTTGCTATCTGAATTGAGCTTAGATGAAAAGAATAGAGTGTTGCAGCTTTTGAGTACAGATAAAAAAGAAGTTAAAAAAGTTATTTAATTTTTGGCTCCTCGAGCAGGACTCGAACCTGCGACCAATTGATTAACAGTCAACTGCTCTACCAACTGAGCTATCGAGGAATTTCAGTCACAATACAAATTTTTTTTACAAAAACAATATAAATATGGAGGCCACGTCCAGAATCGAACTGGAATAAAAGGATTTGCAATCCTCTGCGTAACCATTCCGCCACGTGGCCATATATATTCAAAATATTTATTAATTCTGAAAGATGTATATATATATTTTAAAGACGTATAATCAATAATATGAAATTTGAAAATCAAAGAAATGAAATGGTTGAAAGCCAATTAAGACCAAATCTGGTGCTTAATGAAAATATTTTACAAGCATTTAGCACTGTGAAACGTGAAAAGTATTTTTCCACGAAATTCCAATCAATTTCTTACATGGACGACAATATTTTTATAAATAATGAGAGGTTTGTTTTACGACCCTTTATATTAGGAAAGTTAATATCAAACTTGGATATTGGATTAGATAAAAATGTTTTAGACGTAGGCTCAACCAATGGATACAGTTCTTCTATCCTTTCGTACCTTTTTAAAAAAGTTGTCAGCCTTGAAGATAATGACACATGCGCTGATCTCATTACAAAAGTATGCAAAGATGAAAATTTACAAAACATTAAGGTTATTAAAAACTCTTTTTTAGAAACTGAAAATTTAAAGTCAACTTTTGATAGCATTTTAATAAATGGTGAGGTGAATTCAAATCCAATTAATTTAATTAAATTATTAAAATTAAATGGAAAGCTAGTTACTATATTTAGAGATGGTAAAAGTTCATATGCATGTATGTATATCAAAAAAGAAAATAACACTTTTGATAAATTGAGAATTTTTGATGCCTCTTCTCCTGTTCTTATAAATTACAAAAGCAAAGAGCCTGTTTTTACTTTTTAAATGAAAAATTTTGGGTCTTACAATCATACAAAAATTGAAGACAAGATATATAAATTTTGGGAGAAAAAAAAATACTTCAAGCCTATTAAAAATAACAATAAAAAAAAATATTTTTCTATAGTTATTCCACCACCCAATGTAACAGGCAGTTTGCATATGGGTCATGCATTAAATAACACAATTCAAGATTTGCTTATACGTTTTAAAAGAAACCAAGGTTATGAAACTTTATGGCAGCCTGGCACAGATCATGCAGGTATTGCAACCCAAATGGTAGTTGAAAAACAATTGGCCTTAGCTGGAAAGACCAGGCAACAGCTAGGAAGAAAAAATTTTATAAAAGAAATTTGGAAATGGAAAGCTAAATCAGGAAACGAAATAGTATCTCAATTAAAAAAGCTTGGATCTTCTTGTGATTGGAGCAAGGAAAGATTTACTATGGACAAGGGTCTGTCCGAAGCTGTTACCAAAGTTTTTGTGGATCTTTATAAAAAAAAATTAATCTACAAAGATTTGAAGTTAGTTAATTGGGACCCCGTATTGCAAACGGCTGTGTCTGATCTTGAGGTTGTCCAAAAAGATGTAAATGGAAAATTATATTTTATAAAATATAGAATTAAAGATAGCAGCCAGGTTGTAACTATTGCAACTACCAGACCCGAAACTATGTTTGGTGATGCTGCTTTAGCTGTGAATCCTAAAGACGATAGATTTAAAAACATTGTTGGAAAAACAGCCATTGTGCCTGTTTCAAATAAAGAAATAACTATTATTGCAGATATTCATGCTGACCCTGAGCAGGGTAGTGGAGTTGTAAAAATTACTCCAGCCCATGATTTTAACGATTTCATAGTCGGTGAAAGAAATAATTTAGAAAAAATAAATATCTTCACTAAAGATGCCAAGCTTAATGAAAATGCTCCATCTGAATATATTGGTTTAGACAGATTTGATGCAAGATCCAAACTATTAGATGAGTTAGAAAAATTAGATTTAATAGAAAAAATTGAAACCACCAAACACGCAGTTCCTTATGGAGACAGGTCCAATTCTATAATAGAGCCTTATCTTACAGAGCAGTGGTTTTTAAATGCAAAAGTCTTATCTAAAGAAGCAATAAGCAACGTTAAAAAAAAAGAAACTTCTTTTTTTCCTAGCAACTGGTCTAAGACATATTTTCAATGGATGGATAATATTCAACCATGGTGTATTTCAAGACAATTATGGTGGGGTCATCAAATACCAGTTTGGTATGCTCCCAACGGAGAGGTGTTTGTTGCTAACAATAAAAAAGAAGCTGAAAAATTAGCTAAAAAAAAATTTAAAAATAAAGTTTCCTTAAAACAAGATGAGGATGTTCTTGATACTTGGTTCTCTTCAGCTTTATGGTCTTTTGCAACTTTTGGCTGGCCTAAAAAAACATACGAATTAAAAAGATTTTATAGCACTTCAGTTTTGGTAACAGGTTTTGATATCATATTTTTTTGGGTTGCCAGAATGATGATGATGTCACTTTATTTTATGAAAAAAGTTCCTTTTTCAAACGTTTATGTTCACGCGCTAGTCAGAGATGACAAAGGACAAAAAATGTCGAAATCTAAAGGCAATGTAATTGATCCCATTGTATTGATTAATGAATATGGGGCTGATGCATTGAGATTTACCTTAATTGCAATGTCCTCACCAGGTCGTGATGTGAAATTAGCAAAAGATAGGGTTAATGGTTACAAAAATTTTGTTACTAAAATTTGGAATATTTTTAATTTTTCCAAATTTAATAAAACTTTTACAAAGCCAAAAATAAATATTAAAAAAATTAATCACCCATTAAATTTGTGGATTTTAAATGAGTTTGCCTTATGCAAAATAAAAACTAACGATTGTATCGAGGCTTATCGATTTGATGAGGCTGCTAAACATGTTTATCAGTTTGTTTGGAACTTTTTTTGCGATTGGTACATAGAATTTTCTAAGCCGATTTTATATTCGGGTGATAAAAAAAATATAAAAGAGTTAAAAGACACTATGACCTTTTTGCAGTCAGAAATTTTACTTTTATTACATCCTTTTACTCCCTTTGTAACAGAGGAGCTTTGGAGCTTAACAAAATTCAATACATTTTTTAAAAAGCCATTAATTTCTCACGTAAGCAAAGCCTCTTACTTGCTAACCAAGCCTCAGATTTTAAAATCTAAAAATATCAATATACTAATTGGTTTTATATCTGAAATAAGATCTTTAAAAGTTTCACTAGGTATAAGCCCAGGTAGTTTCTGCAATCTTTTTTTAAACGAATCTTCGGTTACGTTCCAAAATTTAATTAAAAAAAACTTAGATATTGTTAAGAGACTAGCTAGAGTTAAAGAGGTGGACTTTTCACAGAATGTAAGCTCCTCAGTAATTAAAATTTTAGTCAATGATGAAAACATAAAAATTAAATTTGATAACAATATTAATTTAAATGATCAAAAAGAACTTCAGGTTAAAAAAATTAATGAACTCAATAAAAAAATATCTTCTACTGAGCAAAAATTAAAAAATAAAGGGTTTGTCGACAACGCACCAAAGAATATTGTTGATAATGAAAGAGAAATGTTATCAAATTACAAAATTGATTTAGAAAAAATTAACAACATCCTAAGGAGCTTTATATAATTATGTCATCATCATTCGACAAATCAAAATTACCTAGTCGTCATACTACTGTTGGACCCGAAAGAGCTCCTCATAGATCTTTTTATTACGCAATGGACTTAACTAGAGAGGATGTTGCCAGACCTTTCGTTGGAGTGGTTTCTACTTGGAATGAAGCTGCACCATGCAATATTTCTTTAATGAGACAGGCTCAAAGTGTTAAAAAAGGTGTTTATGATCACATGGGTTTACCAAGAGAATTTTGCACGATTACAGTGACAGACGGTATAGCTATGGGGCACGAAGGAATGAAATCGTCTTTAATTTCTAGAGAAGTAATTGCAGATTCAACTGAATTGACAGTACGTGGACATTGTTACGATGCATTAGTAGGGGTTGCTGGTTGTGATAAGTCCCTACCTGGATTGATGATGGCTATGTGTAGACTAAACGTTCCAAGTGTCTTTATTTATGGAGGATCAATTCTTCCAGGAAAATTTAAAGGTAAAGACGTTACAGTTGTTGATGTGTACGAGGCCGTAGGTATGCACGAAAATGGAAAAATGTCAGATGAGGATTTATTAGAACTTGAGTTAGCTGCCTGTCCAAGCGCCGGCGCTTGTGGTGGTCAATTTACAGCTAACACTATGGCTTGCGTATCGGAAGCTATAGGACTTGCATTACCATACTCCTCTGGAACACCTGCTCCATACGAAGAAAGAGATAAATTTGCCTACGAAAGTGGGAAAGTTGTCATGAATCTTTTAAAGAAAAAAATAAGACCAAGAGATATTGTAACTTTGGACTCTTTAAAAAATGCCGCTGTAATTGTTGCTGCTACAGGTGGTTCTACCAATGCTGCCTTGCACTTACCAGCTATAGCAAATGAATGTGGTATCAAATTTGATTTAATGGATGTTGCAGAAATTTTTAAAAAAACACCTTATCTAGCAGATTTAAAACCTGGCGGAAAATATGTTGCTAAAGACATGTTCGAAGCAGGCGGCGTTCCTATGCTTCTTAAAACATTATTGGATGGCGGATTTATCAACGGTAATTGCATGACAGTTACGGGTAAAACTATGGCTGAAAATTTAAAGGATGTTAAATTTGATAAAAAACAAGATGTAATGAGACCTCATGACAACCCAATTACTCCTACCGGTGGTGTTGTGGGTTTAAAAGGTAATTTAGCTCCAGAAGGAGCCATTGTAAAAGTTGCAGGTATGAAGAAATTACGCTTTGAAGGAGTAGCAAAATGTTTTGATAGTGAAGAGGAAGCTTTTAAGGCAGTGAAAAGTAAGAATTACAAAGAGGGTGATGTTATTATTATTAGATACGAAGGTCCAAAAGGAGGACCAGGTATGAGAGAGATGCTTTCAACTACTGCTGCTATTTATGGGCAGGGAATGGGTGAAAAAGTTGCACTTATTACTGATGGAAGATTTTCTGGAGCTACGAGAGGATTTTGCGTTGGTCATACAGGTCCAGAAGCGTTTGTTGGTGGCCCACTAGCTCTACTAGAAGATGGAGATAAAATAATTATAGATGCTGAAAAAGGAACTATAGACGTTGATTTAGATGATCAAACTTTCAAAACTAGAAAAAGCAAATGGAAGCCTAGAGAATCTAATTTTAACAGCGGTACTCTTTGGAAGTTTAGTCAAACGGTTGGATCTGCCAAGAATGGAGCAGTAACGCACCCAGGTGGTTCAAAAGAAAAAAGCTGTTACGCTGATATATAGTTGTGAAAGTTAAACCTATCATTCTATGCGGTGGTGCTGGCACAAGACTATTTCCCAGCTCTTACAAAATTCACCCAAAGCAATTTATAGATTTTGGCGGTTGGAATTTATTTCAAAAAACATTAGAGAGAATTAAGAGTCCTATTTACGACTATCCTGTTATTAGCTCCAATGAGAAATATGAAAAAATAATTAAATCATTTTTAAAAAAATATAAGATTAAAAAATACGATTTGGTTTTAGAACCGTATAAAAAAAATACAGCTCCAGCTGTGCTTTCTTCAGCATTATTGCCTAACATTCCAACAATCAGGCTTTAATATTTTTACCAGCGGATCAATTAATTGACAACGTTAAGGCATTTAACAAAGCAGTAAAGCAAAACCAAAAAAAACTTGCAGATGACAATATTTGTATTTTTGGAATTAAACCCACCGAACCATCTAGTCAATTTGGATACTTCTTAACCAATAAACACAATAATATAGTTACTTCTTTTGTGGAGAAGCCAAGTGAAGCAATTGCAAAAAAAATTATTAAAAAAAATGCCCATTGGAATTCTGGTATTTTTTACTTAAGAAAAGATTCTTTAATTTATCATTATAAAAAAAATCAACCTAGTTTATTAAAAAATTGCCTTAGAGCTGTTGAAAAATCCCAATCTAAAAAATCTGTTTACAAACTTCACAAGCCTTCTTATGCAAAGGCTAAGGAAATTTCTTTTGATTATGCTATTTTGGAAAAATCTAAAAAAATATTAGGAGTTGGATTAAGTGTTGTATGGTCTGATTTGGGTAGCTGGAGAGCTATTACACATTTGTTTAAAAGAATAAAAAATAAATACTATAGTAAAAAAAATACTTTTACCAAACCTTGGGGAAAGTATTTTAATCTACACCGTGGAAAGTGTTTTTTAATTAAAGAATTGGTAGTTAATAAAAATTCTTCTATCAGCCTTCAAAAGCACAGACATAGAGC
>JGI20154J14316_10003377_pt1 | contig 12847 bp, 12 predicted proteins | sample COG_04_FD_14316 | JGI IMG/M metagenome (IMG submission 14316) | reverse complement strand
TGCTCCCATTGCGCTTCATCACCGGTTGGTACTACATCGGTATGACCTGCAAATGCCAAGGTAGGGCCTTCAGTACCATGCACGGCCCAAAAATTATCCACCTCACCGTAGCGTAGGCGTGTGACAGTAAAGCCAAGTGCCTGCAGCCGCTCAATCATGATTGCCTGACATCCGGCATCATTGGGGGTGACGGACTGGCAATTGATGAGTTGGCAGGCTAGTTGAAGCGTAGGGCTATGTTCTGTCATGGTAGATGCTTTTCTTTTTTGGCTAGTGCGTGTGTGGGCAATGAGCTGTCCAATGAGTTATCCGTCTTACAGTACTCAAGTTGATCGCCCTTGCGTTTCGCTTTGGGTGGCTGAATAGTTTTGCCAACGTTTAGTCAATTCATCAACGAATTTTAGGCCAGTGTATGAATCACTGATAAATTTAAAAACGCTTCTCGTTTTACAATACGACTAGGTCGTTGCGATGTATCAGTTCGACATCGTTGGCATAGCCCAATATATCCGATAATTCACCGCTGCTCCTGCCCATGATGCGCTGTGTTTCCGCGGCATTGTAGTTGACCAGGCCGCGTGCAATTTCATTGCCTTGTTGGTCAACACAGCTCACCAAATCACCGCGCACGAAGTCTCCGGTGCTTGCTGTTAAGCCTACGGGTAAAAGACTCACGCCAGTATTCTTGATGGCGCTTGCTGCTCCAGCGTCTAAGCAGAGTTGCCCTTTAACCTGTAAACCGCCAGCAAGCCATTGCTTGCGAGCAGTAATGGGCTTGCTTGTGTTGGTTAGTTGCGTGCCACAAGACTCGCCTGCTGCGAGCCTGGCAATAATATTGGTTTGATTGCCGTTTGCAATAACAGTCGTGGTGCCAGAGCGAGCCGCCAATCGTGCCGCTGAGATTTTGGTGGTCATGCCGCCGCGACCTAATAGACTGCCGCTGCCTTTAGCTGCTTGATCGAGCTTTTTATCGGTAACCGGGCAGCACTCAATGAGTTGGGCTTTAGGGTTAATGCGTGGATCATCGTCAAAAACACCCTCTTGGTCAGTGAGGATTAATAGCTTGTCGGCATCGACTAAATTAGCCACCAAGCCGGCAAGGGTATCGTTGTCGCCAAAGCGAATTTCATCGGTTGCAACCGTATCATTCTCATTAACAATGGGTACGGTGCCCAATGCTAAAAGGCTATTGATAGTTTGCCTGGCATTTAAATACCGTGTGCGCGAAGACAGGTCGTCATGGACTAGCAGTATTTGCGCAGTTTGGATGTCATGCTGGGCGAAGCGTGTTTGGTAGCTTTGCATTAGACCGGCTTGGCCAACTGCTGCAGCGCTCTGAAGGCCGTGCAGCGAAGCAGGTCTTTTGTCCCAGCCAAGGCGACGCATACCTTCGGCAACGGCTCCTGAAGACACTACGACGATTTCATGGCCCTGCTTAATTAGAGCAGCTATTTGGGGTATCCATTTGTCGAGCGAGGTATGTGCGAGTGCATTACCATTATTGGTGATGAGGGCACTACCAATTTTTATGACCCATCTTTCAATGCGAGCTGTTTCGCTTGCAATGCTGTCGTTGTTCTGGTCATTTTGAGGCGAGCTATTCACGGGTATACTCTATATCGATATCGAGGTCATCATCTTCTTCATGATGGCTCGTTGATGTAATCGCAGCACGTTCGGCCGCGCGACGTTCTTGCAGTTCGGCGATGCGCAATCGACCCTCGCGCTGCATTTTTTTCTGCGCCTCAAGCTCTTGCTCGCGCCGTTCGTCATCTTCCGCTTCGTATTTCCATATGGCTTCCAATGCTTGCATTATGTCGTAGATAAGCGGTTGTAGCCCGCGTTTTGCCAGCGCCGATACAGAATACACTTTTTCAATATGGGGAAATTTTTGTGCGACTTCTTGTTCAATTTCAGTTAGTGCTTCGGCGCTAAGTAAGTCTATTTTATTGAGTACCAGCCAGCGCGGGCGCTGAGCGAGCGTCTCACTAAACAAATGCAATTCATTTTCAAGTTGTTGAATTTGAGCGCATGGTGAATCACCGATTTGTGAACCAATGTCTACGACATGCAGAAGTAGGCGCGTGCGCGTTAAGTGTTTTAAAAAGCGAATGCCAAGCCCGGCCCCTTCGGCAGCGCCCTCTATCAGGCCTGGAATATCAGCCATCACAAAACTTCGATGAGCAGCCGCACTCACCACACCTAAGTTAGGTACTAACGTTGTGAATGGATAGTCGGCAATTTTAGGGCGAGCGGCAGAAACTGAAGTGATTAGGCTGGATTTTCCTGCATTGGGTAGACCGAGCAAGCCGACATCGGCAAGAACTTTGAGCTCAAGCTTCAGCTTGCGAGAATCGCCTTCACTGCCTTTGGTTGTCTGTCTTGGCCCGCGATTAGTGCTGGATTTGAATCGTGTGTTGCCCAAGCCATGAAATCCTCCTTGGGCAACGAGCAATCGATCACCGGCATTGAGCATATCGCCGAGCACTTCTAAAGTGTCAGCATCAATCACTGTTGTGCCTACTGGCACCATCAATACTTTGTCTTCACCTGCAGCGCCGGTGCAATTTTTTCCCTGGCCACCACTGCCGGTTTGCGCTTTATAGCGTGGTTGATAGCGAAAATCGATCAGTGTGTTTAGAGCGGGGTCGGCTTGTAGGTAAACGCTGCCGCCATCACCGCCATCGCCGCCATCAGGTCCGCCGCGCGGGATGTATTTTTCACGCCTAAAACTCATACAGCCACTGCCGCCGTTGCCGGCAGTGGCTGTGATTGTGGCTTCGTCAACAAATTTCATGATCGGCTACTTTTGGCGCTTGGGTCTGGTGGATGTTAGATGCTGCTGATCCGGTAGTAACCAGTATATGCAGCGACGAGGTGTTTTTCAGGTTGCCGTAGAGGTAATTTGCCAGTGATTGGGGTTGCTGTGTGAGTGTTCAGCTCAAACCCCATCGCTCAGTGGCCTAATTTAACCGGCAGCGAAGAGGAGCCATTCATCATTTAAACACCCCAGGCCGAAAAATCGAAGTAGGCAGGCAACCATTGCCGCCTAGCACCAGTTCAATAATTGATAATGCTGCGCCACAAAAAAGCCCCGTCGAATTGCGGGGCTTTTTTTTACCTCTGCGCGGGCTCTTCAAACGACCCTGCTCAAGGCTAGCGATAATCGTTACTCGCTATTATTCGTTTTGAACACGAAACACTGTTTTTGCCAGTGATGCTGTGTAAAAACGAAGTTAATCTACGATACTAACAAATTTGCGGTTTTTATTACCTTTGATCTCAAATAATACGTGACCTTCGGCTGTCGCAAATAAGGTGTGATCTTTACCTATACCTACATTTAATCCGGGATGAACTTTGGTGCCGCGCTGTCGCACGATGATGTTACCGGCTTTAACTACTTCGCCACCAAATTTCTTTACGCCGAGTCGTTTCGACTGTGAATCGCGTCCGTTACGGGTACTACCGCCAGCTTTCTTATGTGCCATGAGAGTGAGTCCTCGTTTCCCAGCTCAGCTGAGATTGTTAATGGTTTATTCGCTTAAAAAAGATTGAGCTTGTTCAACCCAATTGTCGCGATCGATGCGGCCTTTAAAATTAAGTTTCTCATCGATGTCTGCAATTTCGTCAGCAGTAAATGCGGCGATCTGTGCAAATGAAGTGATACCGGCATCGGCTAATTTCTTAACCATTACTGGGCCAACGCCAGAGATGCGGGTAAGGTCGTCACCTGATGCGGCTGCGCTTGGCGCGGCTTTAGCACTGACCTTTGCAGCTGCCTTGGGGCTTGCGCTTGCGCCTGACCCTGCGATTGAGGTGATTTTAATCTCAGTAAACCATTGGCGATGTCCCATCTGCTTACGATGGTGCTTACGCCTGCGGAATTTAACAATAGTAATTTTGGGGTGTCTGCCGTGGTCGATAACTTCGGCGGTTACGCGACTGCCGTCTACGTAAGGTGCGCCAATTTTGACACTGTCACCTTCGCCTACCATTAAGACTTGATCGAAATTTATCGTTTCGCCTGTCGCGATATCGAGTTTTTCAACTTTGAGGGTTTCGCCCTCTATAACGCGGTGTTGTTTACCGCCGCTTTCAACTACTGCATACATAACTATTCAATCTCCGTGTTGGGCCTGCCCAGCTTTTATCTTGCCGCTTTGTTCTCGCCGTGGTGTTCGTTGCAAATGAGAGGTTTCCTCTACATTTGCGTAAAAACCGACCACTTAAGTGAGGGATTTTATTTGTCGCTGGATAAGGCAACGGTGCTAAAAAAGGGCGCGAACTATAAAGGATTTAGCGCAGCCAAGCAAGCCTAAACATGCCCTTTTTGAGCAGGGCTTTGCGCTAACACGGTTTTGTCGTGGGAAAGCGCCGTTGACTGACTTCGCTTAGCTCGGCGGCCTTGTTGCAGCCACCTGCCGTCATTCGACTGCAGGTGGCCTAAGGCGCCGTGAGCTAGGCTGTAGTTGGATGCAGATTTTGCTCAGTGAGATGGTTGGCAGCACTAGCAGGTTGCCGTCTACGGCTAATGAGGCTTAAGCCGAGAAGGGCTGAGCCGAATAGTAGGAGTGACGGCGGGAGCGGAACCTCGGATGGAGGAGAAGGCTTGTATTGTTGCCATCTATGAATGATCGCGGCAAACAGATTACCCAGACCTATGCCCAGCGGCTTCCACTTGTGGTTGACGATTTTTTTGTCCTCATTAAAGTGAGGCGCAAGCCACGCGCTCATGATTTTACCCAAGTCATATTGAGGCCAATGCTCAGGCTTATAAACGGGTTTGCCAGCCTTGCCCCATCCAGAGTCCTTGTTATCAGTTTTACTGCCTTTCGATTGCTCATCAGAGTTTGTTTTACCCTTCGAGTCGTCGTTGCTCCAGTCGTCTTTGGAGTCATCTTTTAAATCAATATCGAACTCTCCATTATTACCCTTATCTGGCGGACTGTCTGAGCTGGTTTTGTCGTCGCCATAGTCGTCATAAAAGGTAGCCGAGCTAGGCGCGGCTAGAGATAGAAAAAGCAGTGCGCTGAGTGTTGGTATGAGTATTTTTTTCACGTTTAGAAAGCCCCCAAAAGAATTTAATATTAAAAAAATTCTCCAGGGATAAACTTTTGCATTAGAGCTAACTCTAGTGCCGTGTTTGCAAACAGAAACCTACGCTCGAACCAAAATCCAGACGCCAAGGGGGGCGACGAATAAATCTAAATTCAAATGTAACTAATTGATTACAAACAACATGAGCCGGGGGAGACTCTGATGACTAGGGGGTGTCACCTCTGTAATGCTTACTTTATAACTCTTGAGCCAAGCCTTGTCAACAAATACTGCGTGCACCCTGTATAAAACGGGCTTAACGCTAGGCCTATGGTTGGGCCTTTGGCTCAAGTTACTATCAATAATTTTCTCGCTGGCCACATGTGCAATAGAAGCGGCCAACTAACACTAGTGTTTAGGCTAGCCCTTTGATTTGCGTATTGAGGCGAGCTTTATGTCTGGCAGCCTTGTTTTTGTGGATGATGCCTTTGTCCGCCATACGGTCAATAACAGGCACGGCTTCGGCATAGGCCGCAGTGGCGCTTTCTTTATTGCCACTATCGATAGCGGCAACTACTTTTTTGATGTAGGTGCGAACCATAGATCGCAAACTAGCATTATGGTTGCGGCGCTTAGTTGCCTGTCGGGCGCGTTTCTTCGATTGGGCTGAATTGGCCAAGATTAATTCCTCTATATAGATAAATTACTATGCACAGTGGTCTGAATTGACTGAAGTTGGCATCATATAGGTGCCAACTTGCGCTTGCGCTGATAGCGTTGGTTTGGTTACCACAGTAGCCTCACCGCGATAAATTCTTGCTTCATTGAGCGCTGTATTAGCCAACAGCATACTAAGTTGACCAGCACTCACGCATAAAATTTCAGGCGCGCGATTATTCAGATTCGCCAGCCATTTGTCAATAGCGACCGGCACAAAGCCGGTCTAGCTGCGTATAATCAGCCACTTTAGCCACAGGAAAGAACCGTTTATGTCTGCCGAAGCTCAGTTTCAGCCTTTATCTCTAGCCGTGTTGACCGTGTCGGATAGCCGCAGTGCCGCCAACGACACCTCGGGAGACTACCTGTGCGATGCGCTAACGCAGGCGGGGCATACCCTAGATCAGCGCATGCTAGTGAAAGATGATATTTATCAGATACGTGCACAAATTTCGCAGTGGATAGCGGATTCTGCTATTCAAGCCGTGTTGATTACAGGTGGCACTGGGTTCAGCGGCCGAGATTCAACGCCTGAGGCTATTGCACCACTATTCGACAAAGTTATTGAAGGGTTTGGTGAAATATTTCGTGCGCTGTCGCTTACCGACATCGGCACATCGACCATTCAGTCGCGCGCGTTGGCAGGGTTTGCAAACCATACCGTTATTTTTGCTATGCCTGGCTCAACTGGTGCCTGCCGATTGGCGTGGGAGAAGATTTTGGTTGAGCAGTTAGACAGCCGGCATCGGCCCTGCAATTTTTACGGCGTTTTACGCGCCAGCACAGGCCGCTCTTAAATGCTTGATTTTGCCAATGCATTTTCACGAGTTGTTGCAACTGCTGAAGCTACTAGCCATGTCGAGTCTGTGAGTCTTGCTGAGGCTGGCGATAAATTGTTGGCTGAAGATCAAGTGTCTTCTATCAACGTGCCGGGGTTTGCTAACAGCGCTATGGACGGTTATGCGGTACGAGCTGCAGATGTCATTGTTGATACGCCTTATTCAGTGTCGCAGCGAATAGCCGCAGGTGATCAGCCCAATGCGTTAGCGCCTGGTTCAGTAGCGAGAATTTTTACCGGTGCTATGTTGCCCGAGGGCGCCGACACCATTATTTTGCAAGAGAATGCGCGGGATGATGGTCAGCACGTGTATTTCACCGAGCCGATTGTCGCTGGGCAAAATGTGCGCCCAGCGGGTCAAGATATTGCTCGCGGTGGTTTGCTTGTTAGTGCGGGCGATCGACTGAATGCGGCTTCGCTGGCGCTGCTTGCTTCAGCAGGCATTTCACAGGTATGTTGTTTTAAAGCGCTTAGCATTGCGTTTTTTTCTACCGGCGATGAACTTTGCGAGCCAGGCGAGCCGTTGGTTGCGGGTCAAATTTATAATTCCAACCGCTATGCGTTGCGGCAACTGCTGTTAGATCTCAATGTGATTCCGATCGATTTAGGTTTTTGCCCCGATGATCCAGCGGCAACGCGTGCCATGCTTTTAAAGGCTTCGAGTATGGCAGATGGTGTGATTACTACAGGCGGCATGTCGGTGGGTGAAGAGGACCATGTGCTGGCCCAGGCTAGGGAGTTGGGTGAGATCAATTTTTGGAAAATCGCCATTAAGCCGGGCAAGCCATTTGCCTGCGGTAAGATCGGGTCGGCAGCTTTTTTTGGCTTGCCGGGTAATCCGGTTTCTTCGTTTGTTACATTTCAATTGTTGGTGAGGCCCTGGCTATTGAAGAAAATGGGCGCCACCGATTATTTGCATCGATGCGTGAATGCAGTAGCGAATTTTGATAAGAATAATGCAGGCAAGCGGTTGGATTTTTTAAGAGGGACCTTAACAAGTACCGAAGAGGGCAATTTGCAAGTATCACTGTTTGATAATCAAAGCTCTGGTGTGATGTCTTCTTTGGCTGTCTCGAATGTTTTAATTCCCTTGGCGCCACATTCAAAGATTAACAACGGTGCTTTACATAAGGTTATTGCATTGACCGACCAGGCCTTATTATTTGCGGGTGAGCGCTGGCCTAAAACTGATGAGATTTAAGTTTACTGCACAGCCGCTAAAATTATAGATCGACTCGAGCGCGATTAGTTCTTACCAAGGCGAGACGTAATTAACTGGTAGTCGAATGATATCGATGCATAGTAATTGTCATAACTTCCATTGCTCGGGTCCGTTTCGCTATCTTCCTGTGCGTAGCCGCCGCCGGCGCGGATGTTGAGTCGGGGGCTGGCATTCCAACTAAAATAGAGCGAGGTGTCTGAGCGGTCATCGGTTTGATCGGTCGTAAGAAATTCCGTTTTTTCGATGCCGGTTTGAAATTCTGCAGTGAGGCGAGTCGACAGGCGGTAGTTGAAAAACAAGCGTGCGGCATTGACTACATCATCCTCTGAGGCTTCATTTTCGTAATCGCTATCGATATAGCTAAGCTCGGCGCCATAGCTGCATAGTTTGCACAGAGCAGTACTCGTGTAATCCATGCTCAAGAAAGTAATTTCAACCGCGCCATCAATTGTGCTGTTGTCGAGTGTTTGTCCCGCACCAAGTTGGCTGGTATCTGGGGTCCTAAGCTCGCTGTCAAAGCGCAATGAATTAAGGCCCAAGCTTGACTCGGTTAGCTGGCGTGAAGCTGATGCGGAAAATGTATTCGCCCCCGACTGCTTGCTAATATCGGCCTGGTAAAACAATCCTCTATTACTGCTTTGCCCCTCTTGCTCAGACGTATTGCTACCTACTGATAAGCTGTAGTTTAAATTGCGAAGTGAGCGGGAGAAGCCGATAAAGTATCGGTGAAATTCTAGGTTCTGCTCTCTGTCATCGCGCTCAGACTCTTGATATTGGTAGCCGGCAGTAATATCCGTTATTTCCGATAAAGCATGCTCCCAATTAATGCTTCCTAAAAGGCTTTGGGTGTCATCGTTCTCTGCCGTTTGTAAGTTGGTATTTTTGGGCTTCGAAAAGAAAATTTCGCTGTATTCGGCGCTTAATATTAATTGATCGACGCCGGTGATGGGTAGGGTGATAAATGGTCCGGTGGTAAGTTGTTGGCGCCTTTCTTGATCATCGGCAGTATTGTTGGCCTCGCGCCGGCTGGGTGAGGTTTCCGTGATGTTATGCGCGGCAAGCCAGTCAAAACGCTGCTCAATAACGCTCAATACGAAGTCGCTATTACCTGTGATTTGAGATCGGTCGCTGCTGGTGTTGTTGTCAAAATTGAGGTAGTTGAGGCTATAATTGCCCATGAAATCGAGGCGTTGATTGTCTTGGCTAATATTTAAACCAAGTCCGATGCTCGACTCGAGTTCTTCTTGATCTCTACCATTCAGGCCTCCATCGGTGTCGTATTGATTATCNGCAGANAAGCTGACGCTGTAGTCCATGGCCGATATTGGGGGTGCAAGTGCAGCCAAGCACCCGCTAAAAATGGTGGCAATGATTGAGCGGCTCAATAATTTGTTCATGGGTATTTTCCCTTTCGGTTTTCAATTGCATGCGTCATTCGGTTTAACGAATAATGATTTAGGTAGTCTGCTGCGTCGGGTTTCCTTTTTTGCCTTTGCCTAAACACTGCGCATAGCACTACGCAACTAGTTGGTAACTAAGCTCTTCTTAAGCATAGCTTTTTTTGAATTAATTGAAATCGCGGGCGGTACAATTACCATGGGCTTGCCAAGGCCCTCTGGCTAGGCCGGATAGGCGAGGGGTGCCCATCGCCTATCCGGCGCCTATGCGCGGTTATCGCGCGCTACGAATAGATTGATTTTACGTCAATGGGGGCCAACTTTGGGAGGACTAGCCCCATTTTTGCAAGACGAGGCTGGCATTGGTGCCACCAAAACCAAAGCTATTGCTCATCACTCGCTGTAAGCCGGCACTCTCGGTTTTTTGCACGATGGGCATGCCTTGGGCGGCAGGATCGAGCGTGGCAATGTTGGCTGAGCCCGCAATAAAACCATTTTGCAGCATCAGCAGGCAGTAGATAGCTTCTTGCACGCCAGCTGCGCCAAGCGAGTGGCCGCTGAGTGACTTAGTTGAGCTGACTCGCGGGCCTTGCTCGCCGAACACTGAGCGCATTGCATTGAGTTCCACGATATCGCCGGCAGGGGTGCTTGTGCCATGGGCGTTGATGTAATCAATGTCGCCGTCTACGCTGGCAAGGGCCTGTTGCATGCAGCGCACTGCGCCTTCACCCGAAGGGGCGACCATTTCGGCGCCGTCAGAGGTGGCACCATAGCCTACAACCTCGGCATAAATTTTAGCGCCTCGTGCCTGTGCATGCTCAAGCTCTTCAAGCACCACCATGCCGCCACCGCCGGCAATAACGAATCCATCACGGTCGGCATCGTAAGCTCGAGATGCTTGGGTGGGGGTGTCATTGTATTGGGTGGAAAGTGCGCCCATTGCGTCAAATAAGCTGCTTAAGGTCCAGTGTTCTTCTTCGCCACCGCCAGCAAATACGATGTCTTGCTTGCCCAGTTGAATCTGCTCGGCAGCATTGCCAATACAGTGTGCGCTGGTTGAGCACGCCGAAGAAATTGAATAGTTCACACCTTTGATTTTAAAGGCGGTTGCAAGGCACGCAGAAACGGTGCTGCCCATTGTTTGCGTTACGCGATAGGGGCCAACGCGTCGCAGCCCTCTATTGCGCAAAATATCCGCTGCTTCAACTTGGTTTGATGATGATGCTCCGCCCGAGCCTGCAATAATGCCTGTGCGTGGGTTGGAAATATCAGCTTCAGCTAGTCCGGCATCGGCAATTGCAGCGGTCATTGAGATATGAGCGTAGCCTGCTGCTGGCCCCATAAAGCGCAAAGATTTGCGATCGATATGTTGGCTGAGGTCTAAATCGACCACTCCGGCGATATGGCTGCGCATGCCTAATTCTTCATACTCGGGTCGATGCACAATTCCGGAAGTGCCATTTTGCAATGCCTGACTCACGCTTGCGGCAGTTGTGCCTAAACACGATGTGATATACCTAGGCCTGTGATAACAACTCTTTTCATGCTTTTTCCTAAGCCTTCTGAACCGTTTGCTTTGCAGCAGCAGGGCGCGGCTAGCTATCTAAAGGGTGGAGTGACAATGTTGGGCGACTAATTTTACTGGCTTAAGCTTGGCTCTGCCAATAATGTTTTAACATCGAAGCGATCGACGATTAAATTACTCGCTACTCTCATCTTGAAATAATCCCACGCGCAAATCTTTAGCGTGATAGATTTCTTTACCATCGGCCAGCATTCTGCCATCGGCAATCCCCATAATGAGCTTGCGCTCGATGATGCGCTTGAAATCAATTTCGTAGCTCACCAGCTGCGTAGTGGGTTGAACCTGCCCGCTAAATTTTATTTCGCCAGCGCCTAGCGCACGTCCACGTCCTGGGTTGCCGCGCCAGCCTAGATAAAACCCTACCAGTTGCCACATGGCATCGAGGCCCAAGCAGCCTGGCATCACAGGGTCGCCAATAAAGTGGCATTGGAAAAACCACAAATCCGGGTTGATATCTAGTTCGGCATGTAAGAAGCCTTTATTAAAGCACCTAAGTCGTTTTGGATATTAGTGATGCGATCGAGCATCAGCATGTTGCCAACTGGCAATTGCGCATTGCCGGGGCCGAATAATCGGCCCTCGCCACAGGCTATTAATTTTTCTTTGCTGAATGAGTTGGCTTTTGACGCAGCCGTTTGAGGGTCTGCTTGATGAGTAGCTTGAGTCATGGTGAGAGTAAGATTCCTTTGAGGTTGGCGCTGGGCCAGTAATGAAGCGCTCGCTGCTTGGCTGTGTGGGTCCTTGATATGTATTTTGCGCCTCTAATAATGCTGCGCTATTATTTCCCAGAGCATTGTAACTTCAATCCATTCAGTGTCCAATGTGCTTTGAAAATTTAGGTTCAATTCTATTGCAGATCGATGCGGAGCTTGCCTCTGCAAAAGTAGCAGCGTCGTTTAGTTGGCAAGGATCGCTCGTGGTGAGTGAATCACTTAGCTAGGTGCTTCACAGGTGCTAAAGTCTTAGGCGTATGGGCGGGCTGTATTTTTCATACTCATTTCGTGATGTTACCTATTTAAGTGTTTACGAGCCCAAAAGAAGCTTTTGGGATTCAAGCCGGTGCGAATGGTTTTAATTGTGGAGCATCGGTCAGGTTTTTTTAAGGAGTAATAATGATCATTCCAGTCATCTTGTGCGGAGGCTCGGGCACGCGTCTATGGCCGCTATCGCGAAAAGCATACCCGAAGCAATTTATTGATTTAACGGGCTCTGGACGATCGATGCTGCAAGAAACTTGGCTGCGATTGCAGGGTGTTCCTGATCTGGGTGCGGCCGTAATCATGTGCAATGCAGAAAATCGCTTTTTGGTTGCTCAGCAAATGCAAGATATTGGTGCGGATCTCAATGCGGTAATGCTCGAGCCCTGTGCTAAAAATACGGCTCCTGCTGTGACCTGCGCTGCGCTGCATATTGCTGCTTCAAATCCTGATGCAATCATGCTGGTTCTTCCTGCAGATCACCTGATTACTAACGAGGCAGCGCTGCATGAATCTTTGCTGGCTGCATCAGCCGCTGCTGAGCAAAGTCATTTGGTTACCTTCGGTGTCGTGCCAACGCATGCAGAAACTGGCTACGGTTATATTTGCAAAGCGAAGTCGTTGGAGGGTTTGTTGGCTAGTGGTATTGAGGAGTTTGTTGAGAAGCCCGATTTGGCAACCGCGCAACAATATCTGGCCGGAGGCAATTATCTTTGGAATAGTGGCATGTTTATGTTCAAGGCGGCGCGTTATCTCGAAGAGATTGGTGAGCAGGCGCCTACAATACTCGATGCCTGTAAGCTTGCGGTGGATCATGCGCGGCGTGACCTCGATTTCACTTGTCTCGATGATGCCAGTTTTAATGCGTGTCCAGAAGACTCTATTGATTATGCCGTTATGGAAAAGGCTTCTGCGCGCGCGGTGGTGGATTTGGATGCGGGCTGGAGTGATGTAGGCAGTTGGTCGAGTTTGTGGGATGTGAAGCAAAAAGATTCGGCAGGTAATGTCAGTATTGGCGATGTGGTTGCGCTAGACACGTCCGACTCTTACGTGCACAGCGAGCACAGATTG
>JGI20154J14316_10003375_pt1 | contig 12853 bp, 12 predicted proteins | sample COG_04_FD_14316 | JGI IMG/M metagenome (IMG submission 14316) | reverse complement strand
CTTGGGAGGCTTCCGCCTGATACGGCGTATAGGCTGTCATAAATTCACCGCGGCCCACCAAGTCCCAAACTGCCGCCGGGATATGATGCTCGTAGGCGCCTGCGCCTAAAAAGCTCAAATCAACTTCATCGAGTCGTGCCCGTTGGTCCATCAACCGCTGCAGCGCCATCTCGGAGATGCCCGCGGGCACCTCGCTTAAGGTTGCGGCGCGCAGGTTTCGTGGGATTTCATCAAACAACGCATCAATATTGGGCACCCCGATGGCGCTTAACATTTCCTGCTCGTCTAATGCTGTGTGGGGAATAAAGGGCATCTAGCATTTCCTCAAAAAGATCAGTGATCGTCCGCCGCGCAGAGCGCCCGATAGTCTTCCGGTGTCAGTAGTTCATTCAACGCCTTGTCATCAGTCGGCTGCAGTCTGAAAAACCAGCCTTCATCAAAGGGCGCCTCGTTGACCGTTTCCGGCGCAGAATCGAGTGCTTCGTTACTACTAATAATGGTGCCAGCAATCGGCGCGTAAATATCAGAGGCCGCTTTGACAGACTCAACGACAGCCACTTCTTCGCCTACCTGAACCGCTCGACCTACCTCCGGTAATTCAACAAACACGACGTCTCCCAGCGCGTCCTGCGCGTGATCGCTGATGCCAACCGTTACGGTGCCATCGGTTTCTAATCGCGCCCACTCATGGGAGGGCAGATAACGAACATTGTCTCGAGTTTCAGCCATGCTTCATGGTCCTCATTGTGTGATATCTACGAAATTACTGTGTAAACGGGCTTGCCGTGCCGCACGAACGGTAGTGAGACGGGTTCTAACGGTAGTCGTTTTCCCCGAATTTCAACAAACAACGGCTGGGTGGCAGCGCTGACTCGCGCAAATCCAATACCGCCTTGTAAGGTCGGCGAGAAGGCCCCACTGGTCAGCTCCCCAACACATGCGGCCCCGCTATAAACCGGGTAATGCGCCCGGAGCACGCCCCGCTCTTTTAAGATCACCCCAATCAAACGCGGCTGAACGCGCGCGGCTCGCGCAGCTTGCACAGCGCCTTCCCCAATGAAACCACGGTCATTGTGAACCACCGTCCAGGCCATGTTACAGGCAAGCGGGGACACCCCTTCATCCATATCGCTGCCATATAGGTTCATGCCCGCTTCGAGCCGCAAGGTGTCCCGCGCACCCAGGCCAATGGGGTGAACGCCGCCGGCTAACAGAGCCTGCCAAAGTGCTTCAGCGCCGGCGTTGGGTAGAATAATTTCGGCGCCCTGCTCGCCGGTATACCCCGTGCGGGCAAAAAACCAATCGCCCGCGAAGCCACTTTCGAACACGGCCAATTCGCTGAGCAAACGCGCTTGTGCTGGATCAAGGACAGACTGCAAGATGCTGAGCGCTTTCGGGCCTTGCACGGCAAGAATCGACAACTGCGCGGGCGTTACGACAACCACCTCAAAGGCTTCTGCACACGCCCTGATCCAGGCCAGATCTTTTTCGCGCGTGGCGCAATTCACAACCAGGCGGTACCCTTCATTCAATCGATAGACGATCAAATCATCCAAGACCCCGCCCTCATGATTCAGCATGGCGCTATACAGAGCCTGGCCCGAAGCCTTCAATCGATCAACATCATTGGCCAATAATTTTCGAAGAAACGCCTTGGCCTCCGAGCCAAGAATATCAATGACCGTCATGTGGGAGACATCAAACATGCCTGCAGACTCGCGGACCCATTGATGCTCATCCAACTGAGAGCCATAGTGAATGGGCATTTCCCAACCCCCAAAATCCACCATTTTCCCGCCCGCATCAATGTGGCATGAATTGAGACACGTTTTCTTTAGCATGAGCCGTCCTTCGCAGAGACTTTATTGTAACCAGTTTCGATCGCGCTCACGCCGAAACTAAATCAGCTTCACTAGGAATTTTCTTCATGTCGGCATGGATTACAGATGGCCTGCTGCCGCCAAGCTGAGCGCTTGTTTCAGGCGGGTCTGGTTCTGCAACCATCGCATGCCCGTGCTTCGCGCCAGTCTCAATAAAGGACTTGGGGGATCAAACACGCGTTTGAGCAGATCCGTCGCGGCGGTCATTCTTAAATTGACAGGGCGACGCTGCGCCTCATAGCGCCTCAGCGCCTCGCTCAATGACTGTCTTTGATCGAGCCTTAGGTTCTCGATGGCTTGTGACAGGCTAACGACGTCTGCAAATCCTAAATTTAATCCCTGCCCGGCCAACGGATGAATGCTGTGGGCGGCGTCCCCCACTAAGACCGACCGGCCTTTTGCATAGCGGATCGCGTGCTGCTGTTGAAGCGGAAACACGGCGCGCGCGCCGATCGCGGTCACGGGCCCTAAAGGGCGCGCACTATGCACTGAAGCCATTGCCGCAAATTCTTTTTCACTGCAATGCAACTGCGCTTGGGCCTGGGTCGACGACCAAACGAGCACGCTATGATTCGGCTCCGGTAACGGTAAAAAGGCCAATGGCCCCTCTGGCGTAAAACTTTGCCGCGCAATCCCTTGATGCGGCAAAGCCGTTTCCGAAACGCACACCAACGCCGTTTGATCATAGCGCCAGGCAACGCTTTGAATGCCCAGCAAGTCTCGGGTGCGCGAGGCACTGCCGTCCGCGCCAATTAAAAGCCCGCTTTGGATTGTCTCGCCGGTCGTCAGCGTGATCGACACCGTTGCGTCATCCTGCTGAAGATCAACAATGCCAACTTCAAACTGTTGGGTCAGCGCCTCGGCAATCGATGGTTGGCCAAGCGCGTTGAATAATGCGTTCAGCAACCGATGATTTTCAATGATATAACCCGCGGACGGCAATGACAGTTCGCCGCTGCCATCACCGTCCCAAACCGTCATGCCCGAAACAGAACAACCCGCTTGATCAAAAAACGCCGGGGCGACCCCCAATTGCGTGAGGAATTTAACCGAGGCGGGATTGATGGCGCTCACCCTGGGGGATCGATCAAGCCCAAGGACCTGGGTTGCGCCACTGGCGGCACTCGGCGCTAAGCCATGATCAAAAATGAGACCCTTTAACCCTTGGCGCGTTAACGCCAGGGCCGCCGAGAGTCCAACGAGGCCGGCGCCAGCAATGACAAAATCATATCGCGCCATGATCAGACTCCTGACAAACTCGGAAACTCATACGCTCGGCTTCATCAAGCGGGCCTGCTTGGGCTGGGTTCCGCGTCGATTGCGATCGTCAAAACCACCACGCGAATGTATTCAAGAATCTCCATAAAATCGCTTTCATTGTCTTCCGAGTCCGGGACTGGGGCCAATGAACGCGCGATGGCGGCAAGATCCTCGAGCATTTCTCGAATATCAGGCTGCGCCAACAAGCCGTCGGCGTGTTGCGCCAATCCCAGCCCGTGTAAAAAACCGCTACACCAGCAGGTCAATTCCGAAAATCGCTCATCCATTGGGGCATCGTCGTCCGGCAACAGGAGCGTCAGATCAAAGTCCGAAAATTCTTCTAAACTTTCAACCGCCGCCTGATGCAGCTTAGAAGTGACCTGCATCAAATCTTCGCTGACGGTGGTCAGTGCAAGCCAGTCTGCAACGGTCTGTTGCGGGAGCTTTTTTTGGCGCCTATCAGCCAGCGCGGCATGCGCGACGATCTGGCCATGGAATTCTGCGGGCCCGCAATCACTACCTGCCGCTTTCAATAAGTCTGTAATAGAGTCGGTCACCGATTGTTGTCCCAATATACGCGCCCCTATTGTATGAGAAAGTCCTGTTCCAGGCGAGGTACAACCATCACAGAGCCTGCTTTGAATTGACCTTGGTCCTAGCGACCTATATATTAACGGATTCGCTAAGGAGCCGACCTTGAGCCCGACTGACCTGGAAACCAAACTCGACGAACTGACCCAACTCTGCGAGGCGTTGCTTTTAAAGCAGCAACAGCTCAGTTCAGACAATCAACGTCTCACTCAGGAACGCGCGCAGCTCCTTGAACGCAATGTAGCCGTTAAAAGCAAAGTTGAAGGCATGATTCTTCGACTCAAATCTCTGGAGCAAGACTAAGATGGCGACGTCTGAAACCATTACTGTTTCTATTTTTGATAAAGACTACCCGGTCAGCTGCCCGGCCGATGAGGTTCAAGCGCTCAGGGATTCGGCTTTCTACCTGGATCAAAAGATGCGCGAGATTAAGAAGTCCGGCAGCGTGCTCGGCTTAGACCGTCTTGCCGTCATGGCCGCATTGAACATTACGAACGATTTCTTGTCCGTCGACCGAGCGCATCAAACCTCACGGCTGTCGCTTGCGGATAATCATGAAGTGCTTAAACACAGCGAGCAGCGCGTTGATGCCTTGATTGAAGTTTTAAAGGCCAGCAGCCTCTAACCCGGATTGGCGCACAATCCGTCGCGCCTTTCACCTCGAGACTGTTATACTGCTGCCGCGCCCTGGGTTGTTTGCCAGTCGATATGTCCTCGACCCTTTAAGCGACCGCTAGGGGGTCTTTTTTCGAGTCTTGTGCGCATATCCGTTTTGCGGGGAGCCTTCGGATCGTTGGAGACCACCGTCTTGAACCGCAGGGTTCAAGGGCCTTTCAGACAGCGGCAACTTGGGGCGTCATCCGTTGGAGCACAATCATGGTTATCACGACCCTTCGAGCCTTAGATACTTCGTGCGGCTGTAACAACAAGGAGATTGAACGCTTTGGTTCAAGCGAGTAGAAAGGCCCTGCGCAGTCAACGCCGAGGTCTCACCCAAACAGAACAACGACGAGCGGCAGAGGCCGTTGCACAATCTGCAAAACACCTGATTGCGAGTCTTAACCTTCGAACCCTCGGCGCCTACTGGCCAAACGACGGCGAGTTGTCCGGCTTGCCGATCCTGCAAGAAGCCCTGGTTCTTGGGCTCACCTGCACATTGCCCATTATCTCGAACCAATCCTTAACGTTTGCTCGCATCGGCCCAACCACCCGCTTTCACCCTAATCGCTANGAAATTCTAGAACCCATCCANGACGCGGACAGCGAGGTCCCTTTGCTGCAACATGACGCGCTCTTTATGCCTTTGGTCGGCTTTAACGAAACCGGCGCGCGATTGGGTATGGGTGGCGGCTACTANGATCGGACCCTTGCGCACTGTTTGGCCGAGCCCAAAAGGCCAGTCTTAATCGGACTCGCCCACGGGTTTCAGCAGTGCTCATTTCCCACCAACCCATGGGATATTCCGCTGGACTATGTTTTAACACCGGAAGAAATCTTTCAGATCAAAATCGAGTAAACCGCGCGAAGCGCTGGAGCTGCTATGACCATCAGAACCATTATTCGCATGGGCCATCCAAGCCTACGAACGCCTGCTACGCCCTTTCCTGAAAAGGATATCAACACGCCCCGCTTTCGCGACTTGATCCGAGATATGCGTGACACCCTTCACGATGCGGGCGGCATCGGCTTAGCCGCGCCGCAAATCAATGACATGGTCCAGGTGGCCATCATCGAAATCGACGAGGGCCCTTCGCGCTATGGGGATTTGGGCGCCGTTGAATTCAGTGTTTTTGTTAACCCCCGGGTCACCGTTTTAAACCCAGAAACCAAAGGCTATTGGGAAGGATGCTTGTCTGTGCCGGGCTTACGCGGGTTCGTCAATCGGCCCCAGTCTATTCAGGTTGACTACTTGGACGCCGNCGGTTGTGCCCAGCAACGCTGTTTTAATGGCTTTGCCGCAACCGTTGTCCAACANGAGTTCGATCATCTCATCGGGAAACTCTATATCGACCATNTTGCCGATCCGGCCCTGCTGTCGTTTGAAGCAGAATTTGAGCAGTTCCACCTCAGCGCGGAGGATTAGACCCTTTACGATGGTCACGAGCCTNNGCGCGACCTGCAATTAAGATCGTCGTTCAGAAAACGGGCTCAACCTACATTGGGGTAAGGACACGCTTACCTTTCCGCGAGCTGGACAGGCAGCCGACCCCTGCGACCCCTACGCCTCAAAGACGGAGGTGGTCATCGCAATTCGAGCGGCAGACGCTTCCTCGGCCTGGCGCAGATCAGGTACTCTTCAACCATCACAAACCGTGACCGGGGCTCAAATCATGAATCAAGATGAAATCAAACGTCTCCTTGGGATCAANGCGGCCGACTACATTGACCCCTGGTTGCAGGTTGATGCGTACATTGGCGTTGGGACCGGCTCCACAGCGAACCATTTTATTGATGCCCTGGCTGGCGTGCAGCACCGGTTTGCGGGGGCGGTCGCAAGCTCGGTTGCATCGGCTGACCGATTGAAATCCCACGGTATTCGCGTCGTTGAGCTCAACGAGGTGTCATCGCTGGCGGTCTACGTCGATGGCGCTGATGAAATCAATCCCGCCTTTAGCATGATCAAAGGCGGTGGCGCGGCCCTCACCCGTGAGAAGATCGTGGCCAGCGCAGCAGATCAATTTGTGTGCATTGCCGACAGCAGCAAATGGGTCGAGCAGCTCGGCGCCTTCCCTCTGCCCATCGAAGTGATTCCGATGGCGCGGTCCTTGGTCGCGCGGAAGTTGGTCGGCCTGGGCGGCACGCCCGTGCTGCGAGAAAACACCCGGACCGATAATGGCAACGAAATATTAGATGTGCACGATCTCAACATCACAGACCCCGCTCACTTGGAGTCGCAAATTAATCAGATAGCCGGCGTCGTGACCAATGGTCTGTTTGCGAGGCGAGGCGCCGATGTTTTGTTAATGGATGTCGACGGCGAGGTGCGTATCCAAAAGCGGCGCGGCAGCGCTTAAAATCGGCCCTTTTCCAAGCGCGTCATCAAACCGCGGCCGCATCAAGCGTAATGGCCAGCCATTGCTTCAAGCGAAATCGGCTTAATCTTAGAGGCATTGCCCGCCGTGCCAAAGTCCTCGTACCGGGCTTTGACAATGTCCTTCATCGCGACCATCGATGCGGCTAAATATTTTCTGGGATCAAATTCGGCCGGATGTTCTGCTAAAAATTGCCGGATCGCACCGGTTGAGGCAAGCCTTAGATCGGTGTCTATGTTGATCTTACGAACGCCATGTCGAATCCCTTCCTGAATCTCAGAGACGGGCACGCCATAGGTTTCTGGGATCTCGCCGCCGAAAGCATTAATCACCTTCAACCACGCCTGAGGCACACTGGATGAGCCATGCATCACCAAGTGCGTGTTCGGGATTTTTTGATGGATCGCTTTAATCCGCTCGATCGCCAGAATATCGCCCGTTGGGGGTCGGGAAAACTTATAAGCGCCATGACTCGTGCCAATGGCAATCGCCAGCGCATCACAATCAGTTTGTTGAATAAAATCCGCGGCTTGATCTGGATCCGTTAACATTTGCGCCATCGACAAGGTGCCACTGGCGCCCACGCCATCTTCTTCTCCGGCCTCACCCGTTTCAAGCGAACCCAAGCACCCGAGCTCGCCTTCAACGGTTACGCCGCAAGCATGGGCCATCGCAACGGTCTGTTGCGTCACCAAAACGTTGTATTCATAGCTTGCCGGGGTTTTTTGATCTTCCAAGAGCGAGCCATCCATCATGACCGATGAAAAACCCAGTTGGATAGAGCGCTGGCACGCCGCCGGTGAGGCGCCATGATCCTGGTGCATCACCACAGGAATATGTGGAAATTCTTCAATGGCGGCCAAAATTAAATGCCGTAAAAAATTACTGCCTGCATACTTCCTCGCGCCCGCCGAAGCCTGCACGATCACTGGGCTATCGGTTTCATCGGCGCTCTCCATAATGGCGCGGATCTGTTCCAAGTTATTCACATTAAATGCCGGCACGCCATACTGATGCTCGGCTGCGTGGTCCAATAGTTGCCGCATGCTCACTAAAGCCATTGCTTTACTCCTGTTCTAACGGATGGATGACCAATTGGTCCTGTGCGACCCTCGCCTCAAGCGCCGCGATGGCGGGCAGGGTTTTACCTTCAACAAATTCAAGAAATGCGCCACCCCCGGTTGAAATATAACTGATCTGATCAGCCGCCCCAAAGGCGTCAATGGCGGCCAAAGTATCGCCGCCACCGGCCAGTGAAAACGCCGGACTTGCCGCAATCGCCTCAGTAAGCGTGCGGGTGCCCCCGGCAAAAGCCTCAAACTCAAAAACGCCTAATGGCCCATTCCAGATGATGGTCGCAGCACCCTGAATCATCGGCAGCAAGGCCGCCATGGTCTGCGGCCCGAGATCCAAAATCATGTCTGCATCAGTAACCGCCTCAACCGGCTTCACCACGGCGCGCGCATCGGCGTGTAACTGATCGCTCACGACGACATCAATGACCTCGGGCACCTGGACCCGCGTGCGGATGCGCTTGGCAGCCTCAATCAGACCAGGCTCATGCAAAGACCGCCCCACGTCAAAGCCTGCGGCCGCGATAAAGGTATTGGCAATACCACCCCCAACAATCAAGGTGTCGACTTTTTGACTCAGCGCCTCAAGCACTTCTAGCTTGGTTGAGACTTTACTACCCCCAACAATGGCCACCACAGGCGCTTTTGGCTGCTCTAGCGCCTTGGACAATGCCGACAACTCCGCGGCCAGCAAGGGCCCAACACAGACCGCTGGTGCATATTGGGCAACCCCGGCTGTTGAAGCTTGGGCGCGATGCGCCGTACCAAACGCGTCCATGACAAAAATATCGCACAGCGCGCCCAATTGCCTAGACAAGCCTGCATCATTGGCTTTTTCGCCGACATTGATCCTGATATTTTCCAGCAAGACGATTTTCGCTTTTGTGGCGGGCAACCCATCCAAATATTGGTCCACCAACGCAACCTCTTGACCCAAAAGCTGTTCGAGCACCTGCGCCACCGGCGCCAAACTGACCTCAGGCTGATCGGCTAACGCAACGCCTTCTTTCGGACGACCGAGATGCGACATGACAATCACCTGCGCGCCTTGCGCCAAGGCATACTGCAAGGTTGGCAAGGCTGCGCGAATGCGAGCCTGGCTGGTCACCCGACCATCCTTCATGGGCACATTTAAATCCTGACGGATGAGCAACCGCTTCCCGGTGATTTCAAAATCCGAAAGACTCGGCAAGCGCATCTCAGAGCAATTCCTTGACCGTCGCCACAATATGCTCAGCGCTAAAGCCAAAATGGGCGAGAAATCCGGCCCAGGGCCGGACTCACCAAAACGATCTAAACTCACTACCGCGCCGTCTAGGCCCACCCACTTACGCCAATAGTCACCATGGCCTGCTTCAACCGCCACGCGAACGCGGCGGTCTTTTGGTAGCACCTGCTGCTGATAGTGATCAGGTTGGACGGCAAACACTTCAGCGCAGGGCATCGAGACCAAGCGTGTCGGCTGGCCATCGGCCGTTAAGGTCAGTGCGGCTTGACGGGCGATTTCAACTTCCGAACCCGTTGCAATCAGAATTGCGACGGGCGTCGAGGCTGGTTCAAATAAAATATACCCGCCTTGGTCAATCGCGCTGAGCTGATCGGCATCCCGGTCTTGGTGCGCGAGATTTTGTCTCGAGAACACGAGCGCCGTTGGGCCTGCCCGGCGCTCAATCGCCGCTTGCCAGGCGCTCACGGTCTCGACCGTATCGCAAGGTCGCCATACTTGCAGGTTGGGTGTGGTGCGCAAATTGGTTAACTGCTCGACCGGCTGGTGGGTCGGTCCGTCTTCGCCTTGCCCAATACTATCGTGGGTATACACGTGGATATTCTGCAGCCCCATCAAGGCTGACATCCGCACCGCATTCCGGGCATATTCCATAAACATCAAAAAGGTTCCGGTAAACGGAATCAGGCCCCCATGTAAGGCCAAGCCATTGGCGATCGCGGTCATACCAAATTCGCGCACGCCATAGTAAACATAGTTCCCACTGGCGTCTTCGGCCGTGATGGGCGCGGCGGCAGGCCAGTTGGTATTGTTCGATCCGGATAAATCCGCAGAGCCGCCAAGGAGTTCCGGTAATAGCGCCGAAAGCTGAGCAATGACTTCGCCGGAGGCTTGCCGGCTGGCCAGTACTTTGCCGGCGGCTTGGGCATCACGCCGCAGGGTTGCCATCGCCTCGGGCCAGATTGCGGGCAATTCGCCCTGCATCCGGCGCGTTAAGTCTTGCGCTAATTCGGGAAATGCTTCGGTGTAAGCTGCAAAGGTCTGCTGCCAGCCGGCTTCTGCGGCTGCCCCGCTTTCAAGGGCATCCCAATCATTCTTCAGCGCCTCAGGAATGACGAAGGGTGCGTGGGACCAATCCAGCGCCGCTCGGGTCAGCGCAATTTCATCATCACCCAAGGGCGATCCATGACTGCCCGCAGTGCCGCCTTTATTGGGCGAGCCGAACCCGATGGTGGTTTTACAGCAGATCAAAGTTGGCTGAGACAGATTGGCTTTCGCCTCACGAAGGGCTTGGCTCACCGCGTCCGCATCATGACCATCCACCGCGCGCATCACATGCCAGCCGTAAGCTTCAAATCGGGCAGCGGTATCATCGGTAAACCAACCGGTAACAGGACCATCAATCGAGATGCCATTGTCATCATACAAACAAATGAGCTTGCCCAGACCAAGGGTACCAGCCAACGAACAGGCTTCATGAGAAACCCCCTCCATCAAACAACCATCGCCCGCAAAGACGTAGGTATGATGATCAATAATGTCGAGAGGTTTGCCCATCCGCACCCACCTGATTAAAGGTGCTCGCTAGCGATTTCTCCGCCAACGCCAGCCCCACCGCATTGGCCAGTCCCTGCCCCAGCGGGCCGGTGGTGGTCTCAACGCCGGGCGTATAACCGAGTTCAGGATGCCCTGGGGTTTTAGAGCCAAGCTGACGAAAGGCTTTTAAGTCATCCAGACTGACGTCATAGCCCGTTAAGTGCAGCAAGCTATAAATCAGCATAGAGCCGTGGCCATTGGAGAGCACAAACCGGTCTCTGTTCCACCAATTGGGATTGCCCGGGTTATGCTTTAAGAATTGTCCCCAAAGCACTTCAGCCATGTCCGCCATGCCCATGGGCGCGCCTGGATGACCTGATTTTGCGGCTTGAACCGCATCCATTGCTAGGGCTCGAATGGCATTAGCGCGCGCTCTTGATGTGCTCATGGCAAACCTTTTTAAGGGAAAAACCCATTGTCGCACACGAGCCAGACTGGACAAATACTCGGTTCTTAGTTTTTAACCAACTGTATTAAAAATCTGACTAAAGAACATGAAATCAGCTCACCCGNGACGAGTAGTCGTCTTTAAGCGAAATAGGTAACATGGCGGATCAAGTTTGACGAGACAACATCATGAATAAAGGCAGTGTCTTCACATCAGAATCGGTCTCAGAAGGACACCCTGATAAAGTTTGCGATCAGATTTCTGATGCCATTTTGGACGCCATTATCGCAATTGACCCTAATGCGAGAGTTGCCTGTGAAACGCTCGTCAAAACGGGCATGGTTCTCCTTGCTGGAGAAATCACAACTAGCGCTGAAATAGATTACGAGCAAGTTGCTCGGCAAACCATTCTTGATATTGGTTACAACAGCTCTGATGTTGGTTTTGATGGTGCCTCCTGCGCCGTGTTAAACGTGCTTGGCAAGCAATCGCCGGACATTGCCATGGGGGTAGATGAGTTCGACGATCACGAACAAGGCGCGGGTGATCAGGGCATCATGTTTGGCTTCGCTAGCAATGAGACAGACGTTTTGATGCCGGCGCCAATCACTTATGCGCATTTGCTTATGAGGAAGCAAGCAGAACTTCGGAAGAATGGTCAACTGAAGTTCCTACGACCGGACGCAAAGAGTCAGGTAACCTTTCGATATGACCAAGACGGCGTCGCACAAGGCATTGAGGCGGTTGTGTTATCGACCCAGCACGATCCTGATATCAACTTGAAAGATCTTCAGGAAGCGGTCATGGAAGAGATCATTAAGCCCGTTTGCCCGCCAACTGGTTATCAAAAGACACGAAGTATTTTATCAATCCCACCGGTAATTTCGTCATCGGCGGCCCGGTTGGTGATTGCGGACTCACGGGCAGGAAAATCATTGTTGACACTTATGGCGGCATGGCTCGGCATGGCGGCGGCGCGTTTTCAGGCAAGGACCCGTCAAAAGTTGATCGTAGCGCGACCTATGCGGGCCGATATGTTGCTAAGAATCTTGTTGCAGCCGGCATTGCCGATCGCTGCGAAATCCAAATCTCTTATGCTATCGGCGTCGCAGAGCCCACCTCGATCAGTGTCAATACGTTTGGCACAGGTAAACGCTCTGACGAAAAAATCGAGGCCCTGGTTCGCAAATATTTTGACCTGCGACCCAAGGGTTTGATTGAGATGCTTGATCTCAAACGACCGATTTTTCAGCCTACCGCCAGTTATGGCCATTTTGGCCGAACGGAAGACTCTTTCACTTGGGAGCGAACCGATCGCGCTGAAGCCCTTGCCAACGAGGTGTAGTCAAAACCGTGACCGCACTACCCATTAGCTTTGAATTTTCAGCACCCAAAACTGAGGCTGCCGCAAGTGGCCTACGACGCGCCCATAACCGACTCAAACGATTTGACCATGAGTTCGTCAGCGTAACCTATGGCGCGGGCGGCTCGACCCGAGACGGAACCAAAAAAACTGTTCTTGCGCTGAACGAAGATGGCGTCCATGTCGCGCCCCACTTGTCTTTTGGCGGCGACAACTCTGAGGCCATCGAAGAACTTCTAACAACCTATAAAAATTCAGGTATCCGACGCATTGTCGCGCTGCGGGGCGATCGACAATCCGGGATTGGGTCGCTGAAGTTAATCCACGCAAGCGAGTTAATTCGGTTTATTCGAGCAAAAACCAGCGACTGGTTCCATATTGAAGTGGCGGCGTATCCTGAGATTCACCCCGAATCCAAATCTGTCAGGACCGAAATCGCTTTTTT
>JGI20154J14316_10003369_pt1 | contig 12865 bp, 9 predicted proteins | sample COG_04_FD_14316 | JGI IMG/M metagenome (IMG submission 14316) | reverse complement strand
GTAAAATTGTAGTGGCAACCACCGAAGATGAACTACCTCGTTTAGATAAAATTAGAGAAAACGGTTTTCTAAACGGACTCAAAGGAATTGAAATCATCGATCGTAAAAGGATTAAAGAAATAGAGCCATACATAGATGGCATTAAAGCTTTATGGGTTCCCGAATCTGGTATCATTGATTTTAGAGCTGTAACAAATAAACTGGCAGAGTTGATTAAAGAAATTAATCCAGACTCTGACATCATTACCCAATGTGAAGTAACAGCCGTTACGAAAGCTGAGCTAAGTAAAGTACACACGAGTTTAGGAACCTACAATTCGCGATTTTTAGTGTTTTGTGCCGGTTTGCATTCAGACAGACTCGCCCGAAAAGATAAGGTGAATCTAGATATGCGAATCATAGGTTTTAGAGGCGATTACTATGACTTAACCGAACAAGGTTTGAAAAAGATAAGGAACTTAGTTTATCCGGTACCCAATCCAGAATTCCCTTTTTTAGGTGTGCACTTTACTCGAATGACAGATGGGACTACCGAGTGTGGACCTAACGCAGTATTTACTTTTAAACGTGAAGGCTATGGTAAATTTGATTTTAACTTTGTAGATACGTTAGAGGCTTTAGTTTACAAAGGGACTTGGAAGCTGTTTTTTAAGCATTGGCGTTTTGGTTTAGAAGAGTACAAACGTGCTTTTTCAAAACGTTTATTTTTAAAACAATTACAGCGCATGTGTCCGAGTTTAACTATGGAAGACATAAAGTCTGGCCGTTCTGGAGTGCGCGCTATGGCCTTAGGCGACAATGGCGAGGTGTTAGACGATTTTAAAATTGAGTACAAAGACAGAAGTATACATGTATTAAATGCACCTTCTCCTGCAGCAACTGCATGTTTAGCAATTGGCGATGAGGTTATGGAAATGGCCGAAAAACATTTTAAGCTAAATAATTAGTTGTTAGCAGCAAAAAAAAAAGCCCATTTCAATTGAAATGGGCTTTTTTTTAGCTTAGCGCTATAGCAGGTTTACATGTTAAATGTATTCTGGCTTTTTCGGTAAGATTCTCTACAATCAAAACAGTAGTAATAAGGTTCAGACCAGGTAGTCTCTTCTTCTTTATTACAGTTATTACAAGTTCTTAATTGAGCTCTTGTGTCGTTTTCTCTACAATTAGAGCAGTAAAAGTCGGTACCGTGCCAATTGGTCATTTCCTCGGTACTACAACTCATACACTGTCTGTAATGTTCGTGTCTGTCTAGTTTTAAAGTCTCTAAATGATCGTCTAAATACAAAACAGGGTAGTCTAATAAAGCGGTACGAGTTCTTAAGCGTGTATCTGGAGTGTTCTTAATACCTATAAGTAAAATACGCTTACCTAACATACGTGCTCTTTTAATCATAGAAACGTAATCTGGATCGCCAAGTGCAATTGCGGCAATATCGTAAGAGGTATTTAAGCCCGCGTTGTAAAGTAAAGAGGATGCAAGTGCAACTGGTAAAGCATTGGTTTGAGGCTTTGCTAATTCATCGTCTTGGTAATCAACTTCAAAAACGTCGGTTACAAAATAGCACTCTTCTTTTAAGTACTTATAAAATGCCTTTTGCTTATTGGGCGAAAATTCGGGTTTATTTACTGGCATTGTACCATAAAAGTAAGTACGTACAATATCAACATCAATTGTTAAATTATTTAGTAAATGCTCTTGAATAATTAATGGAATCTTCTTGTAATCAACATCGTAGTCTTCTTCGCCGTAGGCATCAATAAGATACTTTTTGTTGTGAAACATCCATGAACCATCTATATAAACGTGGGTTTTAACTGACATAATGTGGGGCTATCTAATAAATAAATTAGTAAATTTTGTATTTAGGTATACACTTAATGCAAACCTAGTAATAAAAAATTATGTTTAAAAACTTTCACACTAATTAATCTTCAATAAGGTAAGAATTTTGAATAATTTTCTGATACCGCTTTGTTTTTCTTTTTTGTCTGGACTTTTTATTAAGTATATAATACGTAGTACTTATTGGATTAATTATAGCACTAACAAGATTTGGCTTAAACATTTTTTTGGGCCCTTTGTACTGCTTCGCTCCAGCAAGGCTAATTTCGGCACTCTCTTCGTCTGCTAATTTTTTTTGAACAAACTCCAGTTTAAACTGCTGCCATGTTTTGGGTTTTAGTAGTATTTCATCTAATTTAATACTTGTTTTTTTTAATTGAATTGTGGTATTCAAAACGAGTTCTGCAATAGTAAAGTAATTGGTCTCAAAGGAGATACAACTAAAACGAACCAGGTCTGTTGGCTTTCCTTCAATTTCAAAATAGCCAACTTTTGTGCTAATGGTACCGGCCTTCGAATTTACATTTTGAATGTGAACTCCTTCAATATTCTTTTCATTTACAGCACTAAGTACATAGCCTCTTACAGTTTCAGTTGTTTTTTGAGCTACTATTTTATTTGTAATTAGCAGCGTTAAAACAAAAATTGCTTGGTATAATTTCATTTTATAAAGGTATCAATCCAAAGAGCTTTAGCCGATAATTTACGTTAGTTAAAGGTTAAAAAAACTTAAGCTTAGCTCTCTTGGCAGAAACTCCATGCTTCCTTTATCGTATTTAAAAATGGTTTGTTATTTTTGCAGAACATAATTTAAGACTAACATTTAACAATACATACAATGGGGAAAGGGTTTTTTCAGGTACCAATCGCTTCATGCGAGCCAGTACAGTCGTTTGCACCAGGTTCTAACGAGCGAATTGCAACCACAGCAGCTTACGCAAAAATGATGTCAGAAGTAATTGATATACCCATGTATATTGGTTCTGAGGAAGTCCGTACAAACGACCTTGCTCCAATGACACCTCCACATAAACACCAACACATAGTTGGGAATTACCATAAAGGGGATGCAAGTCATGCTAAAAAAGCTATTGCGGCTGCTTTAGCTGCCAAAGAAGATTGGGCAAACATGAAATGGGAGCACAGAGCATCTATATTTTTAAAAGCAGCAGATTTACTTGCAGGTCCATTTCGTGCGCGTATGAATGCCGCTACCATGGTAGCTCAGTCTAAAAACGTACATCAAGCAGAAATTGATGCTTCTTGCGAGTTGATAGACTTTTTGCGCTTTAACGTGCAATACATGACTGAGATTTTCATGGAACAACCAGAATCTGCAGAGGGTGTTTGGAATCGTATGGAGTTTCGTCCACTAGAAGGATTTATTTATGCAATAACGCCTTTTAACTTTACATCAATTGCAGCCAATTTATGTGCAGCTCCTGCCATGATGGGAAATACAATTGTTTGGAAACCATCCGATGCCCAAGTATATTCTGCTCAGGTAATTGTAGATCTATTTAAAGCTGCAGGTTTACCCGATGGAGTTATCAATGTAATTTACGGAGATCCAGTAGCCATTTCTGATGAGGTTTTTGCCAGTTCTGATTTTGCAGGATTGCATTTTACCGGCTCTACAAATGTGTTTAAAAATTTATGGAAACAAATAGGAAATAACATACATCATTACAAAACCTATCCGCGTATTGTTGGCGAAACTGGTGGTAAAGATTTTATAATGGTTCATAAATCTTCGGATGCGAAACAAGTTGCTACGGCTATTGTTCGGGGAGCTTTTGAGTTTCAGGGACAAAAATGCTCTGCTGCCTCTCGTGCCTACGTTCCTTCTAATTTATGGGATGCTGTAAAAAGCTACATCATCGATGATGTAAACTCAATTAAAATGGGCGATCCGTCTGACTTGAGTAATTACGTAAATGCGGTTATACACGAAGCTTCCTTCGATAAAATAACCTCATACATAGACCGAGCTAAGGCAGATGCTGACGCCGAAATTATTGCTGGTGGTTCCTACGATAAGTCGGTTGGTTTTTTTATCGAACCTACCGTTATTTTAGCTAAAACACCTCGTTATACTACCATGGAAACAGAATTGTTTGGGCCTGTAATTACGATTTATGTATACAACGAAAATGATTTTGAAGCAACCTTAGATTTAGTAGATACTACTTCAGAATACGCTTTAACTGGAGCCGTTTTCTCTAACGATAGATACGCGATTGAATTGGCTACAGAAAAACTTAAAAATTGTGCCGGTAATTTCTACATCAACGACAAGCCAACAGGAGCCGTTGTTTCTCAGCAACCTTTCGGTGGAGGTCGTTCATCAGGTACAAACGATAAGGCAGGTTCGTCTTTAAATTTATTGCGTTGGGTTTCTCCTAGAACCATTAAAGAGACATTTATTCCTGCATCAGATTACAGATATCCGTTTTTAGGATAGTTAATAAGCCCCCGAGTATTTGGGGGCTACCTTTTACTATGGAAAAAGAAAACAACCTAGAGAACCAACCTAACAATCCATTACATGGCATTAAGTTGGTTGAGATTTTAGAACATCTTGAAGACAAATTTGGATGGGAAGAAATGGGCGAAAGGCTAAATATAAATTGCTTTTTAAACAATCCTACCTTTAAATCCAGCCTAAAGTTTTTACGAACCACTCCATGGGCCAGAGAAAAGGTGGAGCGCATGTATTTAAAATCGATTAAGAAACGCTAGTTTTTACCAAACAAAAAGCCCCAGAATACGACTGTATTCTGGGGCTTTTTTTATTCTGTTTAGTTCTATTCTATAGTAAACTGGTAAGGCATTCTAGCTTGTATGCCATTTAGATGTCTTATGTTGTTAAGAGCCTTGTAATGCTTGTACTCCTCACCGAGTTTATTCTTGAGTAGTCTTGCTTCAAACTCACCACCAAATTCTTCCAACAACAACTCCAGTGGATCTTGTAATTCTGGAAGTTCAAAAAGTCTGTACTCTTCCAGTTCTGCTAATTCGGCTGCTCCTTCAATAGCTTTTTGTAAGCCACCAAATTCATCAATAAGCTTAAGGTTTAAGGCATTTACGCCGCTCCAAACTCTACCCTGACCTATAGAGTCCACATCGGCTTGAGTCATTTTTCTGCCCTGGGCTACTTTAGAGGTAAAGGTATCGTAAACCGCTACAACACTTTGCTGAATAATAGTGTATTCTTCTTCACTTAAAGGGCGCGTATTGGTGCCCAAGTCGGCAAATTTATTTGTTTTAACCTGATCAAAGGTAATGCCTAATTTATCGGTGTACAGTTCTTCTAAACTCATTAAAACCCCAAATACGCCAATAGATCCAGTTATTGTGGTGGGTGATGCATAAATTTTATCTGCATCGCAGGCAATATAATAGCCGCCAGAAGCAGCTACATCGCCCATAGATACAACCACGGGTTTTTCTGCTTTTGCTAAGCGCATTTCTCTCCAAATAACATCGGAGGCTAATGCGCTTCCTCCAGGAGAGTTTACACGTAAAACAATTGCTTTTACCTTGGCATCTAAGCGGGCTTTTCTAATCGCTTTTGAAATTCGTTCGGAACCAATAACCGTTTCCTGTCCCTTACCACTTTGTATTTCTCCTTGCGCATAAATTACTGCAATTTTATCTTTTTTAAATTTGGTTCTTGCGTTTTCATTTTTAACCCGCTGGTATTTTTTGATACCGATGAAGTTTATATCTTCAAAAGATTCTACTTGCATCAGCTCACTTAGGTGGTTTTGAAGCTGGTCTTTATAAAACAACTCGTCTACCAAACCTAGTTGTTTAGCATCTGCTGGAGTTTTAACCTCAAAGTTGTCAACTACTGCATTCAACCTATCTTTGGTGAAACCGCGTTCTTTTGAAACATTGGTTAAAAACTGATCCCAAATCGATCCCATATAAACTTCTACCTGCTCGCGATTAGAAGCACTCATTTCTTTGAGCATAAAGGGCTCTACAGCAGCCTTAAATTTTCCGTGACGAATTATTTGTGGTTCAATCCCAATTTTTTTTAGAGCATCGGTGTAAAAGGAAACCGTACTGTTCAGTCCTATCAACTCTAAGGCTCCTTCTGGATAAATACAAAGACTAGTTGCTACAGAGGCTAGGTAGTATGCTTTTTGGCTGTAAACTTCCGAGTATGCTGTAATAAATTTACCAGACTCTTTAAAGTCCGTTAAGGCGTTTCTAATTTCATCGAGCGATGCAAAACCTGCATATAGATAGCCCACTTCTAGATGAATTCCCGAAATATTAACATCCGTTTTAGCCTTCTTTATATTCGCTAAAAGAGTGTTTAAGCCTAAGGATGCCTGACCACCTCCCATAAGCTCTNTGTATACATCAAGAGGGTTCTCTGCCACACGATCTTGTATGTTCCCACTAAGCTTCAGTTTTAAAATGTGAGATTCGGTAATTTTAACCTCTTCTGATTCTCCGCTCGATACTGCAATTCCGATTATGGATATTACGAATACTAGCGCTAAAACTAAGCCTAAGGCAGAAGCGAAAGTGTACTTTAAAAATTGTTTCATATTATGGATTATTTATAAATTTTGGTTAATGATTTATTCGAGTCGCTCATAAGCACCAATGTCTGGACCAGTATCACTAAGTCTTGAGTTGCCTAGTAAGTCGTAAGGAAATTGCAATGCTATATTACCCGCCGCAGAATTTTGAGCAGGGGATAGGGTGTCTAAATTGTAATTGTATTCATAGGCGTCCATGGTTTGCACAAAGTTCGGACTTTCATTGTAAATGTTAGCGCTAAAATGTGCGCTGTTCGAAAGGTCAAAGTCGTTTTCTTTTAGCTTTAGTAAGCAATTGTTAAAAGAGTAATTAAAAAGCGCTTCTTCTGTTTGCTCGATACCCAATTCACTTTGTACTCTTCCGTAAACAATGCAGTTTTCAAAATCTGCGCGCTGCATGGGTCGGAGTACCTCATTGCCATTCAAATCTTCGTAATAGTTACTCATACGAATAGATGGGGCTTGGTGTCCAGAGCTGTAATTGGCAAACGTACATTGACTAAAGCGGTAGCTTCCGCCTCCAAAAAGATACAAATCGTGCACTCCATTGTCGCTTATTTGGCAGTTAAAAGCCTCTACATTACTTGCGTAGGCTAGGAGTCCGTAACTGCTGTTGTTTGCAATAATTGTATTTTCTAAGCGCAGGGCGGGTTCAAAAGAATTGGCCAAAGTATCAACCTGTAAACCAATAGTTCCGTTTTTAATAATTGCATTTTCAATTTGGTTTTGCGCACTATTTGCAGTGAGCCAAATTCTGCCCCATTGCCCAGGTAAGTCTTTGTAATATTCATCTAACCTATCGGAAGCTATTTGTACAGGATTTAAAGTGTTTCCAAATATTTTTAAACTGCTTTTGTTTGCAACATCCCCTGCATCGTTCCATACTTCTCCAATTATTAGGTTAGCGTTGTTGTGCAAATAAACCTGAGCCCCTTCCATAATTTCTAAGGAAGCACCATTTTCNACNACAACCAAGTCGTAAATTACATGTGGTTTTTCGTTGGTCCAAACTGTTGGCACAGAAATACTGTAATAAAATAAAGTGTCGTATCCACCTTCTCTATTATCAAAATAAACAGAATCTCCAAAGTCTTCATCTCTGTTGTAGTAAAAATTAGCATCCTGTCCCCAGGCAACCAAATCTACATCTTGACGCCTTCCGTTGGTAGAAAACACGATAGAGTCGGTTCTAATTAAGGCCTCGTTTGTATCGTTCGGATCTATGGTTGCCTCTACAAAAATATGCAAACTGTCTTTAGACCTCAGCAATACTTGAGTAGCTATATCAGTTTGAGCCCCGTCTATATTTAACCTGTACGGAGTATTGCCCGACTTTGCTAAACGAATTTCATCAATCAAAACATCATCACTCAAATCATTGTATACTTTAATTCTTTTGGTAATGCTTCCAATAGTAGTAAATACGGTGTCAAATACCAGTGTGTCTACAGAAAATCTCAAGCTCGCAGTACCCTCAAAGTAAGTATCGGGTTTACGGCAAGCAGATAAAATAATAATTGTTAGAACGAATGTTCTAAATAATGCTTTCATATTGCTTATATTTGCGCTGCGAAGATACAAAACGAATTGAAAACAAATTTATTTTGAAAAAAATCGATTTGGATTTTTCCTTTTTGTTTAATTGCTTACATTTGCAGTCCGAAATAAATACAGAACAAGATGAAAACGGGAATACATCCAGAGAATTACAGATTAGTTGCAGTAAAAGATATGTCTATTGGCGAAACTTTTATCACTAAATCTTGTGCAGATACAAAAGACACCATCACAATTGATGGAACTGAGTATCCATTAATAAAACGTGAAATTACAAATGCATCTCACCCATTTTACACAGGTAAAATGAAATTGGTTGATACTGCAGGTCGTATTGATAAATTTAAAAACCGTTATTCGAAGCTTGCTAAGTAAGAATAATATGCGAACGTATTTTAAAAAGAGCTCTGTAATTCAGAGCTCTTTTTACATTTACAACTTTTTTTTTTAAGAACTTAGAAAGCTTATATTGCTCTCTTAAGACAGGATTATGAGGTATTTATTATTCGACGACGAGCACAGGTCCAATTTGCTTCCATTAGCATACACGCGTCCTGTAGCAGAATTTAGAGTGGGTATTTTAACCATTACAGAAAAATGGGCAAAGCGAATGCCTGCAGACTTTGTTTTTGGAGGCTTTCTTACAGAAGACTACCTGCAAGCTAAATATCCTTGCGAGGTCTTAGAAGATCAGTATTGGATTAACGCCTCTGTTTGCCCAAACGAAGCTCTTATAAACGCCATTATTGCTCTAAATACAAACGAAAGTTTGTTTGACGATGCCGAGCAACTCATTGCTTTTAGATCTGGCGACTTCCAAGATTCCATTGAGTGTAAGAAATCGTATACTGAAATACCCTTTACGCATATTTTAAATGTTTGGGATATTTTTAGCAAAAATGGATTTGAATTACAAGCAGATTTCGATTTATTAACCAAAGGGAGGGTTTCTCAACAAGCCCATTCAAGCAACACCATACTGGGCAAAGAAAACCTTTTTATCGAAGAAGGAGCAGTGCTTTCTTGTTCGATAATAAATGCCGAAGCTGGTCCCGTATACATTGCAAAAAACGCACATGTTATGGAAGGCTCAATTATTAGAGGACCTTTTGCTTTAGGCGAATCTTCGCACACAAAATTAGGTGCAAAAATTTACGGACCCACAACGGTTGGACCCCATTCTAAAGTAGGAGGAGAGCTTAACAACGTAGTTATATTTGGCTATTCTAATAAGGGACACGACGGCTTTTTAGGAAATGCTGTTTTAGGAGAATGGTGTAATATTGGCGCCGATTCTAACAATTCAAATCTAAAAAACAATTACGCTGAGGTAAAATTATGGAACTACAATTCCAATAGATTCACACCCACTGGATTGCAATTTTGCGGACTGGTAATGGGCGACCATTCAAAGTGTGGAATTAACACCATGTTTAATACCGGTACCGTGGTAGGCGTTAGTGCGAACATATTTGGCGCTGGTTTTCCTCGAAATTTCATTCCTTCTTTTTCTTGGGGTGGGCCACAAGGGCAAAGCACCTACACCACCAACAAAGCTTTTGAAGTTGCCGAAAAGGTAATGCAGCGAAGAGGGATTTCCTTTGACGAAATTGAAAGCCAAATACTGACAAAGGTCTTCGAATTGTCCGAAGAATACCGCAAATCGTAAACTCAAGCACGACCTTTTGTCAGCTATTTCTTTTGGCACAACACTTGCCATTTGTTCCCACAATGGATTAGCTGTATTTTAAAATACAGCTCAACAATAAAAAAAAACTATGGATTCCAAAATAAAAATATTCGACGAATACTCACTTTCAAAGGTTTTAGATCAAGAAGCTGAGCTGATACCCTTAATGACTGAAGAGGACGAAGAGCGCTTAAACGCCGAAGCTATGCCAGATGAAATAGCCGTATTACCTCTAAGAAATACCGTGCTTTTTCCGGGCGTGGTTATTCCGATTACGGTAGGTAGAGATAAGTCCATTAAATTGATTAAAGACGCCAACGATGGCAATAAAATAATTGGGGTTGTTGCTCAAAAAGACGCAAAAATTGAAGACCCTAAATCTGAGGATCTAAACGTTACCGGAACACTCGCTAAAATTTTAAGAACCTTTAGAATGCCCGATGGAAACACCACGGTAATTATACAGGGACAAAAGCGTTTTGACATTCAGGAGTTTACACAAGAAGCGCCCTACTTTAAGGCAATAGCATCCTCTTTTCAAGAAACTAAACCCTCTAAAGGCGATAAGGAATTTGCCGCTTTAGTGGAAAGTGTAAAAGACGTTGCCCTTCAAATTATTAAAGAGTCTCCAAACATTCCTTCGGAAGCTTCTTTTGCCATTAAAAATATAGAAAGCGATTCATTTTTAATCAATTTTGTGGCTTCCAACATGAACATTGATGTAAAGGACAAGCAAAAATTATTAGAGCAGCCCAATTTAGAAGAGCGCACCAGAACTTCCCTAATTCATTTGAATCATGAAATTAACATGATCCAAATGAAAAATGAAATTCAGAATAAAGTACGTGTAGATTTAGACGAGCAACAAAGAGAATACTTTTTAAACCAGCAACTCAAGCAAATTCAAGAGGAGCTAGGAGGTAATTCTCACCACGAGGAAGTTGAGGAAATGCGCAAGCGTGCCAGTAAAAAGAAGTGGTCTAAAGAAGTTTCGAAACAAGTAGAGAAAGATCTAAAAAAGTTGCAACGCTTAAATCCGCAGGTGCCCGATTACTCCATTCAAAGAAATTATTTAGAAACCGTTTTAGATTTACCTTGGGATAAATACTCCAAAGATAAATTTGACTTAAAACGCGCCGAAAGAGTATTAGACAAGGACCATTATGGTTTAGAGCAGGTAAAAGAACGAATTATAGAACACCTAGCTGTTTTAAAACTCAAAGGCGATATGAAATCTCCAATTTTATGCTTGTACGGACCTCCTGGAGTCGGTAAAACTTCTTTAGGTAAATCTGTGGCAAATGCACTTGGTAGAGAATACATTCGCATGAGTTTAGGTGGCTTAAGAGACGAGTCGGAAATTAGAGGACATAGAAAAACCTACATTGGCGCCATGCCAGGTAGAATAATACAGTCTATAAAAAAGGCTGGAACCTCCAATCCTGTTTTTGTATTGGATGAAATAGACAAACTCGCTTTGGGTAGTCAAGGAGATCCCTCTTCGGCTTTATTAGAAGTATTAGACCCGGAACAAAACTCCACCTTTCACGACAATTATTTAGAAATGGGCTACGACCTTTCTAAAGTCATGTTTATTGCCACGGCCAACTCTCTAAACACCATACAACCCGCTTTAAGAGACCGTATGGAAATTATAGACATTAGTGGCTATACCATGGAAGAAAAGGTGCAAATAGGAAAAAAACACCTCTTACCCAAGCAACTGCGCGAACACGGATTAAGTGCACAACATTTAAATCTAGGTAAAAAAGAGTTCGAACAAGTAGTAGAGGGCTATACGAGCGAATCTGGAGTTCGTGGTTTGGATAAGAAACTAGCCAAACTGGTTCGTTATGCAGCCAAAAGTATTGCCATGGAAGACGAATACGAGCCTAAATTAGACCACAATTTAATTGTTGACATTTTAGGTCCGCAAAGATTTAGCAAAGACAAATACCAAAACAATGACGTTGCCGGTGTGGTAACTGGTTTAGCATGGACCTCGGTTGGCGGAAGTATTCTGTTTATAGAATCTAGCCTTAGCCCTGGTAAAGGACGCCTAACCCTTACCGGTAATTTAGGTAAGGTGATGAAAGAGTCTGCCACCTTAGCCTTAGAGTTTATAAAGGCAAAACACAATAAATTTGGTATAAAACCAGAGGTGTTTAGCAAATGGGACATTCACATTCACGTTCCAGAAGGAGCCGTTCCTAAAGACGGTCCCTCGGCAGGTATTACCATGCTCAGCTCCTTAATTTCCTTGTTTACACAGCAAAAAGTAAAGAAAAGTTTAGCCATGAGTGGCGAAATTACCCTGAGAGGAAAAGTACTTCCAGTGGGTGGGATAAAAGAAAAAATACTCGCTGCCAAGCGTGCCGGTATTAAAGAAATTATTCTTTGCAAGGAAAACGAAAAAGACATACTAGAAATTAAACCCGCTTATTTAAAAGGCTTAAAGTTTACCTATGTCTCTCAAATGATTGATGTGATAGATCTTGCCCTAACCAAACAAAAGGTAGCAGACGCTAAAGAGCTGTCCTAATAGTTGTAGCGTATTTATTAACAAGCCCCATCATTTTTTGATGGGGCTTTTTTTGTCCCGTAAATTACCGATCATTTTTTATTGCTAAACAATATAACGAAACCAAAAGAATATAAAAATCTAGATTAGTAAATATATTTTCATAAATTTAGTGCTGACTTATAATAAATTAAATATAAATTTAAAAAATGCACCATGAAAAAAATCATCTTACTCACCTTAGCCAGCTCTTTGTTTTTCTTGAGCTATGCACAACATCAAGATTCTATTAGTTCAGAAAGAGGCTTTAACGTATTTGACCGTTTCGGAAATACATACACCAAAGAAATGTCTAAATCTGAGGCAATGACGCCCAGCGAACTCATCTGTCAAGCTGGTTATTACTCATTATACTCAGATTACACCGCAACGGGTTTATCTAATGCTGAAGAGGCCGTTCTCTGTCAGGTATTTACCGATTTATCAAATTTCATTATTCCAGTAAACTCAGGTATACCCGAAATTAAAATTAGGGTAAAAGATGTAACTGTAAGTCAAAATACTTTGGGTTCTGCTTCTTCCTATTACATTAATTACGCAAATAATCCAGAAATTGTAGATCCTATACCTTGGGCTATTATCAATGGAGGTGTAGATCCTTTTAGCAACCTAATAGGGTACAGCCTATTAAG